>Ga0209427_10010929_pt1 | contig 10023 bp, 9 predicted proteins | sample DeeMarSWOR136_30_FD_187465 | JGI IMG/M metagenome (GOLD analysis project Ga0209427, IMG submission 187465) | Marine sediment microbial communities from White Oak River estuary, North Carolina - WOR-1-36_30 (SPAdes) (version 2) | ecosystem: Environmental > Aquatic > Marine > Intertidal zone >...
TATTATCCACTATACGCCGAGTGTATTGAGCTTGGGATTCCATACTGTTGCCAGGTCGGCCATACCGGCCCTCTTTGTCCTTCCGAACCGGGACGGCCTATCCCTTATATTGATGAGGTAGCCCTTGAATTTCCCGAACTCAAAATCGTGGGAGGACACATCGGGTATCCCTGGACGGTGGAAATGATAGCGGTGGCGACTAAACACGAAAACGTATACATAGACACCTCGGCCTATGTCGCTAAAAGATATCCGGCGGAATTAGTGGCTTACATGAAGAAGAACGGCAAAAAGAAGGTTATGTTTGGAACCAATTACCCGATGGTTACAGCAGCGAGGTGCTTAAAAGACCTTGATACCCTCGAACTCAGCGACGAGGTGAAAAGGCTATTCCTCTGTGACAATGCCAAACGAGTGTTTGGGCTTCAATGAGGGACTAGTTTGCCCAGCCAGCCTGTTCATTATTTCATGAACTGTGACCGAGGCCTACTTTTTAATTGCCAAATTAACGGCTACCACAAATCATAATTGTCCACTTAGCGGCTCAATATTTTGAAGCGCCTATTTCTTCCATTTTCCCGGTGACAATAAAGACCACCCGCTCACAGATATTGGTGACTCTATCGGCGGCACGTTCCAGGTTATGAGCTACCCATACAAGACGGGTTGCCCGCGTGATTGTCTTCGGGTCTTCCGCCATAAAAATAAGTAGTTCCCTGAACACTTGGTCGTATAAGTTGTCAACCATGTCGTCTTCGGCAGCGATTTTCTTTACGGCCTCGGCATCCCGGTTTATAAAAGCATCCAGGCTTCGGCGAAGCATATCCACCGTTTGTTCAGCCATGCGGGGAACATCAATCAAGGGTTTCAAGGGCGGCTCATCGCCAATCATGATTACAATACGGGCAATCCCTACCGCGTAGTCACCAATCCGCTCTATTTCAGTTGTAATATTGAGGATGGCAATAATGATGCGGAGGTCACTGGCCATGGGTTGCTGAGTAGCTATAAGTCCAACACACTTCTCTTCGATTTCAAATCGCTTCTGGTTCACCTTCAGGTCATCGCTTATTATCTGATGCGCCAGGTCAAGGTCTCTCTCCTTAAGGGCTTTCACAGAGGACGTAATAGCTTTCCCCGCCATGCTGCCCATGACCAGAACCTCATCCTGTATCTCCCTCAATTTCTTGCGAAAGGTTGTTCTTATCTCCATGATTGTCACCTCCCTTTTGTCTTTATCCGAATCGCCCGGTGATGTAATCCTCAGTTCGTTTATCTTTGGGGTTGGTAAATATTTGTGATGTGGCTCCATACTCTACCAGAACGCCAGCACGGTCTTCTGTCATCATGAAAAAAGCCGCCATATCTGATACCCTAGCTGCCTGTTGCATATTGTGGGTGACGATGACGATAGTGTAGTTCTTCGCGAGATTTCTCATCAAGTCCTCTATTTTAAGAGTAGCTACCGGGTCAAGAGCACTGCATGGTTCATCCATGAGGATAACCTCAGGCTCAACTGCCAGTACCCGGGCGATGCACAGCCGCTGTTGCTGCCCGCCAGACAGGGCCAGGGCGGATTGCCCTAGCTTATCGTTCACCTCATCCCACAGCGCTGCCTGGTGCAGGCTTTTCTCAACGATCTCCTGAAGTTCAATGCGGTTGTGTTTACCGTGCTGCCTTGGGCCGAAGGCTATATTATCAAACACTGACATGGGGAAGGGATTGGGCTTCTGAAAGACCATGCCCACCCTTTTCCTGAGGTCCACTACATCAACGGACTTATCATAGATGGGAATGCCATCAAGCTGAATATCGCCTTCTACTCTAACCCCGTTGATGATATCATTCATACGGTTAAGAAGGCGGATGAACGACGATTTTCCACAGCCGGAGGGGCCGATAATTGCGGTAATAGCACATTGCGGGATTTCCAGGGAAATGTCTCGAAGAGCCTGGAAGTTCCCGTAGTAAAGATTCACGTTACGGATACTAAGTTTACCACCCTCACAAGCACCGTTGTATATTGTCATGTTAGGCTGCCCCTTTCATTTTTCTCTGAAAACGATTAGAAAGCAAGTTGGTAATCGTGTTGATGACCAGTATCGTTATTATTAAAACTGCAGCAGTGGTCATCGCCCCTGTAAAATTCCTAGTCTCCATGGCGAGATAGAAAACGTGCAGGGAAAGAGTTCTTCCCCCAGAGAGTAGTGAAGTTGGCATGGCGGCACTGCCCCCCAGCGTAACATAGAGACAGGCGGTTTCCTCGATAGCCCTTCCGACGCAGAGAATGACGGCGGTAACGATGCCGGGCAGGGCCGTGGGCAGTAGCACCCTTGATATCATCTGCCAGCGTGTAGCGCCCAGTGCCAGTGCAGCTTCCCTGTGAGCATAGGGGACCGCTTTTATTGCTTCTTCAGAAGTGCGAATCATCGTCGGTAGTAGAAGACAGACAAGTGTCAACGCTCCCGACAAGATAGAAAAATTAAAGTGCAGAGCAGTGACAAAGAGTGCGAATCCGAAAAGTCCGAATATGATTGAAGGCACGCCGGCCAGGACTTCTATTCCGTAACGGATGCTCCGGGTAAACCTGTTGTCCGGCGCGTATTCTGCCAGGTATATGGCAGCGCCGAGGCCGATTGGAACGAGAATAACAATCGTCAATCCAACGAGGTAGATGGTAGTGACGATAACCGTCGAAATGCCTCCTCCTCCTGCCAAACCGCCTTCTGGGGGCGTTAGCAGAAAATCAAGGCTCAGCCCAGGTATTCCCTGTACCAGGACATAGCCAATAACAACAACAAGGATCAGCACGGTGATGACACCACCGCCCCAGATATAAGCCATAGCCATTCTCTGGGAAACTCTAGGTGATATTCTGAGCATGAACTCCTCTCTTCAGCGAAATAACAGCGATGCTGTTTATAATCAGGATGAAAATGAAAAGTACGATACCGGTAGCGAAAAGAGCGTTCCTATGTAGCCCTGCGGCGTAGCCAATCTCTACAGCAATATTGCCGGTAAGAGTACGTGCCGGGTCGAGCGGCGTTGTGGGAATTTTAATAGTGTTGCCGATAACCATAATCATCGCCATAGTCTCTCCTACCGCCCTTCCCATACCAAGGACAATGCTGGCTCCAATACCAGAACGGGCTGCCGGCAGCAGTACTCGCCTGATTGTTTGCCAGTGCGTGGCTCCGAGCGCCAGCGCTCCTTCTTTATAAACAGCCGGCACAGCCCTGATGCTGTCCTCGCTGATGCTGATAATAGTGGGTAATACCATCGCCGTCAGGACTATTGATGCAGCCAGCACGCTATAGCCAGGGCCGCCAAGCTCGCGCACCGCCGGAACCAGCAGTACCAGACCGACCAGTCCGTAAACGACTGACGGGATACCTACCAGTAGCTCCACTGCTGGTCGCAGGATCTGTCGAAATCTAAAAGGGGCGACCTCAGCCAGCAGAATGGCACAGGCAATGCCCAGAGGCACAGCCAGAAGTAATGCGCCAGCAGTAACCGCCACCGACCCCACTATCATGGCGAGAATACCGTATTGTTCCTGCCCGGGACGCCATACCGTGCCGAACAGGAAGTCCAAGATACCAATTTGCTCAAAAGCGGGCAATCCTTCTCTGAATATAAACAGGGCAATTGCCAGCAGTACTATGAAAGATACTGAGGCACTTATAAAAACCGCATACTTTGCCAGGCGATTGGTGAAGTAACGTGACAAACTTTACACTCCCTTCCCGTTGGTTAAGGGGTTGGCTCCTTTAATCCAATCCCTTAACTTATATTAATAAAATTACTTAGGATGTTGGGCCAGTCGGGATGTAATCCTCAGCCACAATCGCCTGACCATCCGGACACAGGCAGAAGTCGATGAAGTCTGCCACCTTTCCTGTTGGCTCACCCAGGGTAAGGAAATAGAGAGGGCGTACTACTGGGTAATCGCCACTGATAGCATTCTCAACAGTAGCTTCCACACCGTCAATATCAAACACTCTGACGGTCTCATCAATGTAGCCAAACGAGAGGAAGCCAATAGAGTCCTCATCACCGGCAACGGCGGTTCTTACTGCACCATTAGAAGGGAACAATATAGCATCATCAGTGATGACCTCATCTTCCATCACCAACTCCTCAAAGGCAGCTCTGGTGCCGGAACCTTCTTCTCGGGCAATCACGACAATGGTTGCGTTGCCCCCACCAACCTCGGCCCAGTTGGTTATGTTGCCGGAGAAAATATTCCTTACCTCCTCTGTGGTGAGACCGGTAACGTTCTGAGAAGGATGAGCAACTATGGCGATACCATCACTGGCAATGTGGTGCTTTACCAGACCCAGTCCTTCCTCTGAAGGTTTTAGTTCGCGGGAAGCCGCCCCGATGTCCACCGTACCATCAGCCGCCGACGCAACGCCTACGCTTGAGCCACCGCCTGCAACTGTTATCGCAACAGTGTCATCAATAGCCATGTATGCATCAGCCAGATCTTGAGCTAATGGTTGGACGGTAGTCGAACCAGCCTCAGTAATAGTAATTCCCCCTGAGCAGCCGGTTAAGGCAAGAGCTACAGCAAGTAACACTGATACCATTAATGTTGACCGTTTAACTAATTGTTTGATTTTCAATTTCTTTCCTCCTTATTACTAATTTTTCATTTAATACACAGACGCCATTTCGTTGATAAACTGCGCCGCTGTGTTGTGATATTCTTTCAGTGCTTCAAGCTGCTTAAAGAGAAGATATAGCACAGCTTCAGCACTAGCTATGTTGGTTGCCAGGGGTACATTGTGGACATCGCAGACCCGAAGCAACGCGGAGACATCTGGTTCGTGAGGATGAGCCGTAAGGGGGTCACGCAGGAAAATTACCGCACTCACATCACCATCAGCAACCAGAGCTCCAATTTGCTGGTCCCCTCCATGAGGACCACTCTGCACAAAGGTTACCGGTAAGCCAGTCCTGGCTTGAACAGCTTGTCCGGTGCCCCTAGTGGCAACTAGATCAAGTCCAGCCAGGTTCTCCTTATGCGCCTTGACCAGCCGTACCATGTCCTCTTTCTTGGAATCATGGGCAACCAGTGCCAGGGTTTTTCGCATTTCTATCACCTCCTTTCATTGTTATTTTTCTTATCATAATGGGTAGACATTAAGGTGAATTTAAGGTGATGTTAAAATCATGTAAAATTTTTAAATTACAAAAGCGTTCTAGCCAACTCATCGACTTTAATCTCAATCTCGTCCCTTATCTGCCTCACCTTTTCAATCGGTTTTCCCTCGGGGTCATCAAGCTCCCAGTCCTCGGTAGGAACGAAACTGGCGGGACAGGCTTTCGCTACATTACAGCCCATGGTTATCACCCGGTCGGCACTTTCCAGCATCTCTAGAGTCAGCATCTTCGGCTTCTGCTCTCCAATTTCTATACCGACTTCACTCATGACTGTTACTACACTGGGATTAACTTGAGCCGCCGGCTGGGTCCCCGCCGAAATAGCCACAGCCTTACCTTTGGCTATTTGATTAAAGAAGGCTTCTGCCATCTGGCTCCGCCCCGAGTTGTGGACGCAAACAAACAATATTTTCTTCATCGCCAAATCAAAAAAACCTTAAACTGCCCCCTTGTTCATCTAGCGTGAGTCTAGCGGGTGAACTTTAAAGGCAGTTTAAGGCTATGTTAAAGTTTTGTTAAATTTTTAGTCTTTACTTAGTACCCACCTGGAGCGGCAGGCTGAAACTAAAAGTTGACCCCTTTCCCTCCTCACTTTCTACCCAGATATTACCGCCGTGAGCCTCGATGACATGTTTGGCAATAGCCAGTCCCATGCCGGTACCTTCTCCGGCCCGGGCTTTGTCTCCCTTATAGAAACGCTCAAAGACGCGAGCCAGGTCTTCCTTGGGGATGCCTATCCCGGTATCAGTTATATCGACAACGACTGATCCCTCAAGCGCTCGGGTGGTAATCGTTATATTGCCCCCAGCAGTTGTGAACTTAATGGCATTGTGAACCAGATTGGCTATTACCTGTCGGACCCTATCTTTGTCGGCGGGAACAGAGGGCAAATCAGCGGCGAACTCTCTGAAAATAGAAAGTTTTTGTCGCTCCGCCTGTGGACTGAGCTGGGCGATAACTTCATCTACTAGCTGGTTGAGGCTCACCGCCTCTTTTCTCAGCTCGGCTTTGCCCGTCTCGATGCGGGAAAGCTCGGTCAACTCAGCCACCAGCTGGGTCAAATGGTCCACTTCGCTATCAATTCTGGCGAGAAATTCTCCCGCTGTCTCCTTGTCGTCAACAGCACCATCACGCAGAGTTTCCACCATGGCTTTGATTCCGGCCAGCGGTGTTCTGAACTCATGGGATATGTTGCCAATCACATCACGCCTTGTAGTTTGCAGGTTTCTCAGCTCAGTGAGGTCCTGGAACAGGAGCAAGACGCTACTATGAGCAATAGGGACGGCGATAGCCCGTAGATACCGTTTTGATGCGCTGGATTCATACTGGACAGCTTGCGTTCTGTCTGTTTTCAGGCACAGCTTAAATAACTCATCTACTTCGTGGTCTCGCACAGCCTCGATGAGTGGTTTATTCTCAGCCTCCTTAATGTTAAATATATTTTCGGCGGCTCCATTAGCCAGCGATATATTCCCTTCACTATCTATCATAATAACAGCGTCAGTCATGTTGTCGAGGATGGTTGCCAGCCTGGTCCTATCTCCTGAAATCGTCTCCACCAGTTCTTTAGTCTTTGCCGACATCTCGTTGAAAGCGTGGGTCAGTTCCCCCACCTCGTCCCTAGCTTCTATGGTTATCTTCTGTCCTAGTTCCCCTGAGGTAATTCTCTTAGAAGCATCAGTAAGCCTTCGTATCGGCCGGGTAGTTATACGGGCAATAACCCAGGCGGCTAGAATAACCAAAGCTGTAGCAATCACCATAGCGATAATGATGCTTACTGTCACTTGACGCACCAAGTTTTCCACGGCTGTCAGTGGCAGCGAGACGCGGGCTACGCCCAAAATTTCATTCTGATACGAAATAGGCACGGCAACATACATCATCCTTTGCCCCAGAGTGGTGCTGTAGCGGGTGCTCTCCCCGACGCCTGTCGTCAGGGCATCCACGATTTCGGGGCGGTTGGCATGATTTTCCATAGTGGCAGGGTCTTCTTCGGAATCGCCTAACACGGTGCCGTCGAGGGCAATGATGGTAACCCTGGTTTCAATTTCTGTTCCCAGTTTCTTAGCCAGGGCGTCGAGGCCGCTCGGCTCATCCGTGCTCAAAAAACCGGGCTGGCTGGCTTCGGCAGTAATTCTGGCCTCGTTCTCCAGTTGAGAGCGCAGGCTGTCAAGCTGAGAGTTACGGGTGGAGTTCACCAGATAAACACCGAGAATACCCATAATGATGAGTACCACTAAGATGAAAGAAATGGTTATGCGCCATTGAATGCTGCGGAACATTTTTAGCCTTCCAGTTTATAACCGGCGCCCCTGACAGTCACCAGGTGCTTGGGTTTTGCTGAGTCGCTCTCTATTTTTTGCCGGAGCCAGCTGATATGGACATCCACAGTTCGAGTGTCGCCAGCGTAATCATAGCCCCACACTTTATCTAATAGCCGCTCCCGGCTGAAGACGAGTCCCTTATTCGTGGCAAGGAAGACCAGTAAGTCATACTCCTTTGGAGTGAGGTCTAGTCGTGAACCTCTGTGAAAAGCTTGGTGGCGACCAATGTCTATCTCCAGGTCACCGATTTTCAACGTTTTTTGCTCACTGGCAAGTTGCAGCTTGGACATCTCAGCCCGGCGAAGCATAGCCCCTAGGCGGGCCAGTAGCTCTCTCATGCTGAAGGGCTTGGTCATATAATCATCGGCTCCAATTTCAAGCCCGACTATTTTGTCTACTTCTTCCGTCTTAGCAGTGAGCATCAGGATAGGGATGGTCATCTCTTTTCTCAGGATGCGGCAGACCTCAAAGCCGCTCAATTTGGGGAGCATTATATCGAGGATGATGAGGTCGGGCTTTTCCCTGCGGGCAACATCCAGCGCCTCAGCGCCATCAAACGCAGCGACCGCATTGTAGCCCTCTTTACGAAGGTTATATTTGATGGTATCCAGCAGGTTGCGGTCATCTTCGACAATCAGGATTTTTGCCATTTGTAGCTCCAATAATAGTATAAACCGAACAGGAAGGTCTATCAAATACTGCATTTGAGGTGCCGCAACATTCCTCTAAGAACCGAAAGAGAGAGGATCACTGCGCACTGGGTAGATTAAGTGGTATGATTCTACCAGGGGTAAATTGGGAAGCTTGAAGGCTAACGTTAAAGTTCTTTGTTCCGTCCCCTGAGTTTCAATTTTTGCTTTGAAAATTCAGCAAATCAGGCCTCATTTAAATCACGCTATTGACAAACTAAAGGACAAGGTTTATATTTTAAATAATTAAATATAGGAAAAGGCTGAGAACAGGACTAGTACGGCTTAAGGCGGAGTTCAGAGAGTCGGGTAAGGTGTGAGCCGATACTTGCGCGAGGCTGGAATGGACCTGGGAGCCGCAAACCGAAAGGTTAACACCGAGTAGGCTTTGCCGCAGGGGCAGCGTTATCAGAGTCCAGGGTATCGCCGAGTTGGACTGTACCTGAAAAGAGATGGCCGAAAAGGCCGAAGAAGGGTGGCACCGCGAAGGTTAAACCTCTCGCCCCTTGGCGAGAGGTTTTTTTATTGTGAGGTAATATGTATTATCCAACACTGGAAGAGGTCCGCCGACTGAAGAAGTACGGCAATTTGGTACCGGTTTGCCGTGACATCCAGGCTGACCTGGAGACGCCGGTATCCGCTTACCTCAAGATAGCCCGCGGCAATTATTCCTTCCTTCTAGAAAGTGTTGAGGGTGGTGAGCGACTGGCCCGCTATAGCTTCATTGGCACCGAGCCCTCTCTTGTCTTAAGGACAGGAAACGAGAATCCCGTTGACCCACTGTATCTGGTGGAAAAGGAGTTCTCTCGACTTCATCCCGTGTCCATTGCCGACCTTCCCAGATTCCACGGTGGCATGGTTGGTTACTTGAGCTACGAAGTTGCCCGCTACTTTGAGAGACTGCCCTGTCCCGATCAAGATCCCCAAGGACTCCCTGAGTCTGTGTTGATGCTGGCAGATACCTTGCTTGTTTTCGACCATGTTACCCACAAAATCAAGGTTGTCTCTCACGCTCACTTAGATGGGGATGTGGATACAGCCTATCGAGAGGCGACTTGTAAAATTGACGGTCTGGTAAACAGATTGGAGCAGCCGATGCATTCTGAAACCCTTAAGAACGCGCCACCAGATAAATCTGAAGTGTCATCAAACTTTTCTCAGGCAGAGTTCGAGTCTATAGTATCTCAAGCCAAGGAGTATATCTATGCCGGCGATATAATTCAGGTTGTCTTATCACAGCGGCTGGCAAGACCTACTTATGCCAGTCCATTTGCCATATATCGGGCATTACGCTCTGTTAACCCTTCTCCCTACATGTACTACCTCCACTTAGGTGATTTCCATATTGTAGGAGCTTCCCCCGAGCTTCTGGTGCGAGTCGAGGATGGCATAGTATCCAATCACCCTATTGCTGGCACTCGCCGTCGAGGTAAGGATGCCACTGAAGACCTGGCTCTGGAAGAGGAGCTCAGGCACGATGAAAAGGAGCGTGCTGAACATATCATGCTCGTTGACCTGGGGCGTAATGACATCGGGAGAATTAGCGAGCCAGGCACGGTTCAGGTAACTCAGCTTATGGATGTGGAACGCTATTCCCATGTTATGCATCTTGTATCACATGCTCAAGGTAAGCTGAGGGCTGGACTTTCCCAGTTTGATGCCCTCCGCTCCTGCTTCCCTGCCGGTACTGTTTCCGGCGCACCCAAGATTCGGGCTATGGAGATCATCGCCGAACTGGAAAAAGAGAAACGGGGACCCTATGCCGGCGCAGTGGGCTATTTCGACTTCTCGGGCAACCTGGATACTGCTATCGCTATACGTACCGTTATTATCAAAGATAA
>Ga0209427_10010931_pt1 | contig 10021 bp, 6 predicted proteins | sample DeeMarSWOR136_30_FD_187465 | JGI IMG/M metagenome (GOLD analysis project Ga0209427, IMG submission 187465) | Marine sediment microbial communities from White Oak River estuary, North Carolina - WOR-1-36_30 (SPAdes) (version 2) | ecosystem: Environmental > Aquatic > Marine > Intertidal zone >...
TGCTCGATTTTGTTTGTTAAATCACTTATAATGGCTTTTGATTCAAATGCTGATTTGTATATTTGTTCTATTTGCTCATATGTTGTTTTCACATTTTCAAATTCAACACTGTCATATTGGGATTTTGCTGAATTAAAGAATAAGTCATTTCGAACGAAACGAAATTGTAAATCCAATATCTCTTAGGTCAATGGTTTTATAGAGGAATGAGTGATGGTTCAAAGAGCCAAAATACTGGATGAGGTCATAAATGCCAGGATTACTGATATTTTCCTACCGGATGATTTCCGATATAACTGGGAGAATTTCTGCGAAGTGAACGGCGGTAGCTTTATCAGCATCGTACTTGACAGTGGCGAGATATTGCAGGTCCAGAGTTTTGTTAGGCTTGAGCGCGGGGAGGAGGAAAATAATAAGGAGGTCAGCCAATGAAATGCCCTAATTGTGGGAAGGAGAATCCGCCCGACACAACCAGGTGTATGAACTGCAGGAGGAGTTTGAGAATCAGATTAAAAGCCAAGGGGTAAAGTGCGATAAATGAGTCTATTAGAGGTTATAGCGAGTGAGTTATTGATATTGGCATTGTCCCTGTCAACAATGTATTTGCTCTTTTGGGATAAAAAGAATTTAGGAATGAAGGGGCTAGGGATGATGATTAAATTGTTGGAAAAGAGTTTTTTAGGATTGGAGGCTATTTCACGCATGATAGTAATTCTATTGATATTCGTAGTGTCGCAATTTCAAGAGATAAAGCGGAGATTAGGCGATATCCGGAACAAAAGAGCATTCAGGATCTATTTGAAAAAGGGGTTTTTATTGCCGGAGGAGTTTGAGGAATAGTTAAAGATATGGAAAATCCCGAAGAATGGACAGAACAAGATATTCCCCTTCTCCTATGGGGATTATTGCCGATTGTGATTATCCTCATTATCTCATTTCTGGTAGGCTCATTGGTCAATATAGCCTTGGTGCGACCAGTCGCATTTGGTTGTATGCTTGTTTATATAGTGGTTTTAAGAGTGATTTATGTGGTGAAAAATAAAGAAAAAGGAGGAGATGGTGATAAGCCAAAAATTTGACAGGCAAAAAGGTCAGTTTGAGTATGGGGTGGATTTGGGCGAGGTCTATCGGCGCAGGCTGATAGCGTGGATAAAAAAGATATTCAGGAGAAAAAGAGAATGTTCAAGAAATTAGCTCTAATTGGTGCTATCATAGTAGTCGTTGCTGTGGCATACGTCATAATGACGGCGGCCATGCCAGCGGTAAGTGAAATGACTGATATTGCTGCGGGGGCGGAGAATATCGAGGATTATCCCGGGTCCACAGAGTTTATGGGGGTAGCAGATTTATTACTATATTCCATTCCTGGGATTGTCGGGCTTATAGCGATAATAATCGTGGTCAGAAGAAAGACGGAATAGTTATTTTACGAGCTACTGGTTCCCCTTATAGCCAGAACCAGGCTTACTACGATGCCTATTGAAATGCACCATCCCACGTATTTTAGGATTGCCCATGTTCCGACAAAGAAAGAGTAATCCCACCAGAACACGGACCAGAACGCCTGAAGCCAGTCCCATACCAGAAGGAAGAACCCCCCTATGGCCGATAGGGGATTCGTGAATTGGCCGAAGTCAGGTCGCATCAGCTTATAAAATACATTGGTCGTATCGGTGCCAATGTATTCTCCCTCAAGTGTTATGGATATCAAAGTACCCACAAGAAAAAGCAACAATAAACCCACAACCCAGGTTATTCTCATCTTTCCCTCCCGAGCTGCCATGCTCCCAGACCGAATATAAGCGTGAATGCCATCATCCATAGCGGCAATAGACCGGCAAGGGAGCAGAGAGCTAAAGCTACTGCCAGCACAATCAACGGCGGTATTGCGTGTTTTGATATTAGAAACGTTATGATTCCCGATGCCGCACACAAAAACAAAGCCGAGAATAGCCAGAAGCTACCCCGCGGTATCTGCATAGCATCTGCCGCTTTATTCATCGGGTCATATATTGGCAATGGTGAGAACTTGGTATAATCCGGTGTCTGAAACCAGGTTGCCGGGGTTGTGGGTGCTTCTGGTGCTTCCCCTCCTGTCACTATAGCAAGGGTTGTTGCCATCACGGTAGTATAATTGTCTGAGTAAGTTGAGTCACTTTTGCCCCAGGCAGAATAGTAGTAGCTATGGCCAGGCGTTAAACCTGTGTGAGATGTGGTTCCGGATGTACCGAGATAGACTTGGGTTCCATCTGTAATACTGGTGGGGTAATGTGTCTGTGTATATCTGATTAAAGTCTCAGATGCCCCCGCATCTTTTGTCCACGAAAGCACTACGCTATCAAAGTTGGAAAAGGCTTTAAAGTTACTGGGTTCTTCCAATAAAGATTCGGTGGTAAAATCAACACCTGAGCCAGTTGCGATATCAGTGCCGATTCTGGCCTGTACTCTAAAGTGATACTCGGTTTCATCATCCAAATTACTTATATCCTTGTAAGGGTGCTGGCCAGTGGTATAACCAGGCACCCATGCCGTTTCATTGTCGGTCCAGTCTCCCCCTCCAGTGTAATACTGGAACCTTATCTCGCAGGCAGTACCGCCATCATTTACCACCGATGCGTTCAACCTAGCTGTAGAATAAGTTACATACGTGGCGCTGTTCGTGGTGATGGTGGGATAATTATAGGTCGTAAGTTGAACTGTGGTCCCGTAGCCGGTGCCGGCTGGGTTAATGGCGTAAGCCCTTACGCGGTAGTTGGTTCCGGCACTTAAACCGGGAATGCTCTTTGTATAAGCGCCTGTCCCGAAACTACCATCATCATACGTTGTATTATCGGAAGTCGTGGGATCCCCGGTAGTTCCTAGCTTGTAACAAAATCCTCGCCGTGTGGCGTTCTGCCCTCCAGTATCGGTTATATTCCCATTACCTGTAGCTGATGTCACTGCGATGCTGGTACAAGTCTGGGTGGTGACTGTGGGAACTTTTGTTCTATATCCCCTATCAACACTGGATATTTGCTGTGATGCACCTGTGGCATTTTCAACGCATCTGTAGTACCTCCCGCTGCCATCAGCCGGTGCCCCGGTATCATTGTAGCTGACAGTAGTAGCCCCCTCGATGTTTGAATAATTTGCATCGCTATCGGCAGCCGACCTCTGCCACTGGTAGGTTAAAGAGCCAACTCCTCTATAGCCCGTATTGGTTCCGCTGTATCCGCTTTCCCCAGCTGCATTTTTAGCCTTTACTTTGTAGGTGTGGATGGTTCCATTGTTGGCTGATTGACCGGATAGACTTAATGCAACATAGTCAGCGTGTGTCCCATCGGAGGCTGATGCCGCGCCAGGTGTAATTGTTGGTGCATCCGCCCCAGTATCATCAAATGTTGCAACATCTCCCAGCCAGCCGAGCGGTGTTCCATCCCTGTATACCTGATAACCTGTGGCATCTTCTGATTTTGTCCAGGTAACTACTACCTTGTCAGTGTGGACCCCATCAGTGGCGGATACATTAGTGGGTGCAGATGGTGCCCCTATCCCCCACTCCTCAAACATCATATCCAGACCTGTATACATGGTCCAACTTTCTCCGCCATTAACAGTATAGCCACCCTTTCCATTGGCATAGGTTGCAAGACTAGTATCAGCCTGCCATTCAGGACAATCAGTTGGTATTGAATCAACTGATCTCATCACAATGGCATAAGTAGTGCCATTGTTAAGTAAATAAGGGGATGAAAATGTGAATGTATGCCAATCACCAGGAAAAGCTGGCAAATTTCCAACTGGTTCTATATCAGAAGCCAAGTCAGCCCCCGTAGGCTTTCCTGCCCCGTCTGTTGCCCTGATACTAACAACCATATTTTTACCGCCGCCATCACCCTGTTTCCATACTCTTAAAACGACATGAGTTATTTCATGTTTCGTGCTTGGTTTAAAAGTCTGGCACCACCAGTCATTACCCTGAACTGATTTATCAGTATCTTGATCCTCATCATCATTGTAAGCCTCGTACATTTGGGCGCCTGGATTTGCAAAGGATGCATACCCAATAATTAACGCTGGTATCAGTGTGAGTAAAACTGAAATCATAATTGAAGAAAATTGCCTTTTCATTTCACTAGCCACACCTTGTAGATAAATATAACAACAGCTAGGAAGGTTATTACCCCGAGAAGCACATAATCAACCACACCGAACCAGGCACCCGCTGCCAGAAATGGATATCCGATTCCGAGTCCGAGTGCGAAATGCCCTGGGATAGAAAACCCAATTACAACAGATATAAATACCAGAAATGATAGTATTCCCCCGACTCCCTTACCATCTATGCCGATCCACCCCCCCATATTGGTCAGTACGCCGGAAATTGTTGGTCCCAGTCTTGTTGTCCAGACGGCTTCCTCTTGCAGAGTATGTTCCCAATCAGTCTCCGTGTATTCATCTCTGTGGATTGCCAGCTCAAATAATTCTGGCCTCATGGTATTCAGACCGGGGATGCCATCCACGAAAATAGTACCGCCTATTGAATTTAATACCTTGCCCAGAGTGGCTACAACGGTTGTGAATTCAACTCCGTAATATTCCCCGATGTTATCAGCCTGAGTGATAACCCATGTATCCAGGAATGATAATTCCTCTCCTTTCCAATCCAGTGAGGCAAGGTTATAGTCGGAATAAGGATAGGGGGCATAATTCCCCTGTATTCTTATTTTGTAATCGCTATCTTCCCATTCCAACGTATCAGCCAGGCTCTTTGACAGATAGATGCTGGCTGGTTTATATCCCCATGATGGGCAATTGGTTTGAGCTTTCACCGTTGTATCATCAATCAACTGAATGTAAAAGTAAGTCTCTGCATTCTCGTTAGGATAATAGGGAGTAGTTCTGTTCTGGTAAGTCAATACAATCAGCCAATCCCCATCTTCAATATAGCCGCTAAAAACCTGCGCCCCAACAACCTCCAATACCGGCTCCCCCCATATCTCAAATAGATAATCCGCACCGCCAGCATCAACAGTCCAATTGATTCCGCTATCCGTTGTCTTACCAGCTATAGCATTGGCTAAACTCCCCCCGCTATCCCAGTACCATTCAAGGTAATTATCAACAGAGCCATTTGGACACCTGAGAACTAGGGCGTATGACTCCCCGGCTTCCAGCGTAATATCATCGGGGAAGTCAAATGTCACCCAATCCAAAGCATCACTAAAGCTATTCCCATTTAGGGTAACAATGTCCATATCGGCACCAGTGGGCTTGTTAGCATCGTTAGCGTGTCTCAGTGACAATATGGCATTGCCGGGGGAGCCAGTTCTTTTAACATATATGTTGACAAAATCAAGCGAATGAGACACCGATCCAACGGTAAATTGCATATAACTCCAGTTTCCAGCATAGATATCATCACCCTCCTCATCTCCATTGGTATTAAGATATTCATATAGTGTGGGGGAACCTTCGGTACTGAATACCCTATCTGAACCATATCCCCAGATGCCATTATAAACCTTTGCTCTGTAGTGGTAGACAGTACCGGCAGTGAGGTTCGGTATTTTTGCCCAAATTATATTGCCAGTAGTCCAGATGCCGGTTTTTGTTACAGAGCTACCATAGGCATCTGTTAATCCATAATCAAAGCCGATTGTAGTAATAATTCCCCCCGCATCATCAATATAGCCATTGACTATCGCCCAGTCTCTAGCGAAGCCGGAGCAAACCATAGTGGTTATGGTAGGTTCTTCCGGCGCTACGGCTCTATAACCTCTATCGTGGGTGGAGTTCTGGCTGGCCGCACCAGTAGCACTTACTTCACAATAATACCACCTACCGCTACCATCAGCGGGAGCGGTTGTATCGTTATAGGGGTCAGTAGTAGCACCTTCAAGTAAAGAATAATTAGAATCAGAATCTGAGGCACTCCTATACCATTGATAGGTCAGAGCACCAGTTGTCCGATATCCCCGGTTGGTGCCTGACGTCTGCCCCTCCGCATCCGGAGCGGATAATAAACACCTGTACCACCGGCCTTCTCCATCGGCTACCGATTCTGTATCTCCCAGAGCCAGGGTAACGTGCAACTCCGATGTGCCATCTGAGGCGGTAGCGGTGCCGGGAGTGACAATGCCAGCGGGGGCATCGGTATCATTGTAGGTTGAAGCAGTTGCACCCTCTATATTGGAATAATCGGCATCAGCATCACCGCTTGACCTCTGCCATTGATAGCTAAGAGCACCACCGCCTCTATAGCCCCTATTGCTTGCTGAGGTCTGCTGTGTCGCGCCAGTAGCATTGAGAACACACTTATACCACCTACCATCACCATCATTGGAGCTGGTTCCATCTAGGCTCAAGGCAACTTTGTCCGTATGTTCACCATCTGTAGCTACGGCATTGCCGGGAGTTATAGTTGGGGCGGGTGCTGCGGTGTCATTGTAAGTTGAGGCCGTAGCCCCCTCAATATTTGAATAATCCGCATCGCTATCGGCAGCCGACCTCTGCCACTGGTAGGTTAAAGAGCCAACACCCCTGTAACCATTATCGGTATTGCTATCGCCACTCCAGCCAGTTTCATTACCCGCTTTGACTTTATAGGTATGGGTGGTGCCGTTATTGGCACTGGAACCACTCAGGCTCAGAGCTACTTTATCCGTATGGTCCCCGTCAGTGGCTACCGAGTTACCGGGTGTAATTGTTGGTGCATCCGCCCCCGTATCATCAAATGTGGCGACATCCCCCAATTCTCCCAGTCCCACACCATCTCTGAATACCTCGTATTTGGTTGCTTCCTCTGATTTTGTCCAAGTAATCACCACTTTATCAGTGTGGTCTCCATCGGTAGCGGATACGTTGGTAGGTGGGTCAGGCACACCCTCCTCCGAGTATGTACAGTAGATTGAATATTTACGGGTTGAATAATTGCCGGTATATACAAATGGATTAGGCCAGATTGACCCCCATACTGTTGTATCATAGCCAGCATCCTCTCCTGAAGTGCTGTCCCAGTAAAAACTTGTACCTTTATCTTCCGATGCACAACCCAGATAATAAGCAGTAGAGGCCGCTATTTCGGGAGCAGAGGTAAAGTTAAGAGTATAGTAATCCTTGTAATGAACCACATCAGCCGATTCCTCTGTGTTCTGTATATAGCCTTTGCTGGAGTTATACAGGGCATATTCAAATATGCAGTTGCCGGGAGAAGATATACAGGCCGATATACTGATGCCAGTACCGGCCACACTACTTGTAGCCTTGTAGAAATAGGGTCCGTAAGCACCAACGCCCGAGGCTGTTCCTCCCTCTGTCTCGTAGCCAAAATTCGGGTCAATAACCACCGGGTATTTTGCCTTTTTAAGCCACTCCTGTATATTTGAGAAGTCTATGGTCAGAGCCGTATCGGTAATGGTCAAGTCTGCCCATGCGGTATCGCCGTCATTATCTATCAACTGAGGGCGGTAAATGTGGAAAGCCTTACCAGCCATGTAGTTTGTCTGCCCTATAATGTGTCCACTCTTGGTAGAGTGGTAGACTGCATAGGAACCTACTACATTGTCGGGTCTGATATTGCCTTCCTCAATCTCCGCTTGTGTTAATGGCGGCTGGTAATAAAATGCAAGACCGCTGGAAGTAATTGGGAATGTAATATTGTTCAATACCTGGCCAGTTCCCGCCTTGCTATTCGCCAGTATTATTTCGTACTCAAAGGACCCATAATTACTCTGCTCATCAATGGGCTTCGGGTAGAACAGAAATTGCAAATCCTTGCTTGCCCACTGTATAGTATCGCCGGTAAGTATACTCCCGGCGTTCTTCTGTGAAAGTGCTACTCCATTTATAGTAGGCTCATAAAGTTTTAAAAAGCACTCTTGATCCCAGCGGTACATGGTGATTTCGGGGGTGAAGGTGCCGGTCCCCTTGCCAACCTGTACGATATCCCCGCTGTAATTGATGATGTACTTATTTGTCTCTATTTTAGTCGTGTAGGGTTCTTTTGCCAGTTTCAATTCTGAGGCATAGGCTATCGGGCTGACTGAAACACGCTCAGGTAACATAACAGCCAGTAAAATACTGACTGCTATAACTGCTATTGAGATTGAAGTCCACCGTAAATTCTTATCCACTTTATTATTCTTCCTTTCCTCTCTTTAGAGGAAAAACCTTGCCATTCTTACTTATGCTGATATCCCCTTTGGTGAGCATTTTGGGGTCAGGGGTAAAGCCGAGTTTAATGCCTTTCCCGCTGGGGCTTACCAGTGCATCCTGAAAGCCTATGTCAATCATAAATTGACTGTCTGGTGCAGTGCCGAATAGAAGTTTTGCCGATTCATAGGCACTCCGTGGCCCCCTCACGATGGTAGCACCGACCGGCTTTCTCCCCAGAACTACTATATGATCCTCCTGTCTTTCATACGGCTTCTTTATAACGTGCCAGACATCTTTATCATGGAGTTGCCCCATTCTGAAGGCTATAGCACCATCGGATTTTTTAATACGCCGGCGTTTTTCGCTATCTGTTTCAGCTTTTAAAGGTATGGATGGGGTTGAGGGTATAGTGGTATCAGTTAGAGTAGGGGTTCTCACGGCGGTTGGGGTGGCCGATTGAACGGCCGCTTGAATAGCCGTATTTGTTATAGATTGAGCTGCACTTTGCACAGCCTGTTGAACGGCAGTCTGAACAGCAGTCCTGGTAGCTGTTTTGGTTATAGTTTTAGTGGCAACTTTTACAGCAGTCTGAGTGGCTTCCTTCACAGCAGTCTGGGCGGCGGTTTGGGCGGCAGTTGTGGCCTGTGCTTCGGTAGCGCCTTTTTCAATAGCCTCGTTGTAAGCCTCTGTTGCTTTGTCAGTTGCTTTATCTGTTATTGTGTCTAAGGCATTCTTGTAAGCGATTGCTGATAGTGCAGATAATTTCCGTATAACCTCTGGTTTGGTAATTTTAGGGTCCATTCCCCCGATATAAGTTTTCAGAGCTTCATTCAGCAAACCTATTTTTGCCAAATAACGCACTCTGGCTCTGTGGTATTCCCTTACATCCTCATCCGTCAATTCCCCCCGCTGGCTTGCTTCTTGGACTGCCTCATCAAGTGCTTTTAAATTATCTCTGGCCTGTTTAGCTGTAATATCCTGCGGTCTTGATGGCAGTCCAGCCATCAAGTCATTCCATTGTTGTTCCCAAGTTGTTGTTTTTACCTTCGGTTTTATAGTGTTTACCATATCGCTTTGGGCCTGTGCTGCTTCGGTTGCTTTCAAAATCACATCCTCTGCCGTCTTAGACATCGGCTTTGCACCAGGCAAAATGATATCTGGCTTGATTGCCGCCGGTCGGGTTGGGGGAACCTCTGCCTTTATCTTGGGAGGAGTCATAGCGGGAATCTTCGTCTCAATTCTTCCTGAAACAAAGGGAGGTATATCCGTCTTAATTTTCGCAGGGGCAAAGGGCGGGACCTCCCCAATCCTCACGCCTTCCCGGAGTGCCACTGTGGGGAGTAGTTTCATTATATCACTCGGGATTATATCCCTACCTGTTCTGTTTTCAACCTCCTCCACTGCCTTTTTAACAACCGGATCTACTTTCTGTCCCTGGCTTGCCTTGAAAACTGAATAGGCAGCCCATCCTCCCAGAACAATAAGCAATGCTATTTCTCCGATGGGTGTGGGTTCAGCAATGGCTACAGGTCCAGCGACAGCCATAATTCCCATCGCCTCAGCAGGCACCTCTATCCCCATTACCTTTGTTACCTCGGGTTCCTTTTTCTCATAGGCTTTCGGTCTGGGGCGTACATGCTCCCTCAGTTTCTCAACTTTCTCCTTACCGAAGAGTAGATACATTTGTTCCAATGGTACTTTCCAAGAACGTAAGGCATCCTTTACATTGTAGGCATTTATCTCAGGGGGTTCCATTCCCAGCTTTTCAAATTGTGCCAGTTGCTTCTCAGTATAGGTAAGTCTATACGGCTCCATTGCCTTGAGTGCCCTATCGTATACCGTTGCTTTCTCATGGTATATCGGCACTGTTTCTTTAGCCGTAGCG
>Ga0209427_10010932_pt1 | contig 10020 bp, 5 predicted proteins | sample DeeMarSWOR136_30_FD_187465 | JGI IMG/M metagenome (GOLD analysis project Ga0209427, IMG submission 187465) | Marine sediment microbial communities from White Oak River estuary, North Carolina - WOR-1-36_30 (SPAdes) (version 2) | ecosystem: Environmental > Aquatic > Marine > Intertidal zone >...
CGCATCCCCATCTCACACACGAGTTTCTTCGGGCGATTATTGAGGGCCGGGAGTCTGCGGTTGATGCAAAAACCGCCGCAAACTGGACGATGGCCGGGATATGCGCACACGAGTCGGCCATGAACGGCGGCAAGAGAATCGAAATTCCTCAGGCGGAATAATTTTTAATTAAATCGACATTTTATAAGGCGATGTTATACTGGTTTGAAATCCGGCATGGTGCCGGGCGCAGATAATTTACAGTATTTAGTTAGGAGAACAAACTATGAGTAATGGAATGCTGCCAAGTTATTTGAGCATGGCCAAGCCAAACCCGGCAGAGAATCGGGCGCCCTGGTACAAGGGGACTGCACCTGTGTATGCGGGCATTTTCCTCTGGGTCGTCTTTTATATGGAGATTGCCGCCGGCACGCTGTCTCAGGCCGGTTTGGGTCTGAGTCTGCTGGGGCTTGTCATTGCGGCCCTTATCTGTCACTATCTCTTTTATTTGGTACCCGGTTTATATGGGATGAAGACGGGGTATCCCTTGTACGTCGTGGGTTCTTCGACCTATGGCACACAGGGCGGCTTTTTATTGCCGGGCCTTTTGATGGGGCTGCTGCAGTTCGGCTGGCTTGCGGTAAATACAGCAATTGCCACGGATTTCATCCTCCAGGCATTTGGAAAACCACCGGCTGTAGATCCAGCTACTGGGGTATTCAGTGGAAGTGCTCTCTTTTCGATTGTAGCGATAATCTGGGCTGCAGTGGCCGTCTTCATGGCTATCAAGGGAATTCAGTATATTGGTAAAGTATCCACTTTTCTTCCGATTGTTCCACTGGTTATGATCATCATTGTTTTCTTCAGCAATGTCGGAACTGCCGGAGACTTTACACGTGCAGAGGATGGACAGCCTCTAATCGGATTTCTGACGATAATAGCAATTGTTGTAGGCTTTTTTGCTACGGCCGGTGCCGCCGGTGTGGACTTTGGGATGGGCAACCGAAACGCCAAAGACGTTCAGCTTGGCGGGCTCGTTGGAATTGCTTTGGCTATTATCGTTGCCGGCGGTTTACCGTTAATTGCCATTGCCGGCGCGCATGGTGCCAATCCTGACCTGGAAAGTTTTAGATTTGACTCCGTTATCGAGATGCACTTCTTATCCAAGATTATGTTTGTCTTATTTGCTGTTGCGAGTTTTCCGGCAGCATGTTTTTGCTCATTTATCGCCGGCAACAGTATCGGCACGATGTTCCCCAAGGCCAACAAGACAATTATGGTCGCCATAGGGGCCGTTGTAGCTATAATACTGGCCATTAAAGGCTGGGCTTTCAATCTGGGCAGTGTGTTTGGGCTTATCGGTGCGTCCTTTGGCCCGATATGTGGTTCGATGGCTGCTGATTATCTACTGAGTGGCTGTAAATGGGCTGGACCGAGAAAAGGAATCAACTGGGCGGGCTACATTGCCTGGGCCGTTGGATTTGTCGTTGCTATCCTTCCGAATCCAATGATTGTGAAACTAACGGGTATGTCGTTTTCATTCATTACCCCGGCACCTGTTATCGCCTTTGTGATTGGCTTTGTGCTGTATGCAGTTCTGGCTAAGGCCGGCCTGCAGCCGGAGGTAGTTGAAATGACGACTGCACCGGCTGAGGTTCCATCGGAAGAAGCTCCGTCTGAAGAGGCTACGTCAGAAGAGGCTTCAAGTACAGAAGATGAGGATGCTGAGAGCTAAAGTTTTTGGAAAACGTAAAAATTGAATATTAAATTAAGGCAGGGATTCGGAAAGACCGGGTCCCTGCTTTATTTGACCTGATTATGACGAATGCCGGGGGGTGTTGTTTCGTGGAATTGTCTCCGAATCGGCGTTTTTTGATGTTATTAACCGAAAATGACTGTCGGTGAAAAGAAAAATAACCGTGTTGCCTGACTTGACAGCTTCGTGGATTTAATATAGAATATTGGCTCTAACTAAGTTGTGCAAACGTTAGTTTGCTGAGAACGATGTGTTGTTGTTAATTTTGGATTTTTTAAGGCAAAAAAGAAATGATTAGAAAAGGTTTTAATTCAGTTGCGAACGTTTCTATCTGTATTTTGATAGTGATGGCTTTGTTTGTCGTTGCTTCCTGCAAGCAGTCCGAGGAGGAGGCAACAACACCGACTCAGCCGCAGAAATCCGACACGAAATCCGACACTGTTGTGCCGGCGGAGGAGGTTAAAGAGACAGTTAAAAGTGTTCCAGATGATACGGTTGAGGAGGTTAAAGAAACGGTAAAAAGTGTTTCAGAATCCCCCGAGGTGACGAAAGTGACCCCACCGGCAACCAAGGAAACCGAGAAGGTCGAACAACCCGAGAGCACAGATGCAAGCGCATCCAAGTGGGTGCCGATACCGATTAAGCTTCCCAAGCCGATGTTTGTTGGCACGCCGCAGGATACGAAGGTGGAGAACCTTGAGAAACCGCTGGGGAAGCCGCGGCCTCCATTTTACGCCCCGCCGGATGTAAAAAATGTTGCCTTCGAAAAGCCGGTTTCCAGCACGGATGAAGAGCCCATCATCGGCGAGATAGAAATGATAACCGACGGTGACAAGGAAGCGGCTGACGGCAGTTATGTTGAGTTAGGTCCTCTTAAACAAAGTGTCACTGTAGACCTCGAAGCCGAATATGAGATATATGCCATTGTGTGCTGGCACTACCATAAGCAGGCGCGTGTTTATTTTGATGTGGTAGTGCAGGTTGCCTCTGATCCTGATTTTATAACAAATGTTACCACCCTTTTTAACAACGATATTGACAATTCCGCCGGTCAGGGGGTCGGTGAAGATAAACACTATACTGAAACTTCTGAAGGCAGGCTTATCGCCGGTAAGGGTGTCAAAGCCCGCTATGTCCGCCTCTTCAGTCAGGGCAATAACAACAACGACTTAAATCACTATATTGAAGTGGAAGTTTACGGCAAGCAGCCAGGATGAAATGGTCAAAAATAAGTGTCGTCCTGATTTTAGCCGCAACAATTTGTGCTGTTGCTTTGCGTCTGCCGCAGTTGAAACAGCGTCCCATGCATGGTGATGAGGCCGTCCATGCCTTCAAGTTTGGAGAGCTTCTGGAGGATGGTTTCTATGACTATGATCCCTATGAATATCACGGTCCTACGCTTAATTACCTTACGCTGATTCCCGCCTGGGCCACACACGCACAGAGATACGCAGATTTAAGCGAAAGCACGTTACGCATTGTGCCGGTTTTCTTCGGCGTCTTGCTTGTGCTGCTGATTTTACTCATGGCCGGCGGCCTGGGGCGAACGTCTGCGGTTTATGCCGCCTTTTTGACCGCTATTTCACCGGCTATGGTTTATTACAGCCGATACTACATTCAGGAAATGCTCCTTGTCTGTTTCACCTTTGGGGTGATTGCTTCCGGGTACCGCTACACCAGAAACAGGAATATTGGGTGGGCTATACTTGCCGGCGTGTTTTTGGGGCTAATGCATGCAACCAAGGAAACATGTGTTATTGCCTTTGGTTCAATGCTGCTGGCTCTTTTTCTTACGCTTTTGGTGCGTGGCCGCCAAAACAGTTCCGTCTTAAATACCCTTAAAGCTATCAAGCCCAGTCATCTTATCGCGGCTCTTGTAGTCGCTGCAGTAGTCTCAGCACTGTTTTTCTCATCATTTCTTTCGAATCCCACAGGAATTCTGGATTCGGTTCGAACGTATACAACCTATTTTGACCGGGCCGGTCAGAGCCAATTGCACAATCACCCGTGGTATTTTTACCTGAAGTTGCTCATCTATTACAAATACGGTCCGGGGCCTTTCTGGAGCTTCTGGAGTGAAGCCCTTATTGTTCTTTTGGCAGTAGTTGGGTTCATAGTTGCGATTATAAAAAGGCCCGTGGCAGGCGTTGATTTCCACCTGCTTCGGTTTATTGCCTTTTATACATTGGTAATGACCATAGTGTATTCTGTGATCCCTTATAAAACTCCCTGGTGTTTGCTGGGATTCCTCCACGGTATGGTTTTGTTGGCTGGTGTCGGGGCCGTTGCGCTGATAAATCTGACGTCGAATATCCGGGCGAAAGTATTTATCGGTGTGTTACTGATTGCCGCCGGAGCGCACCTGATCTGGCAGGGATATTTGAGCAATTACAAGTATTATGCCGACAGTCGCAATCCATACGTCTACGCTCATCCGACTACGGATGTGTTTACGATAACCGAGCGAGTGGAGGAACTGGTCAAGGTGCATCCGGATGGCCATGGTATGCAGATTCAGGTTATCTGTCCGGGTGGTGACTACTGGCCTCTGCCGTGGTATTTCCGACACTTTGAAAAGGTTTTGTGGTGGACCGATATTGATTGGAACGTAATGCCCGCCCCTGTTATTATTGCCACCGCGAGTATGGAGCCGAACCTGATGGGGTATTTTTTTCTGCCTCCCCCCGGCCAGAAGGACTTGTACATGCCCCTTTTCGATTCGTACATAGAATTGCGTCCGCAGGTAGAATTGCGGGGTTATGTGACGAAAGATTTGTTGGATAGTTATGAGCGACGTCAACTTCAAGAAGAAACTCAATTTGTCAGGAGCGATTGGGAATCCATCCCCGGGCTCCGGCGTTTTTCCCATGAGGCCATGGCGACCACTTTTGAGGTCTTTATCCTGCACGAAGACAGCCATTACGCCCGGCAGGCGGCACAGGCCGCTTTCGATAAACTTGACCAGTTGGAACAGGATCTGAGCCGATACATCGAAAACAGCGACGTCTCCCGAATCAATAACCTTTCTGCCGGTCAATCTGCGAAGGTTAGTCTGGACACTTTTGAGTGCCTGCAAATAAGCCGCCGTATTAATGCCGAAACTGATGGAGCTTTTGATATTACTGTTGGATCTCTGATGAGCTGCTGGCTGAATCCGGACAAAAGCCTGCGAGTACCTTCGAAAGAGGAATTGATTCGTGCCCGTCAGCGCACCGGCATGGACCTTTTCAAATTGGACGAGCCCCAATACACGGTGGAATTGTTAAGAGAGAAAGTGCAAATTGACCTCGGTGGCATCGGCAAAGGCTATGCAATTGACAAGATGGCTGAGTTGCTCGACGAATGGAGCATCGATGTGGCTCTGATTCACGGGGGCTACAGTACGGCTTTGGGCATAGGTTCACCACAAGGAAAACAAGGTTGGCCCGTGACGTTAAGCAATCCGCATAATCTCAAGCAGACATTGGCCGGGCTTTGTTTGCAGAACCAGGCACTTAGTGGCTCAGGTTTGCAGAAGGGCCGGCATATCATCGACCCGCGTAGGCAGGAGCCTGTTGAAGGTATTTCCACTGCCTGGGCATGTGCACGTGATGCCGCAACAGCCGATGCTCTTTCGACGGCCTTTATGGTTCTGTCCCCTGATGAAATTAATCAATACTGCTCGCGCCATCCGGACGTGCTGGCTATGATAATAGTACATGAGGAGAGCGAAAAAGAGCAGAAGGACAGGATTCTACATTTCGGACAGTGGAAGAAAACAGACTTGCGCTGAGAATCGAGACCGTGGCAAGCTCAATTGTCCGCAGGAAGTCTAACGACAACTTTGTTAGGTTGTTGTTTTGAAGCAGATGATTCCTGCCGGAATCTGGGAAGGGTAATTTTCGGTGTTCTGGCGATGGCTTTAAGTTCAATTCGTTGAACGCCAAAGCTATTCATCGCAAAATTTTTAAAGCCCAGCTTTATGGCCGGGGAGTTTTCTTTGACTCGGAAATCTCCATTTGCAGGATCAATGAACATCGGGTCACCGACGATTGAGTTCTCATCGCAGCCGTGAGCGACGAATTTTCTACGGTCCGCATCATTGGTTGTAAAGAGGTTTCGGTTGACTTCCCTGCCCCACTTTCCCTTTGTCATCCCGCCGGCAGGCCGATAGGGGCCCATTACTATATTACGTGTGAAGACGTCATGGCTGTTATCATACCAGACGTGCGGATGAAAGCTGTTATTAATTATGATATTGTTGTATGCCTTACGATGGAATCCTTCACGAAATTTAAGGCCCCCTTTTAAGAGCAAATTGTTATATATCTCGTAATTACTTGAGCCGTCATCGAGGTCGATGTCCCATCCGTGGTCGCACCGCCAGCGGCTGTTACGTATAATAGTTTTTTCTGCGTCAAGCAATGCCAGTTTTGGTAGTTTCTCGGCGGGCGCATTTTTCAATCTCCAGAAGCGGTCGCGGCCCCAGGAATTAAAACTGCCATGGTCACCCGTTTCGAGAACGGTGTCAAATACATCGCAAAACTCAATAAGGTGGCCGCCGAATGTACCTTCACTGATGTTAATGCCGGCCCGTCCGACATCGTAGATTGAACAATGCCTGATAGTAATAACCCTTGACATGGAGATCTGGACACCAGTCGCCTGCTTTTCAACCACACCGATTCGATGGATCAGGCAATCCTGGACAACACAATCCTCCGGGTAATTTTCAGTCTTTGGTCCGGGAGTTTTGTCGATGTCGGCATAGCTTTGCCGCTGGCCGTATTCGAAAAGTGGATTCCGGACCGCACCCGGATCACCAACGAAGGCTACACCGCTTGCTCCTGCACCGAAAATATGACAGCCCTTTATTGTGATGCGCCGGTTATAGTTATTTACAAAGACAGCATTGCCCCCAACCTGGTCAAATGTCGAATTTTCAATTCCACAGTCTTCTGAACCGTTGAAAAGAACCGCACCGCCGCGATAGATTGTCCAGTCACTTCGCAACAACGGCTCTTTGGTGTCCATAAAAGTACGCGCCGCGTGACGGAACGTAAGACCGATAAGCCTGATAAAGCAAACCGGCTTTTCCTGCGAGCCCTGGAATTCGACAAGGTGTCGCAATCGTACGATTTCGATTGTGGCGTTTTCCAGGTCAGTACCTTTTGGAGGATAATAATAAAGTGTCGAAGTCTTTGTATCGTGGAACCATTCCTCCGGAGCGTCCAGTTCCTCGATGATGTTTTCAACAAAGCGGTGTTCGGGGTGCATACCCATCTTGCGGTTGTTCTGCCAGCCACCTTGATAGGTTATCGTATTGTCCTCTTTTTTGCCTGTTATGCGGTAGTGGTAACCACCCCAGCGATGTCGGTGCATTGCATGGATAAAGCCGCCGGCCGGATTTGCCCAGCGCGAGGCCCTTTCCCTACTGAAAGCATTCCGTGAAAATCCGTTATAAACCAGGACCTTCGGATCATAGTTTGGATATCGAGCCATGTGCCGGCGTGTGCCGTCGACAAAAAGCTGATCAATCTTAAGACCGACCGGTGTTTTAGCCTTCATAATGCCGTCCCGATACGCCTTCCAGTTCAGCACCAGCCTCTGTCCCCCGCTGATAACAACCTTTTGACCATCGGCAGCCCTGTAAACCACAGGAGCCTGTCTGCTGCCCGAATCTTCGGCGGTAAAGACCAGCGGCCCATTTAGGTAATAGGTGCCACCACGGATATAGACTGTAACCGGTTCTTTCAAGGTCTTCTTCATCTGACGTACTGCATCGCGGGCGCGGGTGAGAGTGGCGAACGGCCGGCCCTTCGTACCGGGATTTTCATCGTGACCAGCGGGAGATACGTATAACTCCAGAGCAAAAGAAGGTAGGCAGATACCGGCCAGAATAACAGCACTCAATCCTGCTCTTATCATCATTTCCTCCCAATCTCATCAATAATAAAACGGCCGGGCCGGAGCACACTGTCCAAATAAATACACCCGGCTCTTTATCGACTTTGGGATCCCTTATCCAGAGCTCGCTTGATAGTTATCAGCTCTGAAAGCACCCACCATGAATTTCGTGTTGGTGATAACCTACTGTCACGGTCGCAGGTCCAGTCGATGGGAAATTCCTGTATACGGTAACCCTCTTTTCGTGCTCGCAGTATGATTTCAATATCGAATATAAATCCATCAGTAATGCATTCGCCATACAAGTGTCTTGCGGCATCACCTTTGTATATTTTGAAGCCGCATTGTGTGTCGGTGAACTCAGAGGGAACTTTCATATAGTGAATCACGAACCAGTGGAACATTTTGGAGCAAATTCGCCGATATAAACTCTGGGTCTTCTCGATGTGGCATCCCCGCATTTTTCTTGAACCGTGCGCTATATCACAATCACCGTTTTTCAGTAACTTGAGCCCGTGCAAAACATCTTCATACGGCACACAGCAGCCGCTGTCGGCAAACATCACGTATTCGGCGCTTGTTTGTTTTATCCCGGTTCGAACGGCGTATCCTTTTCCCCGGTGACGCTCGTAACGAATGACGTTTCGTTTTATTGCAGAGGAGATTTCAATATTTTTTGCGGCTTCGGCAGTATTGTCGTGGCTGCCATCATCAACGACTATGATTTCCCCCGCGAGCCTGTTTTCCTCCAAAAATGCTGCCGCTTCCTTCACATCCCGCCCAATCTTTTTGCTTTCGTTAAGTGCCGGTATAACGATAGAAAGGTCCATAAAGCTCATCTCACGATGATAAAGCGACTCGAAAGCCTGTTGCCAAAAACGGTTCCTAAGAAGCCGGTTAAAATCCTTTTTTTCACTGGCGGCATAAAAAGAATGACCATATTATAACCGGGATAGAAGAAAATGCAATATTACAATAGTATTAATCAGTTGTTTTATGTAAATTTATGTGTTGGTGAGATGCAGGTTAACAGGATACCTGCTTATCAGGTTTCATGATTGTCTGATTTGCGTCAAGGATTCATGAGGAGAAATATAATGCGACTCAGAAAGTGGCTGGTCATACCTGCAGCAATCATCATCTTGGGAGTAGTGTTCGCTGTCTACGTGACGTTAAGTTTGCTGGACCATAGAAAGGGTATTAGGCTCTACCGGGCAGGGACATTCTCCGAGTGTGTCCCTTATCTGTGTCGCTCTTTAAGACGTCCCGGTTTTCTTGTATCCACTTCTGATCGACGATATGTGGTATGGGCTTTAGGCAGGTTGGGAAATCCCCAGGTCCTTGGGCTTTTGATAAAGGAGTTGAAGCATAAGGATGTTGGCGTCCGGCTGGCTGCGGTCGAGGCCTTGGGACACTTTAGATGGCCGATAGCAGTCGAACCTTTGACCGTAGCTTTGAAGGACAAAGACGTTTCAGTCCGATGCAATGCGGCGTGGGCGTTAGGCCGGATCAAAGATAGAAGGGCTGTCCGGTCATTGATTGCCGCTTTGAAGGATGATGATTCTTCTGTTCGGTCCAGCGCAGCAATGGCATTAGGTCAGATACAAGATAAATCAGCAGTAAAGTTTTTGATTGAGGTTTTGGCCGATGAAGATTCGCAAGTCCGGACGGGAGCAGCAAAAGCCCTGGGTCAAATACAGGACGCAAATTGCGTGGGGCCTTTGTGCGATGCCTTGAAGGATGACAGTCAAAGTGTCCGGTTCGAAGTTGCGCAGGCACTTGGCCGGTTCAAAGAACTTGCCGCAGTACCGTCTTTGATCGAGGCTATCGGAGATGATGATCCTCGTGTCCGACAGGGTGCGATCAAGGCTTTAGGCGTGATAAAGAGCGCAAAAGCTACAGAACCATTAGTTGATGCTTTAAGGGATGAGGATCCACAGGTTAGGTTGGACGCCGCTGAGGCATTAGGTCAGATAAAAGACAAAAGGGCGGTCGAGCCATTGATTGTTGCTTTGAACCATGCGGACTCACGGCTCCGATTGCATGCAGCCAGGACGTTAGGTCGGATAAAAGACGAAAGGGCTGTCGAGCCGTTGATTGCTGCTTTAAAGGATGACAATCAGAACGTCCAATTAGAAGCGGCGGTATCTTTAATGGATATGGGTAAGGCCGGTGAACCGGGAGTGGTAGAGTTTTGGATTGGGGCTTTGAAAGATGAGCATTGGGTTACTCGATTCGAAGCAGCAGAGAGCCTGGAAAGGATTAATGACGATAGAATAGTAGAGCCGCTAATTGCTGCTTTACAGGATGAGAGTTGGCGTGTTCAATTCAGAGCGGCAAAAACCTTACTTAATATGGGCAAGATAAAGGATGCAGGATTGGCGGAATTTTGGATAAGG
>Ga0209427_10010933_pt1 | contig 10020 bp, 8 predicted proteins | sample DeeMarSWOR136_30_FD_187465 | JGI IMG/M metagenome (GOLD analysis project Ga0209427, IMG submission 187465) | Marine sediment microbial communities from White Oak River estuary, North Carolina - WOR-1-36_30 (SPAdes) (version 2) | ecosystem: Environmental > Aquatic > Marine > Intertidal zone >...
ACAAATATTAACGAGCGGCATAGTGCGGACCCATATAATGACCTGACTATTGAATTGTTGGAGGCCGGAGTCGGACTTCCGCAGCCCGAGGTCATAACGCTCGATGATGTAAAGGATAGCAACGACAATTTTATTTTTGATTCCAGCCGGCTCAGCGGTTGCGAGTATTATCAGGGGCGCCTGGTCAAGGTCAACAATGTGGGTTTCGTGGATGCAAACTCCTGGGGCCCCGATGCAGAGATGGAAATAACCGATGGGCAAAAGACATTTCCTATAAAGTTAGGTATAGGTTGGGGGATTCGTCCCGGTTCGAATAATTTGAACGAACCTTTTGATGTTGTGGGCATCCTCGACCAGGAAAGTGCGTCTTACATGGTCTGTAATGACGGATATAGGATATGGGTACCTAATTACGACGGCAATAGTCGGGTGCTCACCGACCGTGCATACGGCAGGTACAATCTGCCTGGTGAAATCAATCACGATGGTAAGGTCGATATGTTCGACTTTGCATGGCTGGTTGACGGCTGGCTCAAATGTGTTCCAGGTTCCGGTGGCTGTGGTGGGGGTGGTAGTTAAAAGTGTCGTGCTGAACTGATAGCGGGCCAAAACAATGTTTTATATATAGGCTTTCTTTTATGAAGCGTGGCTTTACACTAATCGAATTGCTCGTAGTGATCGCTATTATTTCGTTGTTGATGGCAATATCGATGCCTGCATTATATCAGGCCCGCGAACAGGCAAAGATGACGGTTGTCAATGGTGAGCTTCATGGCATCGGCCTGGCTCTTGAAGCTTATGCAATGGAAAATGAAGACCGGTATCCGCCTACTCGCGCGGATTGTAATCCTTGGGCGCGCAAGCATACTTATGCACTGCCCCAGGAACTGGTTGATTCGGGCTACCTGCCAAAAGGGGAAATAGGAAAGGTTCGTTTTGCCAAAATCGAGGACAAATACAACGAAGGGTGTGCTTACAAATACATCGCCGTAGGCCCTAAGTATGATTATCTGGGCGCGCCGTTCGGCAATCAACACTTATATATACCTGAAGGTTTTCCGTCCTATGAAGGTGAAAGCCTAATCAAGTATAACGATTTTGAAATATCTCCGGTAACATGGGCGCTTTTCAGTTTAGGGCCGAGGTATGATATGCAAAGTCTGGAGGAAAAAGATTTTCCGCTTAAGGAGGGTTTTCCTGTTTCAAGACGATTTTGGTATTCGCCTAAAGCTGGCGATGGTATCCTTACACGGATGCGATTGGTAAATGGTCGACACATCGGTTCGTTTGAAAGTAAATGATGACGTTATGTTATGAATATCTACAGAAGTCTACTTGAGGAATAGGATCATGAAAAGAATCTGTTTATTTATCATTGTCCTGGGCTTTTTTGCCCTGGGTATTGTTGCTGTTTTGGCTGATCATGACCACCATGTCTCTATCGGCCATAAATCAGAAGGGCCCATTCGCTCCACTCCCGGAGAGAATCCCTGGAACGAAGGACAGCCACCCGAGGATTGGTGGGTTGCAATCAAACGTATGCACGGCCATGTCGGACCCTGGAACGTATTGGGATGGCGGATTGGCCAGACGACCCTGCGTGAATTTGATACCAAGTGGGGCAGGCACGATCTCGATATCATTTGCTATATTCCCATGGAAACTCCATATTCGTGTATGGTGGATGGTCTTGTCCTCGGCACGGGTAACAGTATTGGACGGCTCGATATTCGCCTGGCTGAGGTGATGTCGGTCGACCTTATTTATGTCGCTATCCGCCGCAAGGACGGCACAGGCCCTATTTTGATCTTAAGGCCAAGGCCTAAGTACCTCAAGCAAATAGAGAAACGTACAGTTCACGAATTGGAAGAACTCTCAAAGCAGTGCAGCACTATGAAAGAGGGTGACCTGTTCCAAATCGAGCGGATTCGGTCTTCCAAGATAAAAGAATAGGATAAAAAAGAAGAGTTGCTAATTTCCCTGTCCGGGAAGGGAGTGTGTTTGATTTGAGCCGGCAGTGACAGCGAACAAGTAGGTTTCAGTTATTTTTATATAACTGACAACAGCATCTTCTTTCTAAGGTCAAGCTCAGTTTCATTTGACCATATTAAATGAGTTAATTTGGTGAAGCTTACTGAAAATTGCGGCAAGAGTTAACGCTCCTCCAAGGAATAATGCAATAGCAGGACCAAGTGAAAAGTCGAGATAATAACCGAACAACAGCCCTCCTATAGATGCTATTACAGCCACTGACCAGGCAACGAGCATTCGGGTGTCCCAGCGTGATGAAAATAGAGCGGATGTCGTGGCTGGAATTATAAGAAAAGCGAAGACGACGACCACGCCAGCCATCCTGACCGCTACCGTGATTACTACTCCAACTAATGCATAGAATAGAAAATCCCACCATACGACTTTCACTCCCCTGGTAAGGGCATCGTGATAACCCTCTGATATTCTCAACAATGGTCCTCGGAAAACATAAAAGCAGAAGCCTGCTGCGCAAAAGACAATAAAGCTCCCTATAATTTCCGGCAAACCCGTCCACAGAAGGCTTCCTGATAACATCTCCTCCATATGCGTATGGCCCGGAGTGACACCAATCAGAAAAAGGGCAGAAGCGGCGGCAATGGCGTAAGAAATTCCAATGACCGCCTCGATTGAGATTTGAAAAATTCTGCTTCGTACTACAGCATAAAATGCTGCTATGGCTAAGACGCAGGCAAATGAAAATATGTATGCCGGCAATGTTCCCTCCTCCGCATCAAAGGCAAGGTGAGCCACTATAGAACCTACAGCGGCAATCTGGGCCAGGGCAATATCAATAAAGATAACCTCTCTTTTGAGTACGTGAATACCACAGTATCCTAATATTGCACCCATCATCATGCAGATCAAAAATGGTAGGCCGAGCATTTGAATCAGTTGTATCATTATTGATGTCCTTTCTTGTACTGCAGGCTGCGGAGAACAACTGCACAGATAAAGAAAATCCCCAGTGATAAAACCAGGCTGGGACCGTATGTAAAACTAAATATATATGATGAGCTCAAACCTATAATGCAGGCCACAAAACCTATGCTCCAGCCGACGATAACGGCCACGCCCCATCTCCTGGTGAACATCGTGGCAATCGCTGCCGGTATCATAAGAAAGGCATAAGCCAATAAAACACCGGCAATTGGAACGATCAACACTGTTATAATTCCCTGCGTCGTGAAGAATAAAAAGTCCCAGAGCTTCTCGCTCCTTAGTATCTGAGGATTTTCCGCCAGGGCGATGAATTTATGTCGTAATACATAGTGAAACAGCAACAGCGCAATGTAAACAAGGATTGTAACTATGATCAGCGGCCAGCTTACCCATTCCATATAACCGCAAAGGGTCTTCTCCACGTAAATTTCACCGCTGGGCAGCTTGTCTGTTAACAATAGTGAAATAACCAGTGCCATTGCGTACAATATCCCGATAACCGCTTCTCGCGGTATTTCCCGACTTTTAGGCTTGATTAAGGCAAGAAGCAACGAGCCAAACAACACGGCAGCCATCGCCAATAAATATGATAAGGGAGAGCCATATTGAACCTGCAGAGCGACACCTACCAGAGCACCAAAAGCAGCCAATTGGTCCAAAACCAGGTCGGAGAATATTAGAGTACGTCTGATTATATGGAGGCCTATGTAAGTATGCAGGACCAGAACTACGGCGATTAAAGCAATCTGACGTGTAAACAGACTTACAGTTTCTGACATTATCGATGCCTTTCCCGACTTAACGCGATCTCACTTTGCAGCACGTTACAAAGTGAACATCCCGTCAGAACAATGCTAATTTCCTAAATATATTCTTCTTAGCTGACTTCAGCGGCTCCTATCAGCCTGTCAGTCCAGTAATCGACAAGCTTAAAGTAATCGTCGATGTCTGGAACACCACCTACGAATAGTGGAACTATGATAGCCTTTGCGCCGGTTCTGTCAGCCACAATCCTTACCTTCTGCCGGTCAAAATAGTTTGCGGCCAGGATAATGCGAATGTCTCTTTTGCGCATCATGTTTACCAGTTCGGTGACATGTTTCAACGAAGGTGGTATCCCCGGCTTGGTCTCTATGGTGCCTGCTTCTTCAAGACCAAACAGCATAAGTAAATAGCTCCAGTTCTTGTGATATACAACAACCGGCATCCCTCGCAGAGGGAGCATCTTCTTTGTCCACCCACCGAGTTTGTCGATTAAAGGCTTACCTTGAAACTTGTTCTCCTCTAAAAAGCCGATGAGCTTGTCCTGTTGCGCCAGCCTGCAGAGAGTGTGGCCACCGAGCAGTTTTACTAACTCTTCGCCGAACAAACGTATGTCAATTTCATCATGCAGCTTCTTTAGGTTTTCTTCGTAGAAATCCTTTCCTTCAGGATCATTTTTGATTAGTCCAATGGTGATATTGCGCGCGATTTTCTTCGTATTGATGGGACTGGTAGTAAGATGTGGATTGCCATATATGTGGACATCGCCTTCAATTTGTGAAATAACCTTGGGTTTTTCTACCAGTTGTATGCCTTGTGAGACTGCGACATAGCCGTCTTCGCCACTGCGAACTTTCCTGTTACCGGATTTGTTGATTACGGTGGGCAGCCACATTTCCAGGTCGAGGCCCGTGGCAATAAGCACATCGGCTTCTTTAACCATTTGTACGAAGGACGGCTTGGGTCTGATGTGATGAGGGTCCTGAACGCTATAGACTATAGAATCGACGCTCACTCTCTCACCGCCGATAATCCTGGTTAGCTCAGCGTAGTCCGACAACGTTGTTATAACACGAAGAGGTCCATTTTTCTCTGCCCAGGCGTTTTCAAATGGGAAAATACACAGCGTTATGACCAGAATGGACAAGGTTAAACAGGTTCTTCTTTTCATAATAGCCTCCTTTAGTTTAGTAACGTTCGTGTTTATGGGGCCCGGCAGCAAAGATTGCCTGAAACCAGAGTATGTGCTCCGGATTTTCCATTCCCCGTCCGTCCGCGTAGTCATACTCTAAACGGAACTTGACCCATTCACTCTGCCACCACGTAATATATGGACATATTTGCCACCGATATGCGTCATCAGCGGTATAGGCCAATGGTCTCATTGAAGCTCCTGCTACGTTGGCGTAATCTTTGTTGTCCGGCTGAAAATAGTCATATCTGATACCAATGTCTAAGTTTCGTGCTATTCTGCTTTGCAGGTAACTATAAGCACCCCAGGCCTGCAGATTGTCCCTTCCGGAATCGTCCGGAGCAAGTATGTCTCGATTGAGAAGATATACTTCGCTGCGCCATTCCAGGTTGCGGTAGAGCGCCCGGTCGGCAGGTTCCCAGAGAAAAGAAAGGTCGGCTCCATATACTTGTGTACCTAAAGAATCGTATTCGTTTTCGAGCGTGGGGCCTCCTCTGTCTACCTTCCACTGGTCGTTCCATCCAAACAGGCCGCTTAAGCCGAACTCCAGATAGGTGTCTCTGGAGAGATCCCGGTAATTCTTGTAATGGAAAAGCAAACAGGGATTACCCATCGTTTCTCCACCAAACAGGCGTTCGTTCTCGGTATTGGTGACCTGAAAAGTCAATCCTTGATGAGCCTTACCCCACTTCGGCAGTATCCATTCCAAAGACGCACCTGTTTGATTGATACCCTCGTCACCGAAGATATTACGCAGGGCTAAGGGATATTCCACCTGATCGATTGCATCCTCATGCCATCGGTTTACCACACCAAACTGCTGACGGAATCTACCCAGGTCCAGATTGGTATTTTTGAACATCGAGAACCGAGTAAAATAAATCTCTTCCAGGTGAACTTCTTCATCATGTATATGTGTAGTTGCTTTCAACCTTGAAAAGGGGTCAAGATAAGACTGGAAGTTCAGTTCGAGACCCCGGATTTCGGCATCTGTTCGTTCCCTCGTCCCGGATTGGTTCCTGTAGTGACCGAGGAAATCGCCTGAGACGCTGATTTCCGGATTAAGCTGCTGCAAACTAAGCCCCCCGAACTTAAAGACGGTTTCCTCCGGTGTTTTCTCTTCTTTCTCTTCACCCGCTATATCTTGTGCTAACTTGCGCAGATAGTCGGCTTCTTCCTCAGTTTTAACCTCCTCCGTAGGGGGTTCAGCCGGGCGAAACTTCTCAATTTCTTCTTGTAAAGCCTTGATTTCATTCTCGTGCCTGTTTTTCATTTCATCCATCCGACTCTGCAATTCGAGAATCTGCTTCTTGAGTTCTGCAAGCTCGGAGTTTTCATTTCCCCCATCTTGGGCGAGAACAACTTGAGGAAAACCTATCAAAGCGAAGAGAAAGGTTATGCAAACTATTTGTTTAACTTGCATTTTTAAATCCTCTTTTTGATAACCGACATATCAGCCGGAGAATCAAACGGCCTCTTCGTTTTGAGCGGCAGTTTTTATTCGCCGGCTATGCCAGGTTTTATTTGCCAAGAGTTAAAAATTGAACGTTGATACTCTTTGCCCGTATTATGAAGTGGAGGCTAACGGAGGGCCGCGCAAGAGGATTGAATAAGCCCACTCATGATGATCCGGAATGGTGGAATGCCGGGTAGGTTGATAAATAACCGGGCCTTCAATGGTAAGCTGTAGCAATCCATGATTCGCTTCAGTCGAGTTGAATCCGGCTGAGAAAATACAGGCCAGACAATGCTCACTTGAGGAAGGAATATTTGTTTTGCCTTCATTTAAAGCACTAAGAAGACAGTCGTCACTGTGACAAAGACCAATTGCGGAGGTTATAATCAAATATAGAACAGTAACTAAAACCAACGTTTTCTGACGGCTCTTCATCTGTTTTTCCAAAAAGCGGGCATTATTAGATTGGCTCTGCTCGTTCCCGGATTATGTCACAATTATTTTAGAGCGTAATTTTACATACGTTCAGCTTCATATGTCAACTTTTTTTAGCTACAAACAGGCTTTCTGTTTTTACGAAAATGTATAAATTCTAAAAATATCCTTGTTTTTAGTCTCGAAAACAGCGTTTTCAAACAATCGCACAACGCGTTAATAACTTACCTTTTATATAACAAGAGAAAAATTTTTGAAATAACGGGGCAAACGAAGGATTGTGATTTTTTGACGAAACTTTCTTGATAAAGTAGTATAAATTATGTAACTTTATGCGCCAAGTTTGGTTCTTATTTCAACTTTTTGAGGAATTAGTTATGACCGCCGAACTGAACGCTCTTGTTATTTTGGCTGCCTCTATTGGTTTCTTTCACACTTTATTTGGTCCGGACCATTACCTGCCGTTTGTGATGATGTCGTGGTCGCGCGGTTGGTCAGGCCTGAAAACGACGTTGATAACTGTCTTGTGCGGTCTTGGGCATATAGGAAGTTCGGTTGTTCTTGGTCTGATAGGTGTCTCGGTTGGCATAGCAGTCAATAAGCTGGAGTTTGTGGAAGGCTTTCGTGGTAACCTGGCGGCGTGGCTGCTTATCGCATTTGGACTGGTGTATCTTGTTTGGGGACTGCGGCGGGCGTACCGCAACCGGCCTCATGTTCACAGTCATACTCATGAAAGCGAAGCTGAGCACACCCACCATCACGATCATCATCAAGGGCATGTCCACGTTCACAACGCCAGAGCCGGGACGAGCATCGCGCCGTGGGCGCTTTTTGTCATTTTTGTTTTTGGCCCGTGTGAGCCTTTGATACCTGTTTTGATGTATCCTGCGGCGAAGAACAGTGTGCTTGGCCTCGTGGTGGTTACGTCCGTGTTCGGTACAGTGACGCTTGGTACTATGCTCGTTGTGGTTCTTCTTGCCCGGGCCGGGGTGAGTTTTGTTCCACTGAGCCGGATACAGCGTTATACCCATGCTATAGCAGGGGCAACCATCCTTCTTTGCGGACTGGCTATTCAATTCCTGGGCTTGTAAGCCCATATCATTTTCTTTGGCGTAGAACATGGAAACAGAGCTTGTATTCCAAACCCTAACGGAGATGTTTAATAAGTCCCTGCTGCAGGTGGACCCGGATAAGACATGCCTGGAAGTTGTTAGGGTCGAACGTCAGGAGACTATTACCTTTGGGCAATTGAACAAAAGGGCGCAGGACTTCGCGCTATGGCTCATTCAGGCCGGGGACATCCGCGTAGGGGACAAAGTAGCGATATTGGGCAAAAACCGTGCGGATTGGGATGTGGCTCTTTGGGGGATTATCCTTGCCGGTGCCGTGCCGGTATTGATTGACCCCGAAAGGCCCGTAGAAGGCGTCAAGAAACACCTCGTTTCCACGGATACCCGCCTGATAGTTATGGCGGATGATTATCAGGATGTAGATTCCCGAAGGCAATTGAAAGAGTATGCACGCAGCAGGGGTCTGATTGAAATGACAAAACATGAAAAGGTTGATTTTGATAGTGACGTGGCCGATGAGTTGCTCAATAACGTTCAAAATAAAATCAATTCCGATGATACTGCGATTATATTATGCACTTCAGGCACTACCGCCGATCCCCGGGAAGTCGAGCTGACTCATGCGAATTTTATCGCCAATATCCAGGGCACTTTGGATGTAGTGAAAATAACCGGCCGGGATAAACTGGGTCACGTCACCCCGCCCCATCACTCTTTCGGCCTGACCGTTGGCAAGCTGCTGCCTTTATGGGTGGGAGCAACGAATGTTTACACCAATAAATATCGCCAAATCCCGAAGTTGATAAGCCGCAAAAGCGTCACTATCTTTGTGGGAATACCCGCGCTTTTTGCCGTTATGGCAAAAAGAATTGAAGAAGAGCTGAGCAGGCAGAAAGAAAACAGCGTTTGTGTCAGGTTTCTTGACAGATATTTTCCGAAGGTGGTCGGAAACAGGATTGTCAAAAAACTGGGCTGGGAGAAGCTGAGATTTTTCCTTTCCGGGGCGGCTCCAATGCCAAGGTGGGTGCTTGATATATTCTGGAAAAGAGGCATAAAGCTTCGTGAGGGATACGGCACTACGGAGAACTCGCCGGTTTACGGCTTAAATGATGAAAGGCGAAAGTTAGGTTCTGTCGGCAGGCCTGTTTCGACCCTGCTGGTAAAGATTGTAGATGAAAACAATAAAACTCTGCAGGCCGGTGAAAAGGGAGAGATTGTGCTCGGTGGTCCTTGCATTATGAAGGGCTACTACAAAAATCCCAAAGCGACCGATGCGGTTATCAGGACCGACAGCAATGGTGTGCGCTGGCTGCATACGGGCGATTTGGGTTACCTGGACGAGGATGGGTATCTTTATATTACCGGCCGAAAGAAATACCTGATTATTCTGCCCGGCGGCAAGAATGTTAATCCCGAGCTCGTGGAGTCGGTTCTTTCGCAGGCGCAGTTCGTAGAGGAAGTATTGGTTGTTCCCGGCTTACAAAAGGATTCAGCCGAGCGAAAACAGGAAGCCATCCGGGCCATTGTTCGGCCGGCGTGGGAGGCGATACAGGCTGATACCAGGTTTTCATATCCTGATTTGGTAGAGCAGCCGCAGGTTCTCAAAAAGCTCGTCTGGAAGAATATCAACGAATGCCAGCAGCGAAGCCAGCACTTATCAGGATTCGAGAAAGTGTCTTCGCAAAATCTTGAGATAAGAATCGACGAATTCCACAAAACATCGACCGGTAAAATCAAGCGCGACCTTTATATTAAAATACCTCAAAAGTAGACTCAGAGGAGCAAAGGTTATGAAGCTCAGGTCTGAAATTTCTCTTTTATTGTGTGCAGTTTTTTCCTGTCTGTTTTTTGTTTCAACAGTATCGCCGGCGCTGGCGGAGGAAATTCGGTCGAGGATAAATGATGTCAAGTTTGTGGTCGAGGCTGAGGAAGTTGTTACAAAATACACGCCTGCCAATAACGGAGCGGGGCCATTATGGTGTTACGGTTCGACGGTTATTGCCCGGCGGGGAAGCGATGTATTCCTTTCGGTCATTGAGACGGGAAAAGATGTTCCTTTACTATGCAACACCAGATGGCAGTTATGGTATCGGTCGGCGGAGGGCTGGAAGATAGCTCAAAGCGAGAAAGAG
>Ga0209427_10010935_pt1 | contig 10019 bp, 7 predicted proteins | sample DeeMarSWOR136_30_FD_187465 | JGI IMG/M metagenome (GOLD analysis project Ga0209427, IMG submission 187465) | Marine sediment microbial communities from White Oak River estuary, North Carolina - WOR-1-36_30 (SPAdes) (version 2) | ecosystem: Environmental > Aquatic > Marine > Intertidal zone >...
GAATGCCATTTTCCTGCCATATCATTTGGCCAGTTGCGCTTACTCTCTGAACATAAACATCGCAATCACTCGAATAATAAATAGGACCCGGATTAGATCTTGTATCTGTCCATGCAATAATGGCACCACCTGCTCCATCAGAACAGATCTTGGGTAAGATTTGGTTCCCAATTGCAGAACAGACAGGTACGCCATTATAGCTCCATAATGCATCTCCCCTTGAATTTATTCTTTGAGCGTATATATCAAATCTCGAACCTTCATCTCCACTTCGATTGTCATGCCAAGCTATTATAACACCTCCAGCTCCATCACTGCAAACTTTCACTTGCTGACCATATGGAAATGACCATCCGCCAGGTAAAACATTGTCTGCTGTACATATACCAGATCCATTATCTCCCCAAGCGAGTGTTAGCGATTGAGACGGGGAAGTAGAAGGTGTCTTTTCGTTCAATTCTGATAAATCTGTAGCTGTGATTTTTAAGCTAACCGCTAAGATATTAACAGCGATTATTAGAACCAGCATTGCAATGATAAAAAATTTAGTTCTGTTTTTTTTCCGTTTGAATTTCGTTTTCATTTTTTTTCAGTTAAATTTTGATCTAAATTATGAGGAATAGATCTTTTTTCTATCATTTAAGGGCACAAGGACTGATTTTAGACTTACTTTTAAGACTCATTAGGACAGATTTTTTTCTTACTCTAATTGTTGAAGAAACTAATAAAACAAAGGTAATTTTAAAAATTAAATATTTACTAAAATCGCTTAATCATGCGTACAAAATATTCTATACCATTGCTTAAATTTGGAATCCACAATCTCTCGTTTTTCCCGTGCGCCATTTCTAGCATCTCGCTGTAAGACATGTTAGGATCGATTCTCATTGGCATGTGTCCCAAACAATAAACTCCTTTACCCCTAAAAAATTTTGAATCGGTAGAACCTGCTGAGAGCATAGGGACCAATTTCGCGCCGGGGTGCATCTCGTTCATAATTTCTTCGGCTAGTTCGTAAAAAGGGTCTTTACTAGTATTAGTAGTCGCTAGCTGAGTGGGTTCGATGGGTATAATTTCAATTTGCTTGAAAAGCTTTTTTCCTAAAGCTTTTCGCAAATACTTTTTAATGGTTTCGCGGTCGTGTCCGGGCAGGATCCTACAATCGAAGATCATATCGGCGTATTGCGGGATAACATTTATCTTACCCCCCGCTTCTAAAACTGTAGGAGTCATAACATCCGATACCAACGGAAGAATGACCTTAGTTAAGGGAATTTTTGTCAATTTTTCACCTAATTTTGTTAGTGGTCTTATAAGTCTTTTCGAAGTAAACATCCTTTTCGCGATGCCGGGCAAAGATATTTTTTCAGCTGTTTCTCTCGTTTCATCGGGAATTTCAATTGGAGGATTAAATTCTGCGATTTTCTGAACCACTTTAGATAAAACATATAAAGCGTTTTCTTTTGGTTTACCGGGCATTGATCCGTGACCCCCTACCCCTTTTACTCGAATTTTTGTTTCAGCTACGCCTTTCTCACCAGTTTGAACGATGTAATCGGTTGGATTCTTTCCAAATGGAAGAAGAAAACCGCCACCCTCGTTAATTACATAATTACTTTTCACCTTATCAAAGTGATTTTTAACTAAATATCCAACTCCCATTACACCTCCGGACTCCTCGTCTGCAGTAAAACACAAAATAATATCACCTTTGGGTTGAAATCCTTTTCGTTTTAAGTGGATAACTGCCATCATCTCAGCGGTGACTTGCCCTTTACAATCCAGCGCACCTCTTCCCCACACATATTCCCCTTCTATGTCCCCACAAAACGGATCTCGCTCCCAATTTGCAGGATCTGCCGGTACAACATCTAAATGAGCAAGTAGCAACAAACTCTTAGCTTTTGGATCTGATCCCTTCCACCTGCAAACTATATTACCTCTTCCAGAATCGGATTCAATAATGTCTATATTCTCAAATCCTTCCTTTTCTAAAATTTCTTTACAATATTCTGCAGCGATAATTTCGTTACCTGGAGGCACAGTCGTGTTTAACTTGATTAAATTGCTAAGAACTTTACAAGCTTCCTGAACTACATCACCATCAATTGGAAACATTTGATTTTCTCGCCAATTGTTTTCTTCCTCATTCTTCTTTTTATTCGACATAGTAATTCTTTCCTATTTTAAAGCAAAATTTTAATTCGAATAAATCGCGATATTCTTGAAAAAATTAATGATTATTTAGAGATTAGACAATATAATCATTCGCTTAACTAAGTATATTCTTCTATTAGTAAATTTTTTATTGTTTTCATCACTTATGAAAACATTATTCATTGAAAAAAAGGACTTCTTAAATTTATGTCAACTGAAAACATTGAGATACCTCTTGGAATGGAAGGTGTTATATCCAATTATCGGAGAGGGAGGCATACCGTTCATCCTAAATACTGCATTTTAATTTTTGAATCGATTAAGACGCGAAAAATGGCAAATAAATTAGTTGGACGAACCGTTGGCTGGATTTCTCCAGGTGGTAGAACTCTTAAAGGGAAAATTACAAAAACCCACGGAAATAGTGGAGCAGTTTTAGCTCATTTCAAGAAAGCTGGGTTGCCGGGTCAAGCGTTAGGTCAAAAAATTAAAATAGTTAAATAAAGCGTCCAAATTGAAATCGTAATACATGGATGTTATTTCATTTTTTAGTTGTTTTTTTTCTAATTTGTTTTGAACATTTTGCTAGAATTTAGTCTTTTTTGACTTTTCTATTTTATTTCGAGGTACCCATTTAATGTCAGAACACCATTTACAGCTGTGCCCCACATGTCAGAGGAACATGAGTCTCAGCTATTATTGCGAAAGTTGCCATTCTAGTTTTTGTTCTGACTGTATAAAGGAAAAAACGACTGAAAAAATTATTTGTGGCAATTGTGGTTCCGATGATCTTAAGAGAAATAAAGACGGCAATTTAACATGTGGTAATTGTTTAAGCCAAAATATTTCTAAAATATATAAAGATGTTATAATTTGTCCCAAATGCCATTCTTCGAAAATAGTGAAGGTTTTTGAGAAAAAAAAAGAGATTAACAACAACTTCTTACAATCAATTAAAAACACTCGAGAGTTTCTCGCTCCTTTTAGATTTATTTTAGATAAATTGAGTCTTTTAAGAAGCAAGTTAAAGAAGGCGAGAGAGCCACCTGTAAAATGTTTTCACTTTCCTTCCTTAGAAGCTGAGTTAATTACAATTTATAAAGTGTTTTCGCATGTGAAAAGGGAGTCCTTTGAGAACATTAAGCGGATCTTTAATCACATCTTCGTAAATAAAAACTATTTCGTGGACATTTTCTCCCAATCTCACGACAATATCTCAGTTATTGAAGGAATATTAGCCAACTTAAATTACGAACAACAAACGCTTGCTGATTTCATCGAGACTAATTTAAAACGAATCAATGATTCAATGCAGGAAATCGAAAATAAATTAGATTTTATTGAAGAAATTCAAAATAGATTTCAGAAATTTTGTAATATCATAGATTTTACGCGAAACGAGAAAGCTTTATACGCACTTAAATGCAAAATGTCTAAAGGGTATAATTTAAAGACTGAATTGTCAAATAAACGAGGAAGTTTGCTGATTTCAAATTTTAATATTTACTTCGTTCACGAATATGGAGTAATTCGAAAAAAGGCAAATCTATTATTTAAAATCACTCACGACGAATTTAAGCGGATAAAAATCATAGGTACTTTAAGAAAGAGATTATATATGGAGTTTGTTTATGGAAGATATTATTTCGCAGTTAATTCTGCTAAGAGAAATAATGTTATTGACTATATCGAAAACGCAAGGATCTTCGATGAGAACCACATATACGATCTAGAATCTGCAAATGAATTAATAGCAATTAAATTAACTCTAAAGGATTTACACGATTTCATAGAGCAGAACATCTCATTTTTGTTGAGTCTTATTTGTAATCAAAACAATTTTTATCAACCGCTACCATACAATTCTATAAATCAATCCGAATACAACTTGAACCACGGTCAAAACTATAGGTTTGCAAATCCGAATCCTAATTATGCTACCGGTTATCATAGAGCTCCTGTAAACGGGATGGATCACATTCAAAACGATTTATATTTTAACGAGAACAACTATATTTCAAAAAAATTAAGAGAAACTCAAGTACATCAATCTCAATATCCGCCTCCGACGAATACATCGCCACCCTATAGACAAGATGTATGTTTTCCTCAGTTTATCCAAGTTCAAAACAATCCATATAACCAAAGATATCCTAATACGAATTCGTTTTTCGATCAGAATTCACCCATGCAACAGTCAAATACAGGAAATGAGTATCAATTTGATAATAGTCAGCCGAGTTTAATTCATCAAACTAAAAATAAGAAAACTCAATTATTAGAACTTCAAAAGGAAGAATATAGCCTACAACAAACAATAAAGGTACTTGATAGGCGTTTTGAAGAGGGATCAATCTCAGATGTTGATTATTTGAAAACCTATAGAAGATATCAGAGAGATCTATATATAATTCAGAGAAAAATTGAAGATTTAAAAAAAGATATTGAAGAAGAAGACGAAATTCAAAACATTTCTACTCTTTTTTAAGTTTTTGTCGAAATAAAAATAATCAAAAGCCAGTGAAGCTCAAAAACACTTTTTAAATGTATTATGTTAGTCGATGTGAAGATTGATAAATATTTTTTAATGATAAAACCTATCTAATAAAATAAGATTATTTCTGAGATCTAAATAACAGTACCCTTGATTAATAATGCAGCGAATTAAGAGTGTAGACGCATTTCGCGGTCTTTGTATTTTCTATATGTTGTTGGGGCACATGCTTGTTTGGTGGATTATTGAGGAGCAATTTTGGATGCATTTTTATCTTAGAAAAATATTTGAGATTATTGGAGTCTCGGGATTTCTTTTTGCTTCGGGAATAAGTACGGTATTATCATTAAGGAACAGTCTAGAGAAAGTTGAGAAAAATCCAAGATATACTCAAGGAGATCTCCTAAGAGAAAGCTATCAGCGTGCGACTTTGTACTTAGTTTTTGCTTTATTATACAACGGTTTAACCGTAAGTCTCGTGACATTTATCAATGAAGGAATAGTTATCGGTTTATGGAGTCTATGGAGTTGGTACATTCTCCTTACAATTGCTATTTGTTTATTTTTCGCATATCCTCTTATTAAAATTAATAAAACAACCAGAGTTATTATAGCAGTATTTTGCATATTTATAACTTACCCAATTTTTGAATCGCTTAACAATTTAAGAGAAAATAACTTTGGTTATGCTGTCCTCTTTCATTTATTATTTAGTGCCTCTCACGAAGACCCCATTTTACCGTTCTTTGGATTCTATTGTTTAGGGACAGTTCTTGGGGATATTTATTACGAGGTATATTCGATTGAAGATGAAGCCCTTAAAAAAGAACAGGTTAAGAATACAATAATTAAAAATTTCTTGATTGCTGGAATTCTCTTAGTAATTACATCGATAATTCTTTCTCTATTTGTCTTTGACGATTTATCTGCAGGTTTCGACAAAGGGAGTTTTGCGTGGATGTGGTACGCGATCGGGTGTGATATTTTAATTTTAGCGGGATTGACTTATTTACACGAATTTAAATTATCTCCTGAATGGAGGCATCCGTTTTTGTTTTATTTTTCCTATTATTCGCTTACCATATATATTGTACACAATATAGTAGCCCCCTTATTTTGGGCAAAACTCGATATTTTCTGGATTTGGCCCGCTAATATTACGACGACTATAATTATATGGTATATTTTTAAAAAAATATATAACAAATATGGATCTAAAGCGTCGTTAAAATCAGCAATTTCAAAAATGGTAAAGGATAAATCAAATTTAAAATAAATGTAGTAAAAAAAATTTATTCTTCCAATTCTTTTTTAAGTTTCTCGATTTCAGATTTTAATTTTTCTTTGGTCTCTTCTTCGGTTATTGGCTCTTCAGCGATGAATTCTTCAGTAATTGGAGTTTCTGGAATCTCACCAGCAGCTTCTAGTAAAATTTCAGATTCTAATTTATTTAGTTCGTCATCGATGTCAATGCCAATATCAATTTCGGGATCACCCGCTAGAATTTCTCCAGATTCTTCGATCATGGCAATATATTCTTCGCTTTCTTCGCTTAATTCAGCAACTCTCTCTGGGGAAGCGCCAACTGCTAATTCCTTTAATGCTGCGGTAGACGCAGCTAAAGTACCTTCCAAATCTTTAATAAGAGTACCTTCCTCGATAGCACCTATAAATCTCTCAAGTTTTGCAGCGAGATTAGTATTCCGGTTAACTTTATTGTTATAAGACTTCCATTGAATTAAATAATTCTTTGCTCTTTCTTTATTCCCATTTTTCATTGCAATTTTGGCGTTCCTTCGATACAATTCTGCTTTTTGACTTAACGCTTTGGATTTAACTGTTAGTCCATGAATTTGCTTCTTAATTTTTACAATTGTCTTGTCCTTTTCTTTTCCCTTCTTAGGGAAGAGCTTATCTTTAATTCCTATATTAATCACTATAAAATTTTTATTGGACTGATAGATAATTATCTAATTATTATGTATATAAATAGAAATTATATTTTTATTTTTAAGTTATTCCAGTTCTTATCATCCAACAAAAAAGGTTAAAAATCATATTAGGGTTTATAAACACAAATATAAAAAGAAATGGAATGTGAATTTCTGTGAAAAAAATCATTTTATCTTTCGAAGTAAAGAGTGAAGATTTCAACGAATTAGTTCAGTCAGCATTTAACTATAATATTTTGAACTTCCTAGTGTCAAAGGATTCTTACGAAGATTTGAAGAATGTCGAAAGGATAATCACATATTCTGATAGTATAGAACTTAATCCCGATAATATAATACTAAAAGATGAGAAAAATATAGAAAATTTTATCAACCAAAGCACAAATATCGGATTCTATCTTGAATTAAAATCAAAAGAAGATGAGTTAAGAGTAATTGAATTAGCTCGAATGGGATTAAACTTCATTATAGTATATGCAAAAGATTGGAAAATTATTCCTTTTGAAAATATTATTGCGCAACTCCATTCAATCGATATCGAATTGATCGCCAAAGTAGATTCGATAAAAGAAGCAGAGTTAATGTTTAAAACCTTGGAAATGGGTGTAGATGGAATTCTTTTTACCCCCACAAATTCTGATGACATTTTATCTCTTAAAAAATTGATTCAAAGCTCTTTTCAATTAGAAATTCATAAAGCAAAAGTAATAAATATTCAAGAAATTCCCGAAAGTAGTCGAGTTTGCGTTGATACAACTACGTTACTTCGCGCGGGAGAAGGAATGTTAGTTGGTAGCACTGCAAAAGGTTTTGCATTGGTTCATGCAGAGGTATTTGAAACTCAGTTTGTCGCCTCACGCCCCTTTAGAGTGAATGCTGGAGATGTTAGCGCCTATGCTTTAGTCCCTAACGAAGATCCTGGAGCTAATAATCCATATAAAACGAAATATCTTAGTGAATTCAAGGCCGGTGATAAGGTATTCGTATCGGATGTAGAAGGCAACCTAAGAGTTGTTTCAGTTGGGAGAGTTAAAATAGAAGTAAGACCTATGATATTATTCAATTTAGAAGTAGAAGGGCAGAAAGTCCCAATTAACTGTATCTTACAAAACGCCGAAACGATTCGTTTAGTTAATGGAGACGGTAAAGCAGTGTCTGTAGTTGATTTAAAAAAAGGAGATCAAGTATTAGTGCATATAGGACCAGGTGCTACACACTTTGGAACTAAAATAAAGGAAACAATCATCGAGAAATAGAATCAGTGAAAAGGGAGTTTTTCTCAACCTATTTTTAAATTATAGGAAATAGATTAATTAAATTTTTTAAGTACATATGATTTAAACATACTAAATTAAATTGAGAGATGAAATATGACTCACTACTTCGCACCGCTTTTACATATATACCAACCTCCTACCCAAGATATCGAAATTCTTAAAAAGATCGATAAGGAAAGCTATAAACCATTATTTAAAATGATACAAGAGCATGAAAACGCCAAGTTTTGTCTAAATATTAATGGAATTCTAGTAGATATGCTCTATGAGTTTGGATTGGGGGATACAATGGATTTAATTAAAGATTTAGTTAAAGAGAAGAAGTTAGAAATAGTAGGGACTGCTAAATTTCACCCAATTCTTCCTTTAATACCCCAAAAAGAAGCTGAACATCAGATAAAACTAAACGAAATAGTAAATAAAAGGGAATTCGGCAAAAATTGGATAAAATCTGGATTTTTTCCTCCTGAAATGGCTATTTCTCCGGAAGTTATCAAGATTGTGAAAGATTTAGGATATGAATGGATAATAATGAGCGGAATAGCAATTAGTAGTGAGTGGGCTTACGATAAAATTTATCAATCTCCCGAAGGGCTCTTGCTTTTCTTCAGAGATGATATATTAAGCAATAAAATCTCCTTTAAAGAAATCAAACCCAATGAATTTATTGATTCTCTAAAAAATCTCTTTAATAACAATAATAATAACAAAAATGATGTTGATGATGATAATAGCTACATCATTGTCGCCCAAGATGGAGAAACATTCGGCCACCACATTAAAAATTACGAGAAAGATTTCCTTGGAAAAGTTCTAACAAAACTCGAGAAAGAAGACGAGGTTCAGACTTGCTTTATTTCTGAGATCAAAAACTATTTTCCCATCGAAAAAAAGCCGATTACTCCAAAAAAATCAAGTTGGAGTACAATAGACACAGATTTGAAGGATAATGAATATTATCCATTGTGGAAACATAAGAAAAATGACATTCATAGGCACTACTGGAAAATTGTAAATAATTTAAACAAATTAATAGAACTTGCTGATTCCATTGATAAGTCAAAAAATTGGGAAACAGAGCAATATTACAAAACTGCTCGTTGGTTCTACGATCGAGGGCTTCATTCCTGTCCGACATGGTGGTCAAATCCAAATCGTGGTACTTGGAGTCCGAATTTGATCTATCGAGGTACAGAATTATTAATTAGAGCAGCGTTAAATGCCCAATTAGCAGTGATAAAATCCGATAAACAAAAAGCAGCAGAAAGCGAACCGTTATTTGACGCAATTTCTCACTACCATAGCATTCTTCTAATGGAAATAATGACCGTATCAAGTGAAATGTAAAGATAAATCTTATATTAAAATACTGTCTCCATTTTCTTTATATTTCCCATAAACTCTCACAGCCTCCCACATAGCTTTTACATTTTTCTTAGGCACTTTCAATACGCTTGGTGCTCCAAAATAATCAATAATTAATAAACCTCCATTGTGTGCGCCAACTGTTTTTATCATTCTTGCGACTTCTTTATAGATATCTTTCGGAGAGCCATAAGGGTAAATAGATTGAATGTTTACGCAATTCCAAAAACACATTTTTCCGGCATATTTCTTTGCAACATCCAAACCAACCATATGAGGAGAATCAAACTGAAGCACATCTACTCCAATATCGATTAAAATCGGAATTAGCGATCCAATATTTCCACAAGAATGTAGGATAAAATGCATACCTAATTTATGACACAAATCAACCACCTCCGCGTATGCATCACGATAAAATTTATTAAAGAATTTTGGGCTAATAATTGGAGAGATTTGTGTTCCAAGATCGTCAGGAGTTGTAACTCCATCCGCTCCATAACGATGAAGGGATTTAACCAATTCTAAATAATAATTCTTGATTTTATTTATAAATTCCAAAACCTTGTCAGGATTTCTTTTATAATCCAAAAATAATCTCGTAAAGCCTCGAAGAAAATGCGACCTTTCAAATAAAAAGTTGTCCATCATCCCCAATTTATACTTACTTGGGAATAACTTGGATGCCAAATAAAGAAGTTTAAATTTCTTAGGATTAGAAGCATTGGGGAGTGTTAGGGAATCTAAATCTTCCCACGATTTAATTGCTGATCG
>Ga0209427_10010936_pt1 | contig 10019 bp, 9 predicted proteins | sample DeeMarSWOR136_30_FD_187465 | JGI IMG/M metagenome (GOLD analysis project Ga0209427, IMG submission 187465) | Marine sediment microbial communities from White Oak River estuary, North Carolina - WOR-1-36_30 (SPAdes) (version 2) | ecosystem: Environmental > Aquatic > Marine > Intertidal zone >...
TCAGCTTTTAAAGTAATACCATCTTTATCTAATGTTATATCTATTTTGGATTGATTTTTAATTTCATTTATAAGCTCATCAACATTGTCAGATACAACTCTCAAAGGAGCTCCTGGGATAACATTATCTAAATTTGAAGCTGAAATTTTAATACCACATGCAGCATGAACAGCCTGTACACTGTCGAATCTTTCTCTGGGATCGCGAATTTCATCAAGTGGTTTTGGTTTAAGCAATGCTTTAATTTTAGTAATTAAAGGTTCGTCTTTAGTACCAAAAATAATAGTGTCTTCTTTTCTTACTGTACCGCTATAGATAATCGTGTCGGCAGTAGTTCCTAATCCTATATCCTCTTTAACTTCTAAGACTGTTCCTTTTCCTGGGCCGCTTTCGATTGAAAGTTGTTCTTCTAAAAATCGTTGAGCTAAACCAACTAGGATCATGAGAATCTCTGGGACTCCTTCACCAGTTTTACCAGAGATTGGTATTATTGGAATTGTTCTGCGAAAATCCTTTATTTTAAAATATAAGTCAGACTCAAATTTTTTTTCGAATATATTTCCAATTAAATTATAAAGCGCTTCTTCAAACAAACCTTTAGTTGTTGTACCTTGTGATTCAATTCTATTTTTTGCGACACCATCAATTTTTTTCCAACCTGAAATTTTATCAATTTTGTTTGCTGCTACAATAAAGGGCGTTTTATACTGTTTTAAAATACTAATAGATTCATGGGTCTGGGTTCTAAAACCTTCTACTATATCAACAATTAAAACTGCAATATCGGCTAATGATCCACCTCTTGCTCTCAATGTAGTAAAGGCATGATGACCTGGAGTATCAATAAATAGTAATCCCGGTAATGTAAATTTTTTACCCTGAAGTAAATTTCCACATACTTTATAAATTGCATCAATTGGTACCTCAGTTGCACCTATGTGTTGTGTGATTGCACCTGATTCTCTTGATACAACTGATGTTCCTCTTATATAATCTAAAAGAGTTGTTTTACCATGATCTACATGACCTAGAACACTAACTATTGGCTGCCGTGTATAAACTGATTGTTTGGTCATATCGATCATCTTATTTAATAATTTAAAGCCTTACATGGAGGAATCTCTTAAAAATGTGTCGCCCAAACTTTGAAATCATTTATCATTATTTTGGTTTTTTGTCTCTAATAAAAAATAAAATTAAGCAACTTTTGTAGTAATGGAAACCTTTCTAACAGATCATATAACCACCAGATGGGGTTATGGCTCTTGGGCATCGTAACCTCTAGATATGCCCAATTGGATTCTTTTCCCACCTCATCAACAGCTTTTACACTAATCTTGTAAGTACCACTACCTCCAGAAAACGTATGCCTTATAATAACCGGTAGACCTGAAGGCCAGGGACCTTCGGTGCCATCGTACCTATACCACTCATGTTTATAAAAAATATAATGATAAGTAATGTTATCATTTTCAGGATCGTATGATAGTACTGTGTAATTATATAGTACGTCAATTTTTCCTTCCAATGGACCTTCTATAGAGGGTTCTGAAGGTGGGTAATTGACAATGATGGTCTTTGTTAATGTTCCAGTAGCGTTGTCACTATCCGTTACTCTTAATTTTACATCATAATATCCTGAACTAATCCAAGAGTGTGTTGCTATAGGAGATGTATAACTTTCATCATATGTTCCATCATTGTCCCAATCCCATTCGTATAAAATTATTGAATCATCTGGATCAAATGACCTTGATGCATCAAATGTTGCTGTTTGTCCGGGGTCTGGAACAACTGGATTCCAGATTAATCTGGCAAAAGGAGGTACATTAGCTGTCCACTTTTCGATTAATGGATATTCATCAGTATTATTTCCCCCGGGAATATTATATGGATTATCTCCAATGCCGTCACCGTTAGCATCGCTCCCATTATAGTCATCCCAGTAGTTTCCACCCGATGGATAACTATTGTCCCAGGTGTTGTTATCATTTGCATCATTGGCATTTGTATTTGTATTGTTTATGAAGTTATTATGATAGATATGATTGCTGATTGCTTTATCAATAAAAACACCACAATTATTGTTGAAAATACTGCAATATGAAATTGTATTTACTATACAATCAAGGTAGATTTCAACACCATATTGATTGTTGTAGGTTTTACAGAATATCACATTATTTTTTTTCGAGTTAATACCGATATTAATTCCATGATAACTATTATTGAACGCTACACAATTAACAATATCATTTTCTCCAGAATAATATCCTGTAATATATATTCCAATACCGTTTTCATATGTTGTGCAATTGAATATTTGATTTTTCACCGATTCAGAAAGATATATACCATAAGAATTTTCGTAAACTGTACAATTGATTATTTGATTAAATGAGCTTTTGTATAAATTTATGCCATCTTCCGCATTATTATCATAAACAATGCAATTTTCGATTTTATTGTCATTGCATTCAAAAATATATATTCCATTTTCACGGTTGGAATGGATATTACAGTTTTTTACTATATTTTGTTCGGATTGAATTTCTATGCCGTCTTCTGCATTTCTTATTTCAAAATTATCTACTTTAATATTATCTGCTCGAATTTTGATTACATTATTACCTTCACAGCCATCAATGATTGTATTTTTTCTATCTTGACCAATTAAATTTATTCTTTTTCCCAATGATACTTCCTCATTGTATATACCACTATAAACAAAAATCGTATCTCCTCTACTCGCATTATCATATGCATCGTTTATAGTAGTGTAATTCTCAGGACCATCTCCACCTACATAAAGTGTATTTCCATGCAAAAAGTTCGATATGTTATTTCTTTCAATACTTATTGTTCCAGATATAGGTAAAGGAGTTCCAATCAAAAACATACAAACAAATATTCCTACTATCTTATTTTTCGTGTTTATTTCCTCCCAAATTATATTTTTATATGGATTATATGGTATATAAATAATTCTTAAAAATCTTAAAAATGTAAGGATTTATATATTTAATAAAAATTTGAATATATTAAGATGTTTTTATTCTATCAATAGGTATATTTAAATAATCATTTATAGATTTGAATGTAGGGGATATTTTATGGAAAAAAGAATATTTTGTTTTGGTATTGTAGCAGCTGTTATTATTTTATTGACAAATCTTTCACCAATCATTGGTTCGAATGTTATTGATAACAAAAATAAAGTTCGTATAGAAACTCTGATTTATCAAGAATTCAACATAGAGAAAATAATTACTGAACTTGATGAAGATGAAGTGGGTGATATTAAAAGCTATCTCATTAATCTGAAAAATGCTTATAAAGAAGAAGATGAAAAAAATATCTTAAAATATGAATCAATACTATATGAAAAAGGAATATTAAGTAAAATCCCAAAAACGTCTTTAAGAAACCAAGGTTTAATGAAAAATCCGTTTTTGAAACGTTTTTTTGAGTTAAAATCTGAAGATAATATTTCAAACTCCTTTTGCTTTGTAAACATTGATGGTGAAGGGTTGATGATTTTCACAATTGGTAGTCTACTTATTGTTCCTACATTAATTCTAATGTCAATTTTGGGCACTGAAATTTTACAGATTTTAATTCCAATTTACGTAGGGATTTTAATTTTTACTCATCTAATTCCATTTAGAATTCTGCTACCAATAGGAATTATAACAATGGATAAGGGAAATATATCAACAGTCGGTTTATCAGGTTCTCAAAATATGGAAGTCAATGCCTCATCAGTTCAACTTCAGCTTGCTGGATTTACCGGAATCACAATTAATATTCCAACAGCTGAATCAGGTGGATTTTTATTTGTTTCTGGTTTCTCAATCCTCGCAAAAGCAAACAAGTCTTAGATAATAAAAAAATTCTTTAGTTATTCCAATGTAGCGTGACGTGATCGCATAGATGCTTCTGTCTCACCTTTACTTTTCATAAGCTCTGCAATAATACTATCTGACAAAATCCATGCACTTGCTTCAAATAAGGTTCCAAGAGGAGCAAGATCCTTTCTTTCTTTATCATTACACTCTGATGCAAGAAAAATTGAAATATCTGCAAATTTAGCAATAGATGAATTTTTTCTACCAGTAACAACTATTAATCTTGCACCAATGTTACGAGTTATTTCTGCAGTCATTACTGCTGGAATAGTTTCTCCAGAACCAGAGATAATAAAAACTAAATCATCTTTTTTTATAGGTGCTCCAATTGTTTCTCCAATAACAAACGTTTGAAATCCAAGATGTACTAATCTTATCGCAAAAGCTTTTGAAACTAAACCAGATCTTCCAGCACCATATACAAAAATACGTTTAGCTTTGAAAAATTCATCAATAATTTTATCAATATTTTTCTTAGTAACTTCACCTAGAATATCTTTAATCTTTAGTTGAATATAATCTAACGATTGTCTAAAAACTTCCTTTTCTTTCATATTACTTCTGATAGATCTTTATAATATGCTTCTTCTTTTCCTGTTCTTTTCATAATTGCTTTTTCTACTTGAAGACGTATATATACTGCATCATGTTCAAGTAGTGGCGATTCAGAAATTAAAGTTACATTATAATTATTATCAAGAATTATTTCTATTAATGGAGCAATCGGCATATCTCCTTTTTTTATTGGTAAATGATAAAGTTCATTACCGTTTTCATATAGTACACCAGTAATATGTATCAAATAATGTTTTAACTTTAATGGTTTTAATTTTTCAAAAATTTCCTCGAAATCTTTACGTTCTTTAAGACAACCATTACCTCTTGCATGGATATGAGCTAAATCTATTACTGGTTTTACTCCTTTAACATTTTTAGAAACCTCTATTACTTCATCTAAAGTTCCAAAAACCTTTTGTTTTCCCATTGTTTCGAAACCAAGCTCCATGTTAATCTTTTCTTTTTTTATCATCGACATTATTTTCTTTGAATTTTTAATAACCATTTTCAGGGTTTTCTTTTCGGTTTTTTCTCCATAAAAACCTGGGTGGATAATTACTGATTTTGAACCAATATTTGCTGCCATTTGTACTGATTTTAAAATCTTTTCAAAACTCATTGAAATTTCTTCATCATCACCTGCTAAATTAATGTAATATGGAGCATGAGTATGGACTTCGATGTCATTTTCAATTGAATAATCTCGGATTATTTGAGCTTCCTCATCTGACATAATGTAAAGACCTCGAACAAATTGTATTTCAATGGCATTTAAATCAAGGGCTCTGTAAGTGTAGATAATACCATCCTTATTGGTACGACCTTTACATGATAAAGGTATACCTGCTGGTCCTATTCTAATCATAAATATACCTCTCCCAATTTTTTTTAATGAATAATCATTTGCTTTGATATATGAAAGTAATTTAAGCTAATTCCTCCAAACGGCTCATTATATTCCAAATAAGAGTTCGTCCATGCAGAGGAATATTTGGATCATTTGCTAATTCATCGAGTTTAGATGTAGCAGATGCAACTCGGAGGTCAATAGGGTCTGAATCGTTATATAATATTTCTTTGACTTCTTCAGCGCCACGTCTTATATTTCTTGGTATAGAATTATCTTCACTAATAGCATTTAATCCATTACAAACTTGCTCAATTTTTTCGTCTGTTGACATAGAAACCACCAATTATCCTAGCATAATGAAGGAGGGTTAATTACAAGGCGAAATAAAAATATTTGGTATATCAGTTTTGATGATAATCAGTATTTAATAACTTAACAATATCTGAAGCAATATTTTTACCAATACCTTGTACTTCACAAAGTTCTTTTTCAGATGCATTAATTATTGCTTTAACATTTCCAAAGTGTTTAAGAAGACGTTTAGCTAGAACTGCTGATACGTTAGGAAAACCTTCTATGATAAATTGTTGTTGTTCAGGAGTTGACATCGACCATTTTTCACCTCTTATTGCAACTGCTTTATTACCTTGCCTCTGTTCTCTGTTTGCCATAACAAAAAGTAAATCCGCAGTTTCATGAGGAGAATTGGTATGTATTATTGGAATTCCAAAATCAACTATTGTTGATACAAGGCTACCAAATATTGCATTATGGCTTATGTTTCTTTTTGTTAGCAAACCCTCTCCTTCTAATATTAAAACTGGTCTTGAATACGCATCTCTTAACCTTCTTAATTGAAAAAATAGTTTCCCTTCAATTAATGAATATAAAAAATCATCAACTTTTTTTCGTTCAACACCAATACGAGATGAAAGTACATAATCGCCGACGTCTAATTGTTGAGATTCAATATCAACTTCTTTTCCAGATAGATATCTAATTACATTTGAGCGATATTCTCTGGTATCCACGATAATTTTTATATTTTTTGAATTAGAATAATCGTCTAACTTTTTTTGATTATCCTTTTTTTCTATTTTTTCATAAAACGATTTTGCATCTTCAAATTTTTTATTCAATGAAGAACGCAGTATCTCTAATTCACTGCGCATTAATCTTTCTTTTCGTTTTGAAGACCAATAATACCCTACGTCAGAGGTGCCTTTGGTTATTAAAATAATCACTTTACCTGGCATTTTGCGTCCTGTTCTTCCCCTTCTTTGAATGGTTCTTATTTCAGAAGGAACCGGTTCGAAAAAAACAACAAGGTCAGTAGAAGGTATATCAAGACCTTCTTCGGCAACAGATGTGGCTATTAGTACGTTAAAAATATTTTCTTTAAATTTTTTTATTATTTCCATCTGTTCCTTCTGAGTTAACCCTTTATCTTCGCCTTTACCAGCTTGACCGATAAAACGAACTGGTTTTACATAATCTATATTTCGTAATTGTTCCAAAACTTGTATAGATGTGTCTCTATAATGTGTGAAAACAATGATATTTGAATCTTTTTTGTTGTTGATTTGTTGTTTTATTATTTGTTCTATTTCTGGTATTTTTGGATGTTCAATTTTAATTGATTTTGCATAAGCAATTGCTTCAAGAACGTTTTTGTCTTTAAGGATGTCCCTTGATGCTTTACTTCCTCCTTTTGATATTGCTTCATTTCCCATTCGTTGAAAATAGTTTAATAATGCATTTACACCTTGAGTTTCCATAAGTTCAATTGCATGATATAATTTTAAGGCTGCGTTTTGAACAGACGCTGCTTTGAATAATAATTTATCAGGATTAGAATTAGATCGTAGCTCTTCTTGAATACTCTTTTGGATATCCAATAATTTTCTCCTATTTATCAAAGAAACAGAAGAAGATTCTATCACACCTATTTCTTTTAGGATTTTAAGACGTTCAGATAATGCTTTTCTAAGTAACTGTAATGTATGGGAGAATTCTTGTGGTAGATCTACTTCCTTCCATTCAATTTTTAAATCATAAACATAAGGTTTTACATCAGGATCATATTTTGTCCGTATCTCTACATTACTAATTTCAAGATTCTTACATACTTCAAGTATTTTTAATATGTCATTTCCTGGAGAAGCAGTCATTCCAAGCGATAATCTTTCGTCTTTTTGTTTTAAATACATTTCAGAAATAAAAACATAAGAATAGTTACCGACAGCTCGATGTACTTCGTCGTAAATTATTAGTGAGACATCATTTAAATTAATTCTTTTTGAAATCAAATCATTTTCGATTACTTGAGGAGTAGAAACAATTATTCTATTTTTATTCCAAATTTCCATTCTTTTTTCAGGGAGAACTTCACCTGTGAAAACAGCGATGTATTCTGAAGTGGTGATAAAATTCTTCAAAAATTGGGCATGCTGATTGACTAATGGTTTTGTTGGTGCAAGGAATAAAATTTTATTGTTTGCCTTTTTTAATAATTTAGCGATAACTAACAGAGCAATGACAGTTTTACCTAGACCCGTTGGTAAAACAACTAATGTACTTGCTTTTACCGCTGATTTTGCTATATTATCTTGATATTGTCTGTATTCCAGTGAATCAGGTTTAATAAATTCATGTTTCAAATACACAAAAAAAGCAATACAGTATAAGTTTTTGTACATTTGGGATAAATTCTCGTTTTGTTATTAAATTTAACAGAATTTTTATATGGTTTGCTTTTTTAAATAAAATTAACAAAATTGTTATAATAATTAAAAGAATGAATTTTTGGAAAAAACCCTGGTTTATTTTGTTGCACGAACTTGTATACTAGTTATTTTTCCAATTAGTCGTTTATCCAAACCATCTTCTGAATAACTATGTTCGTTAATGATTTCAACGTTTCGAAATCCAGCTTTTTTGATGATTCTAAGATAATCGTTTCTCTCTAATGCACCAGCAAGACATCCAGCCCATGCATCAAAACTTTTTTTAATATCCTCAGGCAATTTACCCTCAGTTACTAGGTCAGAAACTAAAATCCTTCCACCGGCTTTTAAAACTCGATATGCCTCCTTATAAGTCTTAAGTTTATCTGGAGAAAGGTTGATAACACAATTACTTATGATTACATCTACTGATTTATCATCAACAGGAAGATTTTCAATTTCTCCTAATCTAAATTCAACGTTGGTAAATCCCTGTTCACTAGCAATTTTCTTTCCTTTTTCAATCATTTCTTTGGTTATATCTACGCCTATAACATAACCATTTTTACCAACTTTATTTGCAGCTAAAAATACATCTACACCGGCTCCAGAACCTAAATCTAAAACAGTCTCTCCTTGATTTAATTCAGCTAATGCAGTTGGGTTACCACAACCTAGACCCATAATTGAATCCTTTGGAATTGAACTTAATTCATCTTCTGAATAACCAATTGACTCAGGTTGTTTTATTATACTTTTACCATAGGGTTTACACGAGGAACAACAAGAATATCCTTTATCTGCAATTTTTGCATATCTTTTTTTTACTTCGTTTTTAATTTTCTTTTTGTTCATTAAACATTAACCTAATAATATCTTTATATTTCTTATATTTTTCTTATCTAAATAATATACATTGTATACAAAGAATTACTTAATGCCTTACAAAATCTTTACCTATATAATAATTTGCTATCTTTTCATTGATTCCCAAAAAGATGGTAGCTCTTTTTGTAACTCTGATTTCCATATATTAAATGTATTTTCATCAATGTCTCCTTCACTTTTAATATTTTTAAAGAATTTTATGTATTTATTCTTCGACATCCAACTATTTTCTTCCACTTATTTGTCCCTCCTAGTTGTGAAAAAAAATAACCAACCCATCATTTATCTATTTTTTTCGTAGGTGATAATGTAGATAAGTAATTAGCTTTTAAAAAATAAATTTTTAATTGGAAGAACCTACTGTTATTTACAATCCAATATCACTGTTACCAGAGTATAAAATAACCATATAAAATTTAAAATTATTAACATAAACAACTCTTTCCAACATTCGGGAATCCAATTAAAACCTACAGTTTCACAGCCATCTTCAGTAAAAAGTTTATTTTCATATTCATAATTAATACAATTAATTATTTCATTTGAATTTATCTTTAATTGATAAAGTAAATTAATGATTTCAGGAATGTCTTTTTTACTTATTCTTTTGCCCTGATAATTAAATAAAAAGTTTACAAATCTTTTAAATTCATAGTTCTCCATTTCTTGGAAAATATCACTAAACTTTTGAACCCATTTTAATCTATTATCTAGTTTTGGAATAGAAATGTTAATTTTTTTATATTTTCCAAAATAATTACATATAAAATCCTCGTTTTCTACATCTATTGCTTTATTATTTCTTATTACAAACAATGGTGAATTTATTGAAGAAATAGATTTAAAACTTTGATTTCCTACTACAGAATTAAATGATACACCAATAAGTATAGCAATTGCAATGATACTAATTATGAGTATCTTTTTTTTCATTTTCTAACCTCTTTAAATCATAGCAAATCTATTAACTTCCAATCCAAATAATAGGAACCACCATACTTCTTGAGTAGCCTCACCCATAAGTTGTACTTTAACCTGAATTATATAGTGTCCAAAACCTATCCACAAACAGGGTACTTCTACTATTTC
>Ga0209427_10010938_pt1 | contig 10018 bp, 5 predicted proteins | sample DeeMarSWOR136_30_FD_187465 | JGI IMG/M metagenome (GOLD analysis project Ga0209427, IMG submission 187465) | Marine sediment microbial communities from White Oak River estuary, North Carolina - WOR-1-36_30 (SPAdes) (version 2) | ecosystem: Environmental > Aquatic > Marine > Intertidal zone >...
CTTACCATCTACCTGCTGCCATGCCGCCACGAGTCCAGCACCGCCGTTGGCGTTTGTGCGGTAGTCCCACTTGATATGGAAGACCCAGTCAGTCCAAACATCTTTCCACACAGGGCTCAAAGTTCTGGAAAATGCCCTTTTCCGGTCCTTGTTTGTAGATACACGCTTGTCTGTGTAATACCCGCTGACATGCCATTTGACCTGCTCAAGGCGGACAGCCATTGGTGGAGACCGCCAGTTCTCCGCTTCCTTAAAATCTGGAACGGCATGCCACTGGCCCAAGATCTCGCTCACGTCGGGTTTCATTTCCTTCGGTACGTAGATGCTCCATGCATACCATTCTTCTACGATGGGCTTGGTCTTCTGCACCTTCAATTCTGCCCGCCCGGGACTATTTGCCACCAGAGGATCATCGCGGCGTGACTCAAAGCGGCATGATTTTTGTCCGAGCCGAGCGACCGTATCGACACAGTTAATGGAATGATCGCAACCTTTCTCGGCCCTGACGCCATAATTATATCCGTCAAGTATATCGCCTTCTTCGTAATCAGCGTGGTACAGTATCTTCGCATAGCACACAAATGTCCATGAGAGCGACACCGCCAACAGTATCACTGCCTTTTTCGAATAGCTCATGATGTTTGGCCTCAAATATCATCTTTTGTTCACAAATACCTAACCACAAATATGGCACAGGACCTTAACAGTATACTATGTATATATTGTGGAATCAATAAGAACACCGGCAAAGGAATCCTAAAGCCTCCAATTGAGCCATGGCGGCCCGCCCACTATAGAGCGAACTGCCATTGGAGCGGTTCTGCTGGAGGTGCGAGAATGGAAGAATGCAAAAAAGAACAGAATCCAAGGCTATTAGGCCACTGACCAGTTATTTACAGAGACAGGAGGTATTTCAACTCAAACCGGTAGCGGACCTGTAGATCACATTTTCAATATTGTCCAAATTCAGTATCAAGTCCTGATATATGCCGTTGGGAACAACCATTACAGAAAACTTTTGGCCAAGCGTATTACTCAAGTCATTGGTCTGCTGTATCCCTGTATTTTGTATTTCTGCAACAACTTAGTGAGTTCTTCTACTATGTCTGGATGTTCGCTGCACAGGTTCGTTCTCTCTGAGGCATCCGCACTCATATCATAGAGTTGTACGGGAGGCTCGTCAGGCTGACCTCGACCACTCCAGCCGCCCGAGCCCCTGCCCAGAATCAGCTTCCACTTTCCCTGTCTTATCGCAAACATACCATTAATGGAATGATGGACGGTTGCTTCACGTATAGGTTTATCAAGCTTTCGTCCGGTTAGAGCGGGCAAAATATCATAGCTATCCTCGCCAGCATTGTTCGGCAGTCTAAACCGAAGGAGTGATGCGCACGTTGCTAAAAGATCGACATGGCAGATCGTTTCATCGCTCACAGAGCCCGGTTTGATGTGGCCAGGCCAGCGGGCAATGAACGGTACTCGATGTCCTCCGTCCCATACATCAGCCTTGATTCCCCTAAAGATATAGCTGGGATTGTGCCCGAAACGTCGCACACTATTCGTGCTCCCACTCATATTTGTACCGTCTCGGCCGGGTGAGCCATTGTCGCTTGTGAATATAATAAGTGTATTCCGGTCGAAGCCATTGCGCTCCAGAGCATCCATTATCCGACCAACGACATGGTCGACCTGAAAGACAAAGTCACCGTAGGCACCGGCCTGGCTCTTGTCTTTGAAATGCTGTGCAGGGGCAATAGGAGTGTGGGGAGCGGTCAGAGGCACGTAAAGAAAGAACGGGTTTCCACGAGTCTGTCTAAATGCGTTGTAATGCAGGCGTCCACCTTTGGCATCTATATATTCGACGGCTTTTCTTTCGAGTCCTGGAAGGATCTCTTCAAGTTTCCACCCGTGCAACATGGGGCCGGGCGCGCCGAACATATCGTCAGGCTTGTATTCTGTTGGTGTGCCAACTGTCCTTTCGTTCTCGATGAAGCAGTACGGTGGGAAGTTGGGAACAGCCGTTCCGAAGTAGTAGTCGAATCCCCGTGCCGTCGGACCATTGGCGATAGGTTTCGTGAAATCTACATTTGAGCCACTGTTTTCTACATTGGTTTTGCCTATACCGAAGGGCTCTTTCCCATCGATGGTCGGCCAGTCCCAGCCTAAGTGCCATTTACCTATGCACGCCGTGTCATAGCCATGAGCTTTGAGGAGTTTACCGACGGTAAGCCGGTCGGCTTCGATCAGTGGTCGATCCCAGGGCCATAGAACTGATCTCTTTAGCCGCGTCCTCCAGCAGTATCTTCCTGTAAGGATAGCATACCGCGTTGGGCTACACACAGCGGAGGGTGAATGCGCATCTGTGAAGCGGATGCCCTCAGACGCGAGCTTGTCCAGATTGGGTGTTGGTATTTTCGATTGAGGATTCTGGCAGCCAAGGTCACCATAGCCCATGTCATCTGCCAATAGGATAATGAGATTGGGTCGGGCATCTGATTGACTGGTTTGCTGTATAGAATCACAACTTGGCAGGGCCACAGTGGCAATTGTACCCGCCGTATACTGTAGGAAATCGCGTCGATTCATAACTCCACACCTTTTTTGTTAATCCTCTCCCTCATAATGCGCCCCATCTTGAACTTCACTCTTTGCTTTGCCGGGACTTGGACTTTCTCCAAAGTTTTAGGATTCTGTGCAGTTCTTGCTGCCCGTTCTTTGACTTCGAATACACCAAAATCACGAAACTCCAAGCGGTTACCTTTGCCAAGCTCAGAGATGAACTCGTCGAGGAAATTCTGAATTGTAGCTTTAACAAATAAACGCTTAGCCTGAGTGTTTTCGGTAATTCGGTCGATAAGTTCTTTTTTTGTGATCGTTGCCATAGGCTAATCCTCAAATCAGATTGTTTTAGACTTCCTCAAAGAGTATAAGTGAAGGATTGTATCAAATCAAACAGTTTATCTATGGGAAGCTACAGTCTTTTGGAGCAATGGCGGTCCGCCCCTTACTGAGCGAACCGCCATTAGAGTGGTTCTGCTGGAGGTGTGAAGATGGAAAGCCAGACAGTACAGAAAAAAGAGCCTCGGTTGTCGCCGGTCGTCAAACTGCAGGGCATGGAGTACCTCATCGATATTGAACCGAGAAAGTTTCAGGAGTTCAAGAACTCAGATAACGTTATTAAAATGCATTCGGATAAAGGGCGTCAGATTTTCAATGAGATAGCAGGTGGTCAATGGGATTCCTTCGGTGTTGATTCGTATCCTCGGAAAGGGGTAAAGGTGTAAGAATGCCAAAATGGTAAGCAAAAGCGGCTTCTTGACGAAAATGCCGGAAGATTGTTGAAATTGAGATGAAATTTTGGTATTATAGGGCTTGAATTGTACAGGAGTGTCTTAAAAACAGTGTAAAAGGGTGCAGGAGCAACGTTCATGAAGTTAAATGGGAAATCCCGAATAAATATGTAAGTGGCATTCATCGGCCCTGCCTGTCCGGGTGGTCGAAATTTGTATTGCTTGTTTTAACTTCTGGAAGGAGGACGGTTATGTCCGGCAAATCGAACTGTTTATTGTTGTTGGCTCTGGTTCTGGCTTTGGCCGGCGGCGCGCAAGCCGTTACGCGAACCTGGAACGATAATGGTCCCGACAGTCTCTGGGGCACGGCGGAAAACTGGTCGGGCAATGCTCTGCCCACCTCAAAGGACATGGCCAAGATCGACAGGCTCCCGGGCCCGACAGTCGTCGGCGATAGCGCCGAGGCTGACAACATCCCTGTCGGGACCGGCAGCGCGACCGGCGCACTGACGATAGCCGGCGGAACTCTCACGACTTCCCGCTGGCTCATAGTGGGTTACGGCCCGGGCAGCAACGGGACAATAAACATGGAAAGCGGCACCATAAACGTCGGAACGCACCTGTATGTGGGATTCGACGGGCTGGGGACGCTCAACATGACCGGCGGTACGATTACAGTCACCGATTTGCTTGAGATTCCCAAGAGGGAGGAGGGCACGGGTCACGTCGACCTGCACGGCGGGACAATCTCGGCCAGGATATTCTTGATGAGGTCAACCGGCTCTGTCGGCACGATGGACATTACAGCCGGAAAGCTAATAGTAAACGGCGACGTGCGAGAGGCCGTCCAGGGATACATCGACAACGGGTGGATCACCGCCTATCGCGAATATCCCAGGCCCGGGCGCGTGGAAGTGACCTATGACGCCGAGACGAACGAGACCACGCTGAGAGGCATTCACCCGTTCGAGCCGAATCCGCCGACCGAGTCCACGGTCAGCGCTCGTGTCGATCAGCTTAGCTGGACATTGCCCAATCCGAGTCTGCCCGGGGGCATCGTGGACTGCGATGTCTACTTCGGCACCAATCCCGACGTCGAGAACAACTCCAAGATCGTTAGTCGTCAGCCGATCGAGTCGGTGGCGGTAACGCTGGCTCCTTTGACGACTTACTATTGGGCGATTGATGTGTACGATTCCAACATTAGCGCGACTCAGCCGATCTTCCTGAGTCCTGTCTTCACGTTCAATACTAACAACCAGCCGCCCGACGCAAACGCAGGCGCCGATATTGAAACCTGGATCAAAGGTGGTCAGAAGGTCGTCCAGCTTCAGGGGATCGTCTCTGACGATGAGCCTACGACACTTATCTGGACGGTTGTCGCCGAACCCAACGAGGCTAATCCCGCACAGATCAGCGATCCGCAGGCGGAAAATGCCACGATCACGCTAAGAGAGCTTGGTGCGTATACGCTACAACTCCAGGCAAGCGACGGCGAATTCACCGATATCGACACCGTCCAGATCGTCTTGTACGCGGATTCCTGCGAGCATGCCCGGAATCAGCCGGACTTCGTGAGGCTGCCCGGCGACACCAACGACGACTGCAAAGTCGATTTCCTCGACCTGGCCAATCTGGGAATGAGTTGGCTCGAAGAAAATCACACCATCGAGTGACGCACGGGCGTTAGTGATGGACCTAATTGCCGGCGATGTGGTGTTGGCCGTCGAATTTATGGATGTACACTATGCAGTTGACGAACAGGTTTTGTCCGGCCGAGGTCATCCGAGAGGGAGCCGCGGCGTGGCCCCATTGAAGGAAATTGCCGACAACATGTTCGGGAAACCTCTCACAAGAAATGAACCATTTTCTGGGGCAAGACCAGCGATGGCTCAAATACTACTTATCAATTGCTTCACACATAGCATTTATTAAACCGGTCTCACCAGCCAACCATAGCGCACTGAGCCGAGTACCAAGCACCCTCAGAATGGCCCTATTTTCGCTTGTAAACCATTAGAACCACAGTACAACCCAACAATCCGTTATCTCCAGAGTTTGCGAAATTTCCGTTTCATAAGCCCTGTAGTATCAGTGCCTTATAAGAATCACAAAAATTGTGAACGGTTTCAACGTCCGTTGCGGTCTCTTGGGTAATGTCCAACACACGCGTGCCGGCTTAAGTGCAAAGGCCACAAGCAGTAAAATCCGGCTTTTTGCTCCTGCGATCCCTGCCAATGCAACTACCGTCAACAAGTTATTATATGAAGTTGCCCTGTTGCGCGTGCGGACTTTTAGATCATAAGCGTGGTCTGTCAAATAATCTGCACACCACGTGCGTGGTTGGGACAAATATGGTAAAATGAATAATTAATGCAAATTCTGGTCTGATAGAGGAGTAGAATGATGAATCTTGAATATCTAAGGAGTGTTGTTCTCTCGGCAGTCCTTCCGGCTGCCACTTTTGCTCTTCCACTTTCCGGCGTAACTCCAGAGCAATTCAATGCTGATTCTCCGATGGAGACCCGAGCAGCTCAGGAGGACGTTGCCAATCTGCTGGCAGAGCATGCCGGGCGGGACTATATGTTGTTTCCTGAAGACCGGCTGCGGTCTATCCGAATGTTAGAGGCCCTGCCCCGTCGCTGGATAGAATCGGGGCCAGGTAGCTCCTTCCGCGGTCAAGCACAGCCGGGTGAGTTTTACGTTTTTCAAATAGGGCTTTTTGCAGCCCGTAAAGACATTATCGATGTCGGGATAGAGTACTCGGATTTGAAAGGGCCTCCGGGCAAGATCATTTCTTCATCGTTGTTTCGCTGCATCAACCTCGAAGGAACCGACTGGAAAGGGCAACGGTTCGCTCGGCAAGTCAACGTTACAGAGGGGCATGTGCAGCCGTTTTGGATAGGTATATCCATCCCGAGGGAAGCGTTTGGGCGATACGATGGTGAGTTGACCATCAGGCCTGGGAACTCTAAACCCACAAGAGTAAAGCTGATCCTTGAAATAGCTGGTGAGGCTCTTGATGACCACGGCGACAGTCAATTGTGGCGTCATTCGCGTCTTCGCTGGCTTGATTCCACGGTGGCCCTTGACCATCAAACCACCGAGCCCTATCGGACGTTGGAGGTTGAGGCAAACGTTGTCCGTTGTCTGGGACATCGGCTGACCTTCTCGGGCGGCGGTTTGCCTAAGAGCATTGTCAGCACCTATACCGCTTCCGTTGATAGCGTTGAAGGACCCAAACGCGAGATTCTTGTGGATCCTTTTGCATTCGTAGTACAGACGCAGAATAAGGATGTGGTCTTCAGTGATGGACAGGCAAGGGTGGTTTCCCGCACGCCCGCTGCTGTTGTGTGGGAGTCCGAGAGGTCTTCAATGGTATTTGCACTTCACTGCCGGGCGAGCATGGAATTCGATGGATATATTGCATACCAGCTAAAGCTAAGCGCAAAGCTCAACGTTGATGTCGAGGACATTCGGCTGGAGATACCTTTCAGACATGATGTCGCAAAGCATTTGATGGGCATGAACCACAAAGGCGGTTTGCGCCCGCGAGAGGTTAGATGGAAATGGGACCGTGACAAACACCAGGACAGCATTTGGATCGGCGACGTCAACGCCGGACTGCGATGCCAACTGAAAGGACCCAACCACGTGCGGCCCCTGGTTAACATCTACTACAAGTACAAGAAGCTCAACCTGCCGGCCGCATGGTACAATGAGGGCAGGGGCGGGTGCAATGTGGATGAGGTCGGCGCCGACCGCGTTGTTCTAACAGCCTATAGCGGACCTCGGACTATCAAGGCAAACGAAACGCTCAATTTCAACTTCGATTTATTGCTGACCCCCGTCAAGCCCATCAATTTCGCTGCACATTGGCAAAACCGGTACTATCATAACGGCAATGGTGCCACCTTGAGGAGATGGTTACGCGAGGCCAAAGAAGGCGGCGCAAACATCGTAAACATCCACCACGGCAACGACCTCAATCCTTATATCAATTATCCGTTTCACGAAGACACCGTACGCGATTTGAAGGCGTATATCGAGGAGGTTCATAACGAAGGCCTGAAGGCCAAGATCTACTACACGGTGCGGGAACTCAGCAATCACGTCGCCGAACTATGGGCGCTGCGGTCTCTGGGCGATGAAATTTTTGCCGCCGGAGGTGGAAACATCGAAAAGACCATAATCAATCCTAAAGGCGCCGACCCCTGGCTGCAGAGACACCTTCGCACCAGTTATATCCCGGCATGGCGACACGTCTTCAGGAGCGGCAAGTACAAGGGCCATGTTGATGCGGCTATTGTCACTAATGGCATGTCCCGCTGGCACAACTATTACCTCGAAGGGCTCAAATGGCTCGTTCAGAACGTCAAGATTGACGGCATTTACATCGACGATGTTGCCTACGACCGGGTGGTAATGCAACGGGTTCGAAAGATTCTCGATCGCTATCGTCCAGGCAGTCTAATTGACGTTCATTCCTGGAATCATTTCAACCGCCACGCCGGATGGACGAGCAACGCCAATCTTTACATGGAGCATTTTCCGTATATCGACAGCATCTGGTTCGGCGAAGGTTTCAACTACAACGAACCGCCCGATTACTGGCTTATTGAGATTTCAGGGATTCCTTACGGTCTGACCGGAGAGATGTTGCAGGGTGGCGGTAATCCGTGGCGCGGAATGATATATGGCATGACGGGCCGGTTGCCGTGGTCGGGCAAGCCTTCGGGTGTGTGGAAGTTTTGGGACGAGTTTGGGATAGCCGGGGCGAGAATGACAGGCTATTGGGTTTCGGATTGCCCCGTAAGGACGAACCATAAAGATGTTCTGGCTACGGTCTATCGGAAGAAGGACAGGGCTTTGGTTTCGATCGCATCATGGGCCGGTGAACAAGTCTCCGTGGTGCTGCAGATCAACTGGAACGCTTTAGGCTTGAGCGCCGAGAAAGCCAGGTTCGTCATACCGGACATTCCGGATTTTCAACAGGAGGCCGAGTTTGGGCCAGACGACTCTATTCGTGTACCCGCAGGTAAAGGTTACTTGATTGTAATAGAGGAATAGACTCGTCTGCGTGATGCCTTACGCATGACGCATGCCTGAAGAAGTACGTTCGCCAGGGAGAGCAATATGGAGAAGAATCGCATTCATATAGCAGGAGTTCTGATTGTCCTGTGGTCGGCAGGACTTTCTGCAGGAACAGCCTATATCGAGAAATCAAAAGAAACAATCGCAACCTTCCCTTTTTCCGATTCGGATCCGGCAGCTATCGTTGCGCGACACGACTCCTGGGATGCGAATTCGTTGGGGAATCATCGCGTGGTGATTGATGTGACAAGGGCCGCTGGTGCCGTTGCGGTTCATATTCCGTGGCGCAGGCGTGACCTCGATCCTCAAAAGAAAAAAGTCATTCTCATAGACGCCAAGACCAGCCGAAGAATAGACAACGTCCATCCGGTCGAAGTCAACAGAGAATTCGGAGATTTCATCTTTGAACCGGTAACAGTCCCTGGTGAGTATTACATGTATTACATGCCCTACGAGATGACTGGCCGACACTATCCGAAGGTCCGCTATCTCGAGCCCGAACAAACGTCGGACGCGGCATGGCTCGAACATTGCGGATATACGAACGGCAGATTGCCAAAGGAACGCTGGAGCATTCTGCCGAAGGCAAAGGTAGTGGAGATTCAGTCCATCGACGAGTTTAACAGCTTCTATCCGATGGAGGTGATCGCCACGGCGGAAGAGACTCGCGAGCTGCTCGCGAAAGTTCCCCGTGCGTCGTACATTCTGTTCCCGGAAGACAGGAGGTACCCTATACGAATGACCGAGGATCTTCCACTGAGATGGATTGAAAAGGGCCCGCAAGATAGCTTCGAGGGCGACGCATTGCGAGGAGAATTCTACGCGTTTCAGATCGGGATCTATGCGGCCAGGAAAACCATAAGTGATATTGACGTCGGATTCAGTGACATACAAGGGCCCGGCGATTCGCTGATTGACGCTTCGGCGCTGCGTTGCTTTAACGTTGGCGGAGTGGACTGGCAGGGCAGAAAATTCGAGAAAATATGTCCCGTCGAAAAAGGAAAGGTCCGCGCGTTGTGGTTTGGCATTGATGTTCCTGAAAACATCGCAGCCGGTCGGTACAACGGCAGAATAACGATTACGCCTACAGGTGCTGAATCAACCATGATCCGACTCATTCTCAACATCCAAGATGAGCTGATGGCCGATGCCGGCGATAGCCAGCCTTGGCGTCACTCCCGGCTGCGATGGCTCGATTCGAAGATCGCTCTGGACGACGAGATTTTTGAACCGTTCACCCCGCTGGTGGTTCGGCGTAACACCATAGACTGTCTGGGTAGAAGTGTCACCATCGGCAAGGCGGGATTGCCCCAAAGGATACAAAGCAGATTTGCTCCAGAGGTCACTCACATTGTGGACCATGCAAGAGAGGTCTTGTCAGGACCCGTGCAGCTTGTCGTTGAGACCGGTACGGGGCAGCATGTTCATTGGGAAATAGCTGGGCCGAAGATAGTCAAAAAGAGTGCGGGGGCGGTAGCCTGGGAGTCGCAAAGCACATCAGGCGCATTGAGCCTGAGCTGCCACGGGCAGATGGAATTCGACGGATTCCTCGGTTATACAATCACGTTGAGCGCTTCGGAAAGAACAGCCTTGAAAGATGTTTGTTTGGAGATTCCCGTTTCCAAGGATGTTGC
>Ga0209427_10010940_pt1 | contig 10016 bp, 10 predicted proteins | sample DeeMarSWOR136_30_FD_187465 | JGI IMG/M metagenome (GOLD analysis project Ga0209427, IMG submission 187465) | Marine sediment microbial communities from White Oak River estuary, North Carolina - WOR-1-36_30 (SPAdes) (version 2) | ecosystem: Environmental > Aquatic > Marine > Intertidal zone >...
TAAAATCCTGCCGCGAAGCGGCTTAGTTCAACAACACATGCACTTGACGCCTCAGCGTCAGCGCAATTTTTAATATTGTTAGTTTTTTGAGTTTTATTTTTCATATTTAAATATTTCCCGTTTTAATCGGCGCAAGTGATGTTGCCGTTAGCACAAAACAATTAAACAAAAGGTAGTGTCAAAAGTTTCATGAAAAAAGGGGGGGGGAAGTTATGAAAATATACAAAAATAAGAGTTCGTCAGTTTAAGATTGCATTACATGAATAAATGGGCTTTTGTTAGAAGAAAGAATAACAAAGCGTCAGTTCTTTGATAATAGAGAGTTAGATATCTACGGAGAGAGCGACAAGGATAAATTTTAATCGAAGAATAAAAAGATCGGATATTTTTATTGACAATGGTGCAAAAAATTTTTACCTTTCCTGTCGGTAGCAGGGGCTACCGACAAAGCAATAGGAAAGGCGACGGATAGACGTTATCTGTCGCTTTTTCTTTTTTTTCCCGCCCCTTCCCAGACAAAAGCAATAGGAAAGGCTCCTGATACCATTATTGTCGCTTTTTCTTATTTCATCAGAAATACAGAGCGGTAGATTTTACCCCTTGTTTCCAATTCTGATTTAATTTTAATAGCCGTGCCATATCAATGATACGACACCATTTCTGTTGGATGGTGTCCACCATTTGTAATTCAAGTAACGGGATAGGGACTTTGTAATTTAGAGCCATATTGGGTCTGAGAAAGTTATAATGAGTTACAAACAAGGTGGTATAGGCAATAGCTCCATTGTTCGACTTGAATCCATTTGCCTGTCGGGTGTGGTATTTATAGGTTCGATTAAGTCGCTCAATAATTTGCTTAAAATGACGATACATTTCGGATTCTTCATCGAGATTTTGTAGACCGATAATTTGATGATGTTCAATAGGATTGAGGGGATTACGTCGGGCATTAATAAAGTGAATCCCGGCGCCATATGAAGGATTGCCATCGGTATAAAAAACGATTTTCTGTTTTGATTCAGCGGTTCGTATTGCTTCGGTCATGGCCACCGTTGCCGGTAATGTCTCACGCGAATGTGCGATATGGTAGGCTGTGATTTTATGATTAGGAATCGAGATGAAAAGGAAGGTAACGGCATATTTGCCGGCGATTTTGATGTAGGCTTCATCGCCAACATTATCATCATCGATTTCGCCTTTGTAGGTCAGATTGAAAAGGTGGCAATAATGAGCGGCCGCTTCAGCATAGTTGAGGACGGTCTGATAGGAGATGTTGATCTGAAAGACGCTTTTGAGGATGCGAGCGGTCTTTCTGGCGGGTATCGCAAAGGAGATATGAAAAGTTAAAGCCAACCCAACGACATTTGGTGAATTATGGATTTGATTTAAATCAACTTTTGCTGCATCAGGTTTTGAATGTTGGAGTTGTTCATTGGAAAAATGATACTCTCGATATTGATAGCGCAGTTTAAATTGGCTTGAGCGTTTTTTTCTAAGCTGACGTTCTTCAGGGTTAAGTGTGTTCAGAGCTTTCAGATAAGCAGGACAGCGGTCATTGGGGCATTTATGAATCGTCACTAAGGATTGTTGTTTCCAAAGATACATGGCAGCCCCGCAATAAGGACACCAGTATTTGGCCTTTTTCAGTGGACGAAATCGTCGCTGGATTTGCGCTAGTTTACCACAGACTTTACATCGAATTTGCGAACGTTTTTGACCATCGTTATAATACAGATATTCCGAAGGCGCGCCACAATGCGGACAGAGGACTTCCGCTGGTACCTTTTTTTGATTTGAACGATGCTTGACTGGTTGAAGGGAACGCTTGTTTTGCTTCTGGAAAATTTTAAGTAGATCACGCCAACTGAATTGGGGTGAGGTCGCTTTAGCTGACGGAGGTTCGGTTAACGGTGAATTGGGGTCTACATAGAAGTCCCGATATTTTGGATGTTTTTTTTAAAGTCGTCTTTGGGTTTTACTTCTAGATTCCGGTTAGCAAGAATATCCTGAAGTTGGCGGATGATTTCTTCAATCTGTTCCCGATTAAATTTTGAACAAATCCAGACTACAAATCGACTAATTTTTTTCATCGAAAGACCTCTTTTAAAATAAATACGCTCAAATAGGAGGAGAAGATATAATATAATATTAATATAATAAAAATCAATATGTTTTTTATAGAAAATTAATCAAACTTTTGACAGTACCAACGGCAAGATAAGGAGAATAAACATGAACACCGCCACCCACCAGGTGACAATCAGCATTGAAGAGTTGCAGCAAACATTGGAGCCGCTTATTCGGCGAATTATTCGAGAAGAATTGCTCAGTCTTTCTCGACAGAAAAATATATTCTATTTGACACCAGAAATGCCGTTATATGCAGATATGGAAGAAATTTTACAACGAAAAGCAAAAGATGATATCACGCTTTCCTCGCATGAAGAGGTCTGGAATGAGTGATTACACTGCAAAATACGAAAAACAGTTTGTCCGAAATCTGCAACGGTATGCGTCTTATCGTTCTCGAATCAAACGCTGTGTCGAACGTATCATTGCTGCTCCCTATACCCAGACAGAATTTCTTGGCGATGTCACCGGAAAATTGAATTTTGAAAGGCTGTCGTAGTGCACGCGTTGACAGAAATTTTCGAGTTATATTTGTTATCTGTGAAGAATGTCGGGGCATACCTCAATGCGAATACTGCTTTTGTGAGGATCTTCCGGATACGACGATTGTGTTTTTAGCTGTTGGACCTCATGATAAAGCTTATGCAATGAAATAAAAAAGTTCGCTACCGCTGAGAGCGAATCATGTAATCACTGATAATCGCGTGCGAGTTCTGGCGAATGAAAGCTTTCCCGGTGAAGCGGGTCATTGCGTTGCGAAAGGCCGAACATAATTTGGAACGTATTGGACTGGCTAATCCGCAATATCAAAAATATAGATGAAGAGAAATTAATGCAAGAAACAAAAGCGAAAGGTGATTTATCAGTTTTAGGCCTATTATGTGATCTGGCAAAGTCTCGTGATTCAAATCCAAAGTTAAAACTTATGATGAATGGTTGCAGACCCGACCATAAATTAGGAATGTTTTTTCATCGAGTGGCACGTAGCCCTTTCGCCACAAAATTGACCCAGGAGAACGCATTGGAAGTTTTCTCTCGCTGGAATTATTTATGTAATGAAGTTCGTTATCTTCAATAATTCCGAGGGGGGACCTCTCTATGAACGCGTATAGTAATGCTTAAAATAGGAACAACTTAGTTGACAAAATGATTTACATACGTAAATAACTGCCTAAATAGTAAAAGCTGAAAAGATGTTAAAAACAGAAAATTTACTTTCATGAATTACGATTAATCCTGATACGTGGTAGAACCCTTTCAGCGGGCCATTATAAGTCAGAATGAATGATAAGGCGAAAATGGATAACAATTCACTCGACGAAGTTTCCAATATTTCAAATAGTAAGCTCGCCAAAATGAAATTGATGCTCTGGATTTCAGGTGGTCTGATTGTGGTCGTCGGAGTAGTTTTTCTTTGCGGATACATCTTGTTTGGCAATTTGCCTGATGATGAAACCATTCGTTCATACCAACCGAAATCTACAACTTATCTTATGAACGTAGAAGATTTACAGGATTTTCCTGAGCGGCCCATTCGGATGTGGGTCTCGTTGAGTAAAATTTCATCGAATTTGCAAAAAGCAGTGCTGATTAGCGAGGATGATACATTCTATCAACACGACGGGATCAATTGGACCGAAATGAAGAAAGCATTCCAGAGAAATCTCGAAAGACGAGGTTATACCAGAGGTGCCAGTACCATCACCATGCAACTGGCCCGAAACGCCTTTTTGACGAGAGAGAAAACGCTACTGCGAAAATTCAGAGAGATTATTTTAGCTCGCCGAATGGAAAAGCTGCTTTCCAAACGACGAATTTTTGAACTTTATCTGAATATTGTTGAATGGGGACCGAACATTTACGGTGCGGAAGCCGCCGCCAGGTTCTATTTCAGCAAGCCTGCCAGCGCCCTGACCCTGGCTGAAGCCTCATTATTGGCCGCGATGCTGCCCAATCCCAAACGCTTCAATCCCATGATCCGGATGAACGCCGTGAAAAAGCTTCAGCAACGAGTGTTAACGCTTTTAAGGGATGCCAGATGGATCACACCCGAAGAATTCGAGATGGTATTAACGGAGCCGATTTACCTCCGGGGAAGGTATCCCGAAGTCCAACCGCTCAGTAATCAACCAGATTCCACAAATTCAGTTTCAGAAGACTCGACATTGGTTCCGCATGATTCAACCACAAACGAGATTTAATTGAAGAACATCAAAATTTTTAAACGCTTGACTATTTTCCTAAAATCCACTATATTAAGTCGTATTTTTTTGCAATTATTTCCATTATGTATTTTAGGCAGGATTCACAGGGTAAGTGGTTATCCGAAAACCCGGTGAACGTCATTGCGAGGCGTCGTTTGCCGAAGCAATCTCATTCTAAACCCTACGAGATTGCTTTGCTACACTTCGTTACGCTCGCAATGACGTAACATGAGCCAGTTTTCGGATAGGCTTTAAACAGGATATTTTTCCAATCTTGATTACCCTAATGAATCATTTCGAACAGTATTTGGATAAAAACACATTCGACTATGAATACACAGGCGCTTATTGCATTAGTGATTTTCATCGGCACCTATATCGCTATCGGCATGGAGAAAATCCATCGCACGATAGTCACCATTGCGGGTGCCTTATTGCTGCTTATTGCTGGGATTGTTACCTTGCCCGAAGCCATTGATTATATTAGCTGGGAGACTATTGGTCTACTTTTTGGAATGTTCTGCATCGTCACTGCACTCTCTGAGACTGGATTTTTCATTTATCTGGCATTCGTAATGGCAAAGAAATTGAACTATAATCCGGTGAAAATACTGGTCGTTTTCCCCATCATAACTGGATTCCTGGCTTGTTTCATGGATTCCATCACGGTGATGTTGTTTTTTGCCACATTGACCTACGAACTCGCCAGGATTTTAAAAGTGGATCCAGTGCCCATTATTATTGCTGAAGTATGCCTGGCAAATACCGGTGGTTCAGCCACATTGGTCGGCGACCCTCCGAATGTCATCCTGGGTACGGTGTTGGGGTATACGTTCAATGATTTTGTGACCCACACTGGTCCAGTGGCGCTAATCGCTGGAGCAGCCGCAATTGCCTATTTTTACATTCAATTTCGGCAACAGATGAAATCACGTGAAAAGGTCGACCAACAACAACTGGAGCGATTCGATCCGCGTCAAGCCATCAAAGATTTTAGATTGATGAAGCTGTGTTTAATCACCTATGGGATTGTCATTTTGCTTCTGATAACGCATCCATTTTTTGAGAAAATCGGTATTCCGCTCACAATTCCGTTAGCCGCAATGATCCCTGCCTTTGGAATGCTGATCATCGCCGGAAAAAAAGCTGAGATGGTATTACATAAAATCGAGTATGAGGTATTGTTGTTTTTCATGGGATTGTTCGTGGTCGTAGGCGGCATTGAGAAAACGGGAATCATTAAAACTCTGGCTCAGGGAATAGTAAGTATCTTTGCCGATAAGCCTGCTGGTCTGATCTCAGCATTGGTCTGGGGCTCGGCAGTGTCCTCATCCATGATCGATAATGTCCCGTTCGCCCTGAGCATGGCCTATGTCATCAAAGACATTGCGGCGACTTCGGGTATAGCCGCCCTGTCCATCATGGTTTGGGCAGTTGCGCTGGGGACGGATATCGGTGGTAATGGAACTCCCATCGGCGCTTCAGCCAACGTGGTGGCTTATAATGCGATGGAAAAAAATGGAATTAAAATCGGATGGTATCGCTGGCTAAAAATTGCACTGCCCAGTACCATTCTATCGGTATTCATTTCTAATTTACTGATCATTTTAAAATATCTTATCGGCTTCTATTGACAAAACAATCGCTGAGGAATTAACCGATGTTTTTGATTATCATTTCTTTTCTTGGCGGTCTGGTGCTGTTATACCTTGGCGCTGAGGGGGTTGTGCGCGGGAGTGTCAATATTGCGCTCAGGCTTGGTGTATCATCGCTGACCATTGGGCTCACAATCGTTGCCTATGGTACCAGCACGCCGGAGCTCATTGTGAGCAGCAAAGCCGCGTTAAGTGGTCATGGAGAAATCGCTATCGGAAACATTGTTGGCTCAAATATTTTCAATATCCTGTGTATTCTGGGGCTTTCCAGCCTGCTGATGCCCATTCATGGCACTGGAATAAGTAAGATCGACCTCTATGTGATGCTTGGAATAGCGGTACTGTTACTGCCTTTTATGTGGACTGGTTTAGTTGTAAAACGCTGGGAAGGGTTCTTTCTATTCTGCCTCTACATTGGTTATTTATATTATCTCTGGCCCAAATAAATAATTGTCTCAAAATATTTAATAAAAATTGCTAATAAAGTTTCACATGCGATGTGAGAAGCTTAAAATAAGGAACCAGGCGACCTTTTCATTGGTTGTAAAATAGAACCAAAAAAACCGATTCAAAAAATGGTAATAGTTCCCCACTTCATTTGAATGAGCAAAAACACCCTTCGACTCCGCTCAGGGTGAAGCAGTTTCTTCAGGCTGAGCGGAGTCGAAGCCTAAATTACCTGGATTTAAGAGTGGTGGTGAGCTATCACAAAAAATGTAATGTAAGGAGGAAATTAAGTTATGGTGAATCAATTCGAAGATCTGTCAGCAGTCTGGATCGGACTTGTATCGGGAATTATCGGACTGGGATTTGTGGTTTATCTGGTGAGGAAGATTTTGAGAATGGATGCGGGAAACGAAAAAATGGTCGCCATATCAAAATCGATTCAAGAGGGGGCCATGGCGTTCTTAAAACGAGAATATAAATCGATCGCAATTTTTGTGCTGATCCTGGTGGTGGTCATCTTCGTCGGGGTCTCTCCCAATACCGCGATTGCATTTTTAGTTGGCGCGGCCTGTTCGATTCTTGCCGGCTTCATCGGGATGCGCATCGCAACCTCTTCAAATTCTAGAACCGCACAGGCATCGATAAAATCAGTTGGCGCGGCCATTAATGTCGCCTTTCCGGGCGGTTCGGTCATGGGGATGTCGGTGGTTTCGCTCGGCCTGTTGGGATTATCGGTCATTTATCTAATTTTTATCTGGCACGAATCGAACTCTCAGCCCAATGTTTTCAATGCGATCGTCGAAGCCACCAAACTGATCGCTGGTTTTTCGATGGGCGCATCTTCGGTGGCGCTTTTCGCGAGGGTTGGCGGCGGCATTTATACCAAGGCGGCTGATGTGGGAGCCGACCTGGTGGGCAAGGTCGAAGCCGGAATTCCAGAAGATGACCCACGAAATCCTGCCGTGATCGCCGATAATGTGGGCGACAATGTCGGCGATGTTGCCGGTATGGGTGCCGACCTCTACGAGTCCTATGTCGGAGCCATTATCTCGGCGCTGGTGATCGCGGCTGCACCCAATCCAGTCATTGATACCAAAGGCATAATGCTGGCATTTTTGCTGGCTGGTTGGGGCATTATTTCATCGATCATCGGCATCCAATTTGTGGTCGCTGGAAGTGCGAAGACTGATGCGCAAAAGGCGATGAACAATGGAATGGCGGTCAGTGCCATACTGCTGGCAGTTGGCGCATTCATTTTGTGCAGCTTCTGGTACGGGAAATTGGGCTTCTTCTGGGCGGTTTTATCCGGACTTTTTGCCGGCATGATCGTTGGCTTTGTGGCTCAATATTACACATCGGGCAAAGCCGTTCAGAAAATTGCGGAATCTGCCCAGACGGGACCGGCAACCTGCATCATTCAGGGGATGGCAACCGCCATGAAATCCACGATCATTCCGCTGGTGGCGATTGCATTGGCGACGATTATCGCCTACAAAACAGCCGGCATTTTCGGAGTGGCTCTCTCAGCGATTGGCATGCTCGCACTAACCGGCATGACGGTCGCGGTTGATGCTTATGGCCCGATTGCTGATAACGCGGCCGGCATTTCAGAAATGGCGCATCTGGGCCCGGAAGCCAGGAAACGTTGCGAAAGATTGGATGCGGTCGGCAATACCACCGCCGCCATTGGAAAGGGCTTTGCCATTGGTTCCGCCGCTTTGACCGCGCTCGCGCTGTTCACCGCCTATTCGCAGACAACCAATCTTTCGATGATCGATGCGTTGAAATCATCGGTGATTGCGGGTATGTTCGTCGGCGGAATTGTACCGTTTATTTTCTGCGCCGAAACCATGCAGGCTGTGGGCCGGACCGCGTTCCGGGTCGTCAGTGAAGTCCGTCGGCAGTGGAAGGAGATCCCCGGTCTGATGGAAGGTAAAGTATCGCCCGACTCGGCACGAATTGTGGATATCACCACCCGGGGTGCATTGAAAGAGATGATCGTGCCGGGCATCATGGCGGTCATGCTTCCAATACTCATCGGCGTACTGCTCGGCAAGGAGGCGCTCGGTGGATTTCTGGTGGGATCGCTGGTCACTGGCGTTCCACTGGCAATCTTTTTAGCGAATGCGGGTGGTGCCTGGGACAATGCCAAAAAGTACATCGAAGAAGGGAATCTGGGTGGCAAGGGTTCCGATGTACACAAAGCCACGGTCATCGGCGATACCGTTGGCGATCCATTCAAAGACACATCCGGACCATCGCTCAATATTTTACTCAAGCTGATGGCGGTGGTCTCGCTGGTGTTTGCGCTGGTAATCGATAAACTGCACATCGCGCTTTCACAGATTTTGCCATTCTTGAAATGAAGATGGATGACATTCCGGCCATTTCGATTGTGGTAACCATTGGCCAGGGAATGGCCTACTTTTTGTATTTTGGGAATTTTCGTTTAAGCACTATATAAAGGAGATTAACGCAATGATGAATACGTTTTTAACTACGTTTGAGATGACAATTCTAACAACCTTTGTCCTGTGTGGTCTTGGATCCGGGAACGATAAGCACCAATCCAGGAAATCTCTGGAAACCGTCGAACAGGTTGATTTGAAGCGCTATATCGGCCTCTGGTATGAGATTGCTAAAATACCCAATCGCTTTCAGCGAAAATGTGCCGGAAGAACGACAGCTCATTATGCATTGCGAGCAGATGGCAAAATAGATGTCGTGAATCGCTGTATTAACGAAGCAGGCAATGCGATCGAAGCCAACGGTATCGCCCGGGTTGTAGAGCCGAAGTCAAACGCCAAACTCAAAGTCAGTTTTGTCAGAATTCTGGGCATTTCGCTATTCTGGGGGGATTACTGGATCATCGGGCTGGACGAGGAATATGAATATGCAGTCGTCGGCACACCCAATCGCAAGTACGGCTGGATCCTCAGTCGTCAGCCCCTATTGGCCCAGGAGAAATTAGAACAAATTTTTGCGCTGCTCCGAGAACGGGGTTATAATCCCGATGACTTTGTAATGACTTCGCAGGATACAGAAACAAAACAAATTGACTAAAATGAAACTGATACCGTCGTGGCCTGGAACAAACGCGAAACCAGAATTTTCAAAAAACCTGAAACCGTTCCTGGAAAGGATGTTCGGAATTGCCACCCGCAAAAGAGCTTGCATATCCTATAAAAAATCCTTGAAGATATTAGAAAAGGCAGAATAATTTGCTATCCGACAAAAAAACTATTGCTAATTTCAATTATTTTTTCGTATGTTTGGGTTACCCGATATATCTCATGATATTCGTTATTGGGATCGCGAAAATAACACCAACATTCGGAGGGAATTTAAATGAGCTATAAATTGAGTATTGTCGGCGCTTCAGGTCATTGGAGCTATGTAGTAGATTGCTTGGATCTGGCACCTGAAGTGAATTTTTGTAGTTATGCACCGGCATACGAAGGCGAAAATGTGAGTGCTTTTGGCATTATGGAATTTTTTGACCGTAAGCCAGTTGAATACAAAGATTATCGAATAATGCTCGAGAAAGAAAAACCGGATATCGTTGTGGTTAATCCAAGAT
>Ga0209427_10010942_pt1 | contig 10014 bp, 7 predicted proteins | sample DeeMarSWOR136_30_FD_187465 | JGI IMG/M metagenome (GOLD analysis project Ga0209427, IMG submission 187465) | Marine sediment microbial communities from White Oak River estuary, North Carolina - WOR-1-36_30 (SPAdes) (version 2) | ecosystem: Environmental > Aquatic > Marine > Intertidal zone >...
AAAATTAGCTATTTTAGGCACTACAGGTTCAGGAAAATCTACAATAATAAATCTAATCCCTCGTTTTTATGAATTGAATGAAGGATCGATTAAAATTGATCAAACTAATATAAGGAAATTTCTATTAAAGGATTTACGTAAAAATATTGGTATAGTATCACAAGAAACCTTTCTATTTAATAAAACAATTGCAGAAAATATAGCATATGGAAAAGAAGATGCCGCTATCGAAAAAATAATTGAAGCGGCTAAGATTGCGGATTTACATGACTTCATTGTTAAATTACCGAAAGGATATGATTCAATAGTAGGTGAAAGAGGTACACGTCTCTCAGGTGGTCAAAAACAACGTTTATCAATAGCAAGGGCTCTGTTAACAAAACCTAAAATCTTAATTCTTGATGACAGTACTAGTTCTGTTGATGTAGAAACTGAATATAAAATACAACAAGCTTTAACAAGAATAATGAAGGATATAACTTCTATTATTATTACACAGAGAATCTCAACCATTAGAGGAGTGGATTATATTTTAATTTTAGACATGGGTCGAGTTGTAGGGTATGGGACTCATAATGAATTGATTAAATCAAATGTCTTATATAGGCAAATCTATGAAACTTTATATCAAAAACAAAAATTAAAAAGTCGCATTGGAGAAGAAACATAATAAGGAACCTATGAGAATGAGTAATAATAAATATGAAAGTGATGATGAGGAAAGAGAAGATATTATAAAACCGAGCGCAAGTACTCGTCAACGCTTTATGTTAGAAGGAGATAAAAGGAAGTTAGATAATCCAAGAAGAGAATTATGGAAATGGTTAATTTCATATTTAAAGCCGCAAAAGTTGCAATTCTTCCTGTTCTTTATCTTTCTTTTAATAGCAACTGTAATTTCTGCACTGACTCCGATTTTTTCTGCAAATATAATTGATGGAGGTATTGTCACTAAAAATGCGTATTATATTATTGTAATGAGTGGAATTTTTCTAATATTAGTTTTAATTATGGCGATTACTAATTATTTTGCTTTGTATGGGATGGGTAAAATATCTCAAAAAGTAACTTATCAAGTTAGAAATAATCTATTTTTTAAACTTCAAGATATGTCTCTAAATTATTTTGACAAAAGATCTTCAGGACAAATAATATCGATTTTGACAAATGATGTTACAATACTTAATCAATTAGTCGGAGGACAATTCGTTCAAATTATAACAAGTATAGTTTCGATTGGATTGACTGTAATTTTTATGTTCTTTCTTAATCTAGTTTTAGCGCTAATTAGTCTGATAACTTTTCCATTATTTTTTTTAATTACCCGCTTTTTCAAAAAAGTAGCTACTTTATTATTTAAAGAGGAAAGAAGAACAATAGGAAGGGTTACTTCTTCAATACAGGAAAATATTGAGGGAGCAAAAGTAGTGAAAGCATATGGACAAGAAAAAAGAGCTGCTATTGAATTTGATCAAGCAAATACTGCAAATTACAATATTATGGTTAAGATTCGAAAATATATGGCAACTATTTTTCCTTTGATTAATCTTATAACGACAATGATTACAGCAACCATTTTATTAGTAGGAGGCTTTGTAGCATCCGGTAGTATTTCACTTTTCGGGATTACTGTTTCAGTAGGAGTCTTAAGTGCATTTATCACGATTTTAGGACAATTTTTTAGACCATTTATGACTCTTATGCAAATTCAAAATGTTATTGAATCTGCTCTAGCAGCTAGTGATCGAATTTATTCTTTATTAGAAGAACAAGTTGAGATCCCCGATATAAGGAATCCAACATTATTTGAACAAATAAATGGTACTATTGAATTTGACAACGTGAGTTTTGGTTATATACTTAATAACGAAAGATTGAAAAGTGAGTCCAAGAAACAAATATCAGATGAATATAATAAATCTGATAATTCAATAAATTCCGAAACCATTCTAAATATGGTAAGGTCTTTAGAAAAGATGCTAAATACTAAAACTAATCTTCAGCAGAGTGGTGCTTTTAGTGGAGAGGGAGGGGGAATGATTAGGAATGAAAGTGGAGAAAAATCTCCCCAAACTATTTTGAAAAAACTTGCCAAAAGATCGATACCTCCAGAGATAGATGAAAGAATTCCAAAAACAGTGAAAGATCTAATTAGTGAACAAAAAATACTCTTTCAACATATAGAATCTAAGGGCCTTGTTTTAAAGGACCTTTCTTTAAAAATTCCAGAGGGAATGACACTAGCAATTGTAGGAGAAACTGGAGCAGGTAAAACTACGTTAATTAAATTGATTGCTCGGTTCTATGATGTAAATAAAGGAAAGATTCTCATAAATAGAGTTGATATCTTAAAAATTAAAAAAAGAGAGTTAAGAAATTTAATCGGAATTGTTCCACAAGAAGCCTTTTTATTTACAGGAACAATTCGAGAAAATATATTATATGGATATGATACTATTACACCAGAACTTGAAGAAAGGATGATTGAAGTATCAAAATTTTTAGGACTCCATAATTTTATTGAAGCTTTATATAGAAATTATGATACTAAATTAAAAGAAAATGGTAGTAATATTTCAATAGGACAACGACAATTGATTGCTTTTGCCCGCGCTTTAATAACAGATCCAAAAGTTCTGATTTTGGATGAAGCTACTTCTTCAGTAGATCCTTATACTGAAACTTTAATTCAGGATGCTTTAAATAAAGCACGCAAAGGACGAACTACTATTATTATAGCACATAGGCTTTCAACCATAAAAAATGCTGATCATATAATCGTATTGGATGCTGATAAAAAGGGAATAATAGAACAAGGAGACCATGATAGCTTAATAGCTTTGGATGGAAAATATAAACGCCTTCTTGAAATGCAACATCGTGACATTGAAATTAGTGAATAATTATTTCTATTTACTTTATTTCTCATATTTTTAATGAGAATTTTCTAAATAGTTTTTAATAAAGCTAAATTATTATCAAAATTTTTACTCTATATAAAAGATAAGTTATACTGGTGCTTTATTATTCCATATTTTGAATATACTGGAAAACAAATTTTTTATCAGATTAAAGATAATAATTCTGAAAACACTCTTATTCTTGTACATGGAGCAGGAGGTAATTCAAATATTTGGGAAAATCAATTTTATTTAAATATTAACTGCAATATTATTGCTCTTGATTTACCCTCTCACAATAAATCAAACTCATTTCCAGAATTGTCTTTAGATTTATATGTTGATGTTGTTAAAAAATTCATAGAAAATCTTAAACCAAAGAAATTAATTTTAGGTGGACATTCTATGGGTGGCGTTGTTATTCAAGAGTACTACTTTAGATATCCAAAAGGTATATCAGCTCTTATATTAGTTGCGTCGGGGGGAAGAATGCGAGTAAGTCAAATCATTTTTGATTTAATAAAGCCTGATTACCAAAGATACTTGAACTCTTTAGGCAAGGGAACATTTTATAAGAAAACTTCAAAAGAGATAATTGAAAAAGTAGTCTTAGAGACTTCTCAAATATATCCAGGGGTTACTTACCGTGATTTTAAAATCTGTGATGCTTTTGATACATTAGATAAGACCAATTCGATTGATATTCCATGTTTAATTATATGTGGGAAATATGATCAACTTACCCCTATAAAATATTCACAATTTTTTCATGATAAAATTAAAAATTCAGAGCTTTACATAATAGATAAAGCAGGCCATGGCGTCATGATAGAAAAGCCTAAGGAAGTAAATAAAGCTATAGAAAAGTTTATTGTTAATTATCTATAAATAAATAAAATGCGTAAATATACATATGGCCCTTTTCAATCAAGACGATTAGGACTTTCTCTTGGTGTAAATGTTTTAGCTGAGAATAAAATATGTACATATAATTGTGTTTATTGTGAAATTGGTTTAACGAAAAAAGATAATTTGGTTTCTCCAGATTATAGAATAAACTTGCCTCCATCACCTAATTTTCGGAAAGAATTGTTTTCAATTTTAAAATATGTCCCACATTTGAATTCAATTACTTTTGGTTATAATGGTGAACCGACTCTAAATAAAAATCTATTAGATTTCCTAAATATTGCAGAAGATGTAAGGAATAAATTAAATTGGACTGGTGAAAAACCATTAATTACCTTATTTACTAATTCTAGTACTTTATATATAGATAAAGTAAGAGAAAGCGTCAAGAGATTCGAGTTAGTTTTAGCAAAATTAGACACAGCTAATAACATAGATTTTATGAGAACTAATCGCCCTCACCATGATGTTCCTGATATTAAAGTTATAATTGAATCATTAACTAAATTGAAGGAAGAAATGCCTAAAACTGGTAAATTAGCTATTCAATGTTTAATTTATAATTCTTACAAAAAAGAATTTACTCCAAATAATAATTCCACAAATATTTTTGATTTAGCTCATGCATTAAAAAAAATAAAACCAAACATAATTCAAATATATTCAACTGCGAGAATTCCAGCAGAATATTTTGTCTTCTCTATAGATGATAATAGGAAAAGAGAGATTGCCACTATTTTTAAGCAGATAATTAATGATGACAAAATAGAAATAAATATATACTAAGCTACAAAAAAACTTTTATTCCTATAATGATAATTTGAAGTATTCGAAGTTTTAATATTATTTAGAGGTTAAGGAAAATAAACAAATTTTAAATGTGATATAATAGTGGACAAACAATATATTATAGGGGTTGATATTGGAGGTACGTGGGTACGAGTCGCCGTCAGTACACCAGATTTAAATGAAAAGAATATTGTAAAAACTCATTCAAGAACGTTGAAGGAAAATAAATATTCGATTAGCACTTCTGTGTGTAATATGATATCAGAATTACTTTCTGAAAATAAGATTAAAAATGATCAAATTTTAGGTATAGGGATAGCTACAGCTGGTCCTTTAGATATGAAGAGAGGAGAGGTATTTAATAATGCGAACCTTGGATTTAAAGTCATTCCTCTAAAAGAACCAATTAAAAACAAATTTCCTAATGTGCCAATATATTTCATTAATGATTGTAATGGTAGTGTCTTAGGTGTACACTTCTTTGAAGCAAAAGACAATGAAAAAGATAATTTGGCATATATTACAATGTCTACAGGTATAGGGGGAGGAGTGATTTGTAGCGGACATCTTTTACTTGGAAAAGAAGGTAATGCAGCTGAAATTGGTCATGCTATAGTCAATCCAAAAAGTAAAGCAAAATGCAATTGTGGAGCATATGGTTGTTGGGAAGCTTATAGTTCTGGAACAGGAGTTAGAAATAGAGCTTTAGAGGGGTTGGATGATGGAAAGTTAAATGCGAGTATTTTGATGCAAATTGTTGATAATGATAGAGCAAAAATAACTGCCAAAGAAATTTTTCAAGCTGCCAAAAAAGGAGATGAATTATCAAATAGCATCGTTGAAGATTGTGTTTATTATACAAAAGTAGGAGTTGGCTTAGTCAACAATTACTACGATTGCAGTTCAATTTATTTTGGAGGTGCAATGATGAAAGACAAAGATCAAATTATACCTCAAATAATTGAACAATTTGAAAAAAATCCAATTAAATTTACTATCAACCACCCCCCAAATATAAAAATAACAAAATATAATGATGAAATAGGTTTAAGAGGAGCATTAGCTCTAATTAAATACAAAATAGATAAAAATAAAGTAATCTCCTAAAAATTTAAAGAACGCTATGGAAGAATCTAATTTAATTTTTACTCTTAGTGGCATTAGAGGTCGTATTGAGAAAGATTTTAAATATGATACTGTTAAAAAAATTGCAATTGCTTTTGGATTATTAGTTGATGGAAAGGATAAGAAAGTAGTAATAGGCAGAGATACTAGACCTAGTGGAATCTTTATTGAACAGACAATAATTGAAGGGTTAATTTTAGCTGGTTTTGAAATAATAAATTTTGGAATATGTCCTACACCTGTAATAATTCATGCGAAAAATAAATTAAATATTCCATTTGGTATTATCATTACAGGATCTCACAACCCTCAAGAATGGAATGGATTAAAATTAATATCTGAAACGACATTTTTAAATACTGATGAATTACAAATTATTTCCCAATATTTAGAAAATATAGATTTGAATGATTATAGAAAAATCTATTCAGGTTCAGAATCGCATGTTAGAAATTTAAATCCTATTAAAGAGTATATTCATGATTTAATGCGTTATATAGATATTCCAAATACTAAAGAAAAGAATAAGCTTAGAGTAGTTATTGATTCGGGAGCAGGAGCAGGAAAACTAGTTACACCATTAGTTCTAGATGAATTAGGATGTGAAATTAAATTAATAAATAATGAATTACTAGCCAATAAAAATTTTCCAAGAGAAGTCGAACCTATTAAGGAAAACTTAAAAGATTTAATAATGGAGGTTTGGCAAGGGAAGTATGATGTTGGTTTTGCTCATGATACAGATGCTGATAGATTAGCAATCATTGGCGATAATGGAGAATGTTATCCTGAAGATATTGGTTTAGCTTTGATTTCAGACAATTATTTAAAAAATGCGAAGGATGATAACATACAAATTTTTTTTGTTACTAATCTAGCTTCTTCTTTAAGGTTTGAGGCTATAGCAGAAAAATATAATGCTCAAGTAATACGAACTCCTGTAGGAGAGCGATTTTTGACTGAAAAAATGAATGAATTAATATCGAATTCATCAAAAAATCGACTAGTATTTGGTGGAGAAGGATCATGTGGAGGAATTATGTTTCCTTACTTCAATAATACTAGAGATGGGATTTTTGCAGCAGCAAAAATTATTGAAATAATGATAAAAACTGAAAAAACTATCTCACAATTAGTATCAGAATTACCAAAATACTACTCTCATAGAATAAAAATCAACACTAAAAATGTTGACACTAGTTCTCTTATTACTAAAGTGAAAAAAGAATTGATTTATGAGGGGGAGTGCGTAGAACAAATAGAAAATGATCTTAGATTTGGTCGAGGAAAGGATTGGTTTGTTCTTATTCATCCCTCAAATACAGAACCAATAATTAGAGTTATAAGCGAAGCTAAAAGAGATTCATTAGCAAGAGTTTATTGTGAGGCAACAGCTGAACTTGTGAGATTGGTTATTTCAAAAAGATAAAAAGCAGGATTCCCATCTTTTACCCATTTTTAATTTGATTTTCTTGAATAATGAGAAATTCCCCATAAAATTTATATGTTTGAAAATAATATAGTTTTATTAAACATATTTGTTGATTATATCATGATAATTAGAGAAAATAATTGGATTCGAACTAATCGAGACACTATGGTAGTTCATGATCCGTATTGTGATAAAATTATCATGGTAATGATGTTTTTAGGGTATGTATCATATTTCCCTGCAACATTATCCTCATAAAAACATAGAAATCAACAGTACGCTAATTCTTATCTTTTACTTTATAGCATTGAAAATGTTATCGCATTATTCGTTTTCATATTTTTAACAAAATTCCAGGGTTCTAGGATTAGTTTATCGCACTCAGATTCTCATGACATCTTAGATAGGGTTCTAAATATGTTTTTGTAGTAATTTAATAAAAAATAGAGAAAAATAAATACAATAGGTTAAAAAATGTCGGAATTAAAGGAATTAACTCAAGAAGAATTACTAGAATCTTCTTTAGAGTTAGAAAGTACAGTCTCTCATGAAAATTTAGAGAAGTGGAGAGCGAACATATGGAAATCATATTTGATCAACTTTATTGAAGGGTTTCATTTAATTTCAGGGATTCTATTACCATTTTTCTTAACATGGGGGAGATTAACATTTGTCGAAGTAATGTTTTTACAAAGTTACTTTACTATTATGATATTAATATTCGAGATTCCTTGCGGAGCAATAGCAGATTATATAAGCAGGAAATTCTCTCTTATATTAGGGGCATTGACAACTGCATTTGCCGGATTAATTTATGGAAGCTATCCAAGTATTATCATTTTTACTATTGGTGAAACTCTATGGGCTTTTGGGGCAGCCTTAATGTCAGGTACCAATATGGCATTTATTTATGACACACTGAGAAAGCTTGGAAGAGAAAATGAACTTTCAAAAGTAATGGCAAGAAATCGTAGTTTCAGTTTGCTTGGTATTGCAATTTCAGCGCCAATTGGATCAATCATAGGTACATATTTTTCATTGAATCTTGTAATGAGTCTTATATTTGTACCATTTATAATAGCAACAATAATATCATTAACTTTAAAGGAGCCTAATCATGACTTAGAAAAAAAGAAAAATGACAAATATTTGACTATTGTAAAATCTGGGATTAAAGAGCTCGCAACCAATAAGATATTAAGGTTACTAGCCATCGAAATGGTGATAACAGAGGCTTTAGTGTTTTTCTTAATATGGACTTACCAAGTTTATCTTGAGGCACTAAATTTTCAATTAATATTCTTCGGATTCGTAAGTACATTAATGACGCTTGTGCAAATTCTCTTTAATAATATCCTCCCACCTTTAGAAAATAAAATTCATAACAAGAGAAAGTTCCTTAAAGTATATACAATAATTCCAGGCATAGCTTTTATTTTAATGGCATTAATACACTACATTCCAGTGAGCATTCCTTTAATTCTCATTGTTATTGGTTTTGGATTTTCAAGGAGTTTGATATTTGTTAAAGGTATAAATCAAAAAATTGAAACAGAAAACAGAGCTACCGTTATTAGTACGATAAGCATGATAGCAAGCCTTATAAGAGCAATTCTTTACCCTCTTGTTGGATATCTGGTGATGTGGAATTTAGATATAACATTTATCCTATTAGGGATATTAATTATAATTTTTGCGCTAATATCGAAGATTAAAAGTGAAAATCTATAAATTAATTTTTTTTTATTTTTATCCTTTTATATATAAAAAAGTGTTTAAACGACTATTTCAATTCCTCTAACATTTTTTTTGCTAATTTCTTTCCTACAATTTGCGATATCTCTTCTAAAGTAGATTTTTTAATATTGTCAATACTGCCAAAGTGATTCAGTAACTTATTTCTAGTAATGGGACCTACTCCTTCAATATCGTCTAATAATGAACCTGTTATTCTTTGTTTTCTTTGTTTTTTATGAAGTTTGACAGCGAATCTATGGGATTCATTTCTTACTCTTTGAAGTAATTTTAAAACTGGTGAATTCTTTGCTAACATAATGGGTTCCTTCTTATTAGGTAGGTAAATTTCTTCATATTTCTTTGCTAATCCAATAATGGGAATATTGAGTCCTAAATCTCGCAAAACAGAGATTCCTGCGTTCAATTGACCTTTTCCGCCATCAATTAGAATTAAATCAGGAAGTTCTAGATTTCTATTCAATAAAAAACTATATCTTCTCTTCAAGATTTCTTTCATCATAGCTACATCATCTGGAGTAGATTTAGAACGAATTTTAAAATGCCTATAGTTTTTATTATATGGTTTTGCATCTAAAAAATAAACCATCGAGCCAGTTGCGTCGGTACCTTCGATATTAGAAATATCAAAACCTTCTATAATTCTGGGTTCTTTTGGTAATTCTAAGATTTCTTTAGCTTCTTTCAAAATTTGCTCTCTGAATTCTATTTCATCCATTTTAATCTGTTCCATTTGAATTCTCTGATTGACCATTACCTTTGCATTTTTGTTTGCAATACGAATAAGACTTCTTTCAAAATCATCTTTTGGGGGGCATATTTGTATTTCTGCTTTTAAATCTTTTAAATATTTTATTAATATCTTAAATCTTCTATTTAATTCAGTAATAATTATTACATCTGGTAATTGAGTTTTAAACTCTTGATAATATTGTTCTAAAATAGAAGAAAATAACTCATTTCTATGAATTAATTTTTCTCTTAAATCAAAATTAAAAGAATTTTTATTTATTATCCTACCTTCTCTGATATGGATTATAACCATTGCCATATAATTATTCCCAGAATAATATCCAATGATATCTTTATTTACATCATGATTTA
>Ga0209427_10010944_pt1 | contig 10014 bp, 10 predicted proteins | sample DeeMarSWOR136_30_FD_187465 | JGI IMG/M metagenome (GOLD analysis project Ga0209427, IMG submission 187465) | Marine sediment microbial communities from White Oak River estuary, North Carolina - WOR-1-36_30 (SPAdes) (version 2) | ecosystem: Environmental > Aquatic > Marine > Intertidal zone >...
TCCCCTGTATTCTCTTCTAAGAATTTCTTAGCTTTCTGGAACAGATCTTCTTGTATGGTGTCCAATATTTCTTTTACCTTCTCTCTGACCGCATCTACAGGGACAGCACATTTTTCACCTGTATCACGCCTTACCAGAATGACCTGATTACCCTTCACATCTCTGGGACCGATCTCTATCCGTACGGGGACACCTTTGAGTTCCCAGTGGTTGAACTTCCAGCCAGCCGTGTACTCTTCGCGCTCATCCAGTACAACAGAGTATTCACTGAGCATTTCCTTGATTTTTTGTGCCAGTTTTAGTATGTCTTCTTTGGATTCCTGGAAAATGATAGGTATGATCACCGCGTGGATTGGGGCTACTCTCGGAGGTATGACTAACCCTTTATCATCTGCATGCACCATGACCATGATGGCTACCGACCGGGTGGCCAGCCCCCACGAGGTCTGCCAGACGTACTTTTTCTGCTCATCTCTGTCGATGAAGGTAATATTAAAAGCTTTTGAGAAGCGCTGACCCAGATTGTGAGTAGTACAGCACTGGGTAGCTTTACCGTCAGGCATCAAGGCTTCCAATGTTAGCGTGTACAACCCACCGGGGAATTTTTCACTCTCTGTCTTTTTCCCGCGTATTACCGGTATGGCCAATAAATCCTCGTATACTTCTTGGTAGACGTCCAGTATTTTCAGTGCTTCTTCGTCAGCTTCTTCTTTGGTAGCGTGGGCAGTGTGACCCTCCTGCCACAGAAATTCTCTGGTGCGCATAAACAGTTTGGTCATCTTGGTTTCCCATCTCACAATGTTGCACCATTGATTTAGCAGTAACGGCAAATCGCGCCAGCTTCTAATCCACTTGGAGTACATCTCATACATGATGGTTTCACTGGTGGGTCTGACCGCCAGTTTTTCCTCTAATGGTGTGTCCCCACCGTGGGTGACCCATGCTACTTCTGGGGAAAATCCCTTCACATGCTCTGCTTCCCTCTCAAAAAACTTTTCAGGGATAAACAAAGGGAAGTACGCATTTTTATGGCCTGTTTCTTTGATTCTTCTGTCCAGGAATGCTTGTATGGTTTCCCAGATCTCATAACCGTAGGGCCGAATCACCATACAGCCCTTGACCGGCGAGTAGTCTGCGAGCTCCGCTTTTAACACTATTTGGTTGTACCACTCGGAAAAATCTTCCTCTTTTCCGATAGTTATACCTAAGTCTTCGCTCATAGAAATTCCTCCTCAAAATGCAGCAAGAAGGTCTCCTCTAGGTGGGTCCGAAAATGAAAACTAGCAACCTGGAAGTAAATCCCTTCTTTGCGCTTTCATGAAAAAAATTACGGTACAATAGCTTATAAAGATTTCGGTTTCTAAGGTGGGAGTTGTTCAATTAGTAGGGGTTTCTCTCAACTTTGTTACACGTGTAACAATTTATTGTATTCTAGAGTAACCTTCTATAATTTTCGATATTTAAGAAAATTAAAATTTTGAAAATATGATTTTACGCGGCTCAGCAATTGAAATTGAAGGAGAACCTCAATGAATGCTAATTCTGAGAACAATAATGAAAAAGAAACCCACAACCATTTTATGGGATTTAGACATAATCTCTGGTATGTTATTTTCTTTGATAAGAAGTCGAGCAATTACCTTTAGTCTTAATCGAAATCTTTTATAGTTGAAATGCAATACTTTAGAAACTTGTTCAATCTGTAGAGAAGGTTGGGATGAATTATGAGTTATTACTCTGGGTAAAAACAAAAAGGAGGTAATCTACATGTTTGCAAAACTGATATTCCCTGGAATGAAAGGTGGGGAGCAATTTCCAGCATATCCTTGTTATAATACAGGAGATGTTCCTGGACATGGGGATTGCTACGAAGGTGGAGTCCCTCTTGATGGGAAATGCGTGGATAGGGGGATTATCCCACAGTATTAAAAATCACTGAATGTGAAATAGAGCCAGCATGCTTTAATAGGTTTGGTTTGCACGAAGCATATATACGCGGTAATTATGGATAGCAAAACAAAAATAAAAAAATTAGGTCGTGAGCAGTTGTAAGCCGCTTACCAATACGTTGGCGCATATCTTGAGGGCTTGGAAGAGCAGTACAGGTACTTGTACCTTGAATTTTCCTTCCTGTTTGGAAGTTTAATTGTATCAAATTAGAAAAGAAAAAGGATAAGTTGGTTCCCTTCTGCGAAATCACTTCTGGACTCTTTGCTGGGTTGATAGTATCTGCTATATGAACAAAATAACTGTTACACGTGTAACAGAATACTCAATGTGAGCTGCTGAAAAACCCTTATATAGATTGACAACACTACACGCTAGGTGACTCTATGGCAGAACATAAAATACCGGGTTCACTAGCCCTCATCATATTCAGAAGTGTAGAAGAACACATAGGAAAAAATGGGCTCAACATGTTTTTAAAGAGAGCAGACCTTGGACAGTACATAGATAATCCACCCCTAGATGATAACACTCCCGCCATGGAGATGAGCAAATTCAAAAATGCTATATCACTAGTGTTCGAACTATTCGGTGAGAAAGCTGCAAGACCCCTTCTGCTGCGGTGGGGAAAACTTGTTTTTGAGTACTCATTGCAGGAGAGACCCACTTTATTTGGGTTAGCTGGGCTCGTCACTACATTCATGTCTGAAGAAGGAAAGACACGGTTCATACTTAAAAGGGTGCTCAAAGAATCTGAGAACCTGTATGACGTCCCCCATATCCTTACTGAGGACGAGGACAACTTTTTTGTGGAAATAAAGGATTGTTTCTACTGTGGTGAGTACAAATCGCAGAACTGTGTATGCTGGCCGCCTGTGGGATTCTGGAAAAGCATGATGAAGTGGATTACAGGAAAAGAGCACGATGTTAGAGAAATAGAATGCAGAGCACAGGGAAAAGAATCTTGTAAGTTCATCATTCCAAAAAAGGGAAGTTAAACTGATTTGTAATTGTATTCAGTATGAAACAACAAAAAAAATTATTGCCTTTAACAATTAAGGACACAAAAGGTCAGCACCGCCCATGTACTCTATGGGATCTTGTACTCCATTCTCTTTGAATCCTTTTAACCGTAACCTACAGGAATCGCACACACCGCATGCTTTTTCATTTTCTGTGTAGCAGCTCCAGGTTAACTCAAAAGGTGTTTTCAATTCCAATCCCTTTTTAACGATGTCTGCCTTGCTCATGACGGCCAGGGGAGTCCTTAACATTATATGAGTTTCATCTTTTGTTCCCACGTTGATCAAATTCTGAAATGCTGCAAAATACTCTGGTCTGCAATCAGGATACCCTGAGAAATCGATGTAGTTTGCACCGTAGTAAATTGCTTCTGCGTCAATGACCTCTGCCCATGCTGTGGCTAACGAGAGTATTATAGAATTCCTGAAGGAGACATAACTGGGTGGTATCCCCTCAGTCTCTTCTGTTGGCAGTTCTATACGCTCATCAGTTAAGCCGCTCCCTCCAATTTCTCTGAGAAAGTCTAAGGTGATCACTTTGAAATCTGCCGCTTTAAAGTAGTGTGCCAGCTTTTGTGCACATTCTGATTCTTTTTTGTTGGTTCTTTGCCTGTAGTTCACGTGCAGAACATACAAGGTGTACCCATCTTGTGCAGCTATTGAAGCACAGACAGCAGAGTCCATGCCGCCGCTCAATAGAACTACTGCTTTCATGTTTTAACACTCCCTTCAGCGTACACGTTGTGCCGGTGTATAGATTCATGACTGATGCATTTTGCATGTATTTCACAGTTGCCAAACTGTTTTGAGGCCAAAGCGAGGATATTCCGGCACACATCTTCAACAAATAAGGGATTTTCAAACATCTTTTGTACAATGTATGATTCATCTTCAGTTTTTAACAAGGTGTACACTTTTGAAGAGAACGAGCGTTCAACTGCATCCACCATGTCCTCGAGGGCGATCTCATTAGTAAAATCTGTTGTAATTTCCAAGATACCTACAGCTCTCTGTATGTGGGTTTTTCCTTTGTTCACCGACAGAGCGTGAGGACAGGCAGTATTCCCCAAAACGGAAACTTTCAATGTTTTAACCCAGGTTTTACCATCGTTTAATACTTTGACAGTGATCTCATGGATTTCTATCGTGTCTTTTAAGCTGGCAGGAGTTTTCTCGTAGACGGGAAGTTCTGATTCGAACTCGATTACAGCCTTTTGAAAGTGGTGCTTCTCTTTTAGCTTCTCCAGGATGTGCTTTCCAAGTTGCTCTAACGAGTAGTGTTCTTGTGTAACCTCTTCTCCTAACGCTTCTGTGATGCTCTCGATGAGCCGGGACATGTGCACCCCTTTTTTTAGTTTGTCCAAATCCATGAATATATTGATGGTGGGAATGTGTCTGAATTCTTTGTTGTACCGTTCAATCTTTATCAATGTCTTCAGATTGATTATACCTACCTTTTCTAGTCTTAAGGGAAATTTTGGGGATTTTTCCTGGGTTTCTATCATTTTATACCACCTATTTTGTGAATTTGGGTAAGTATTCTGATGTTTCTTACAGGTACAGGGGTTCTAAAGTATATTCTGCAGAGGTCCTGGTATGTCATTCTACCCCAGCAGGGCTGGAGCACCACAGGCACTGTTAGTGTATTCTTGTGTATAAATTTTTGCACGAATGTGTAATCATTCTCATCAGCAATGACTGCTTTGACTTGTCCATTTTTTTTCTTGATAGCATTAACGATTCTCGTGAATGTTGGTATATTATCAGTTGGGTTTCCGCTGCTGGGCGGTTTTATGTCTGCACTGATGAAATCACACATTTGTAGAACGTCTTTGTAGATGGACCCATTGGTTTCTATGCCAATTTTGTATTCATTTTTCAGTTTCCTGACTAATCCATCTATCTCCTGGAGTAAGGGTTCTCCTCCTGTGATTAAGACCCAGTCACAGAATCCATTGTCACAGGTTCTAACTTCTTCAATTACCTGTTTAATTGTCTTTTCAGTTCCTTTTTCCCATGCGTATGTGGTGTCACACCATGTACATTGCAGATTACAGCCTGACAATCGTACGAATATGGTAGGAACGCCTATTAAGAGTCCTTCTCCATTTAGGGAGAGAAATATTTCAGAAACATTCATAGAAAAACCTCAACGCAGGATTTTTCGCCTTCGTACAGCTTTACGGAGTGGAGTCTGACACTGTACGGTTCGAACGCTTTTTTGAGCTCTTGAAAAATATCTACTGCTACGTTCTCTACTGTGGGCTGTTCATAAAAGTCATTTAAGTATGTGTGGTCCACTTTGGTTATGACAGTCTCTTCTACAACCTTTTTGATGTCAAAAAAATCTATGATCATGCCGGTGTCATCGGGTTCTCCTTCCACCGTTACGGTAAGGGTATAGGTGTGACCGTGGATTCTTCTGCATACACCGGGGTAGTCCACCAGTTTGTGGGCAGCATCAAATTTGAATGTCCTGCTCAATCTCATTTTCATGGTTATCCCTCTGGTACCTGGTCATGTGTAGGTTGGTACTCTTTTCATTGAAGTATATATAAGATTGTCTATGGGGCTGTCGTGTCAGTGAGTGTCACTTTTGTTACACGTGTAACATGCTAGATTGTCTTTATATCGTGTAGTAGTATGATGATTGATAATTAAAGAGTGATATCTTTGATGTGTGAAAATGTGACGACGTTGGTTGAGGTTGTCAGTGGTTGTATTGATATTTGTGTTACAACGTTTTCCTGTTTTCTATGATTATATGCTGAACATGGCTAAGCTGTTTCCACTTTTAATCCTAGAACAGATGGGTTACACCATTTTCATCATAATAGTTGACTGAGGATTGAAACCCAAGGTTTGCAGCACTTTTTGGGCTGGTTCGTTACCATTGTAGATGTTTGTTCTAACGTACGTGATGCCTTTCTCTTTGAAGAACGTTATAGCCGCTTTTGTGAGTTCTCGTGCAACACCTTTTCGTCTGTGCTTTTTATCAGTGACACATGCGTCTAAATATCCATATTCTTTGTTCTTGAAGCAATCTTCATTCTTCTTGATGAGAAATTCAATGAATCCTACAACTTCATTAGTTTCTTTTTCGACAGCCACAAGAATATAAGTTGTTCTTTTCCTGATAGCTTTTTTTGCCTCTTCAATCTGGTTGGCACGTGTAGGGCTCTCTTTCAACTCAATGAGTGGATCAATGTCTTTATGTACTTCCCAGAACTGGAGGTACAGCCGCGCGACAGCTTCTGCATCACCGGAGATTGCTTTTCTCACTGTAAAGTCCAAAGATGAGATTGAAAGTACAACTATTTAAGCGATTTGAAGTTGAACCCCTTCATAAGGAAACCCTGATAAATGGTCATCCAGTAGAATTATCAGTGAGCATATTCATCTCGTCTGATGATAATGTGATCTCTGCTGCTTTGGCATTTGCTTCTACGTGGCTGATCTGAAGAGCTTTGGGAATAGTTATCACATTGTCCATGTTGATTAACCAGGCTATGGCAATTTGCTGGATAGTAGCCTGGTGATTGTGTGCAACCTGTTCGAGGGTTTCTCGCAGTTTCCCTTTGAGATTGGTAAACCCCTTATGTCCCAAAGGACTGTATGCAGTCATGGTAATACTTTCTTTCTGGTAGTATGGTAAAAACTTTATGTGCTTCTGTTTTGCCACATTTGCTGAAACCTGGTTGGTGACGAGCTCTTCCTTTTTTAGAGCGTTCTGTGCTGTTTGAACCTGCTTCACAGAATAATTACTCACCCCAATGTAGCGCGTCTTTCCCTCTTTGACCAATTCTTCAAGGACTTTCATGTATTTTTTGGTGGAAACAATGGGATTGGGCCAATGGATCAAGTACAAATCAAAAAAATCAAGATTTAGTCGCTTGAGACTGTTGTAAGCAGCTTTTTTCATCCCATTGTGAGTAAAGTGCGTGGGCAACAGCTTGCTGGTAATGAAAAGATCATCCCGCTGGTATTCTGCAATGACTTCTCCCACAATTGTTTCTGCTTTTCCAAATCCGTAGGCTTCGGCTGTATCAATGTGATCCATGCCTAATTCGATTCCTTTACGCAGGGACTGCCTCCACTGGTGGTAGTATGCTTGTGACTTCCATCTGTTGAGACCCCATGTGCCTTGTCCAATTATTGATATTTTTTCTCCAGATTTACCAAGTTCCACTTTTCTCATGACAATAGTATGTACCAGTTTGTTATATACATTTCGAGACATACATTTCAAGTTAAATGTCTTTGATAAGAACAGACTATCTGGAAGGATTTCAAAGAAGTAATACGATACCTTTTTCAAGACCTTCTTGAGATCCCTCTTAACGAGGAATGTGAACCCTCACGTTTGACCTTTGCGGTTCTCTCATTTTGTTACACGTGTAACATTTTCGTGTAACAATTTTCATTGTTCATTCTTTGGTTTAACACGCACAATTTCGATATTTATCTCTGGTTATCTTTGAAATCTGCACATCAAAGGAAAAACTATTCGTATCCGTACATCTGAGCTGGTATTTTGACATCTTTTTTCTCAACGACGTTTTTGGCCGTTTTGTACTCTGCATCGTAATGTCGTGCGACACCAATGCCCGGGTCCACTGTTAATACTCGTTCTAGCCGTTTATCCCTTTCTTTGGTACCATCAGCCACAATCACCATGCCCGCATGCATGGCTAACCCGTGGCCCACGCCTCCCCCACTGTGAAAGGACACCCAGGAAGCGCCGCATACTGCATTTAATGCAAAATTTAGTAACGGCCAGTCAGCCACTGCATCGGTTTCATCTAGCATCTCTTCTGTCTCTCTGGTGGGGGAAGCTACTGATCCGCAGTCTAAGTGATCTCTCCCAATGACGATGGGACCGGTGATTTCATTGTTTCTGACCATTTCATTGATTCGCAATCCGAGGTTGGCTCTATCACCGTAGGCCACCCAGCACACTCTGGAAGGTAACCCCTGGAAGAAGATGGAGCCGTACTCTCTAGCTAGTTGTGTCCACCGCTTTAATTCGGGATCGGTAGCGAATTCTTTTTCTACCACTTTGTCTATGGCAAAGATATCTTCTTCTTTTCCTGATAAGGTTGCCCATCTGAAGGGTCCTTTTCCCTGGCAGAAGAGCTGTCTGATATACTTACGCACGAATCCAGGGTAGATGTATTGGTTTCGCTCTAGGACTTTCCCATTTCTCTTGACAGGATTTCCGTACTCATCGAGGACAGGCTGTACTTCTTTAATTACGGGTGCATGGGATTTTCCAGAAGATCTGGCATCTTCAATTTTTGCTCTGATACCATTTCCGTATTCAAATACAACGGAACCCATCTCTTTGAGGGTTAGTAAAGCCTTCATGTGTGTAATCATGGTCTCCTGGGACTTGTCTTCGTATTCCTGTTTGTCCAGGTCAGGATTGGCCTTGATCAACTCCTGGTACTCTTGATTGTATTCTATTGGAATGTAATTTTCCAGCTTGTGGGCAGAGGTTTGATCAGTGACAAAGTCTGGAAGGTACTCCAGGTTTTTCTTTGCCATTTCCACAATTTGTGGGTGGGTTTTACCAGTATTTGCTGTTAATCCAATGGATTTTGGTGTTTTAGATTTCTTGTATGTGAGTACTCGTTCCATTGCATCTTCTAGACTGTCTGCCTTTTCGTCTAATTTGGGAAATGGATTGTCTTTACTGGGGAGTAAGTTATCAATTTTTTCTTCTTTGACCTCTATGATTAGGCCAACTCCGCCATTCATAGTAATGGCTAACGGCTGGGCCTGGCCCATGGCTCCCAGCCCAGCAGTTAGAACGAACTTCCCCTCTAAGGGGTTTGGATGCTTACCTCCTGCTTGCATACCTGCGTGATACATGGTGGAGTACGTCCCCTGGAGTATACCTTGGAATCCTATGTAGATCCAGGAACCTGCAGTCATCTGGCCGTACATCATCAATCCCAGCTCGTCTAAATGGTCGAAATGTGCATCTGTAGCCCACCTGGGCACTAAGTTGGAGTTGGCAATGACCACTCTGGGAGCTTCAGCATGAGTTTTGGCAATGTACACTGGTTTTCCTGATTGGACACACAAGGTCTCATCAGGTTCCAAATTGATTAAACTATCTCTGATTCTTTTATATTCCAGCCAGTTTCGGGCAGCTCTCCCAGATCCTCCATATACAATCAAATTCTGCCAGTCTTTTGCCACTCTGAACCGTGCGTCACCTAAGTCTGTCAGGTTATTCTCCAGCATCCGCAGAGCTGCTTCTGCGTCCCAGGTTTTACACCGTAAATCCTTGCCTGTGTATGCTTTAATAGGATTTTCTGGTCTGTACTTCTCATACATGGGTCGTGCCATGTTATGTCCTCCAGAATTTTCCTGTTTTCTTGACGAGAACTCTTTCGTGGACCATCTTTCGCATTTCTTGTATGTCTGGATATAAGTACCGGTCTTCTGTTAATTCAGGTACTTTTTCTCGAATAGTAGTGTACACTAAACGAGTTCCCTCTCCCAGACTATCAGGAATAGAGAATTCTTTTCTTCTCAAATCTACTCCCTGAGCAGCACATAATAGCTCTATCCCAACGATGGTTTCCACATTCGCTATGATATCCCGAGCTTTTCTGGCTGCAATAGTAGACATGCTCACGTGGTCTTCTGCATTGGCAGACGTGGGAATAGAATCCACGCTGGCAGGATGTGATAACACTTTGTTCTCTGAAACTAATGAAGCAGCTGCGTACTGGACCATCATGTACCCGCTGTTTAATCCTGCCCTTTCTTCTGGAATCAGAAAAGCAGGTAATCCATCTGAGTGATTCTTGTTCACCAGTTTTGCTGTACATCTCTCTGATATGTTGCCAATCTCAGATACTGCTATACTTAAAAAGTCCATTGCCAGAGCTACTGGTTGCCCGTGAAAGTTGCCGCAGGAAATAGCTTCTTCACCAATGAGCAGGGGATTGTCTGTAGCAGAGTTGATTTCAGTTTCCACAATTGAGCGTACATATTGTACTGCATCTATTGAAGCTCCCACCACCTGGGG
>Ga0209427_10010945_pt1 | contig 10013 bp, 10 predicted proteins | sample DeeMarSWOR136_30_FD_187465 | JGI IMG/M metagenome (GOLD analysis project Ga0209427, IMG submission 187465) | Marine sediment microbial communities from White Oak River estuary, North Carolina - WOR-1-36_30 (SPAdes) (version 2) | ecosystem: Environmental > Aquatic > Marine > Intertidal zone >...
AGCCCGGAATCTGCTGTAAAAAACGCCCCAGAACCTGGGGGCCGTAAGCATAAATCAAATTGAGCCCAAGGGCAAAAGGAAGCGTGGTCCACATCATCCGGCGTAGAAGTCTTTGTCGGCCGACCAGATCATGGAAAATCCCCTTTCTCCCCGCATACAACCCAAGGAGGAACATCGGAAAGGCAGTAGCCCATAAGTACCTCGATAGGAAGTCGCTCCCTGCTATCCAAAATTGAAACCGGGCTTTGACAGCCTGAAAGTAAGTCCCGTACCGGCTCATTAGGCTCACGTTCTGCCATGCTTCGGATACCTTAACATAGTCCAGCGTGCGATCCAGTTCTTTCTGCTGCTCCATTTCTGGAGTGTATGTGCTAGGGAGGAGAGCGCTTATCTTCAGGGTTGGAGTGCTTGGAAGATACCACCAGAATATAAAAGCAAGGCTCAAGATAACGAAAACTAACAGGAGCTTCTTAGGCAGATTGCGGAACAGGATTAGCAGGAAACCCATGGCTGCGTAATAAAGCAGGACATCGCCCTCCCAGATGAGGATCGCATGAAACAGGCCGATGAGGTAGAGAACCGCCATTCTCCGGAGATAGACGGGAACGATGCGGGTCTTCCTCTGTCGCGCCCGCAGGAGTTGAAGCGCGAACCCAAGTCCAAAAAGGAAAGAGAATGTCGTATAGAATTTAGAGTCGATCAGAAACCAGAGCAGGCATCGGACTTCGTCATCGATGCGCCCGGTCCGGGCGACTTCGGCCCCGGAGAAGTTCACCACAAGGATGCCCAATAAGGCAAAACCCCGCAGGATATCGATCGCCTGAATTCGCTCTTGTGGCTGGGTGGGTCCAGGGAGAGATATCACTTTTGGCATGTTATTTATCACCTCCTTCGGGATTCTTGACCTGCCGACGCAGGATAGTCGTGTTCCACCCGACCGCGAAAACCTGCCCGCCGGTGCAGGTCAGGCCGAATAGGTGGTTGAGAGTATGGCTGTTCTCAGGTTTCCACGTCCTCCCGCCGTCGTCCGTCCGGAGAATCGTCCCGAATTCTCCAACTGCAAAACCCGTGGACGGGCTTGTATAATCGACTGCATATAGCCTGTGCGTGGTCCCGCTTTTCCTCTCCGTCCAACCACCACCGTCTACAGACTGGAGAATAAGGCCTCGGTCCCCCACGATAGTGGCTGTACGAGGGTCGCTCCATGCGGCTCCCCGCAGGATTTTTTTCGCCGGACTCGGCTGTGACGTCCATGTCCGGCCACTGTCTTCGCTCGCCAGGATCACTCCATGGCTGCCCACCACAAGCCACCGCGCCTTGTCCACGCAGGCTATACCAATCAGAGAGCAATCCCCAACACGGCTTGGCACGGAGCACCTTGTCCAGGTTTTTCCTCCATCTTCCGTGGCGACAATGGCCGAATAGCCCACTGCCAGACCCAGGTTTTCGTCCACGAACTTCATCCTCCTGAGGCTATAATCTATGCCTGTGGCTACTTGCTCCCAGGTTGCCCCCGTATCCGCGGTGCGAAAGATCACACCTTCTTGACCCAGGCCGACAGCCGTCTGGGGATTCAAAAGGCAGCCACTCCAGATATATCGACCAGGGAGCGTTTTTGAACTTGTCCAGGTCCTGCCACCGTCACTCGACCAGAGGAGCATCTCCTCTCCTCCGGCAGCCAGACCCTGTTCCTGGTTGGCGAAGCTGATGGAGGACAGGGATTTCTCCTCCTCAGGTAACTGAGAACTCCATGTTGTACCGCTGTCGATGGTGCTGACGATGACGCCATAGCTTCCAACCGCCACTCCTGTGCTCCCGGAGAACGCCACTGAGGACAGAGCACGTTTAGTTGGGCTTTTCAGGGAGGACCAGCGGATGCCACCGTCCGTGCTGCACAGGAGCGTCCCCTTTTCGCCACAGGCCAGGAGATCCTGTTGACCGAGCAGAGTCAGACCATAGAGAACAGAACCCCACTTCTTATGTTGTGGCTGCCAGCTTTCTCCGCCGTCTGTCGTGCGCAGAATCAGCCGTCTGTTCTTCACGTAGCCGACGTTCCCGCCGGCCGCATATCCGTTGTTTTCGTTCGTGAATTCTACAGCGAAAAGGTCCATGCCGGCCTTCTTCCGCACCCACGTTTCTCCGGAGTCTGCCGTCTTTAAGATCACGCCCTCCTTTCCTACGGCCACAGCCTTCTGATCGGTCAGAAAGGCAATCGCGCGGAGATCGGACTCAATCCCACTATTCTTGACGTTCCACGAGATTCCACCATCATTCGACCAGAGGATGGTTCCGGCTGAGCCGACGGCTGCGCCAATCTCACCGCCGAAGAACGCAACAGCAAACAGGTCGGTTCGATTGTCGGTCTGGCAAAGGTTCCAGGTGCGGCCATCATCAGCGCTCACGAGAATGAGCCCTTCCCTTCCCACGGCCAACCATCTGCTCCCTGACAGATGGCACAGGCCCTGGATGTGCTGGGCGAAGGAGTTGGCCACGAAACTCCAAGAGAGGCCTCCGTCCTCCGTGCGGATGATGGTACCATAGTCACCCACCGCAATCCCTGCCGCCTGAGAAAAACGCACTGCCCGGATGGTGTTTCCCTGGGGGACAGGGTATTGCCAAGTCCATGCCTCCTCATCGCTCCCGGCAAAACTTTGAACCGACTGAGCCGCCGACTCGGCATATACGCAAGGAACCACACCCAATAGTGATATTGGAATCACCACTACAAAAAACATTAGGTATCTTTTAAACACTTTGATCCTCCCTTCATGAGGCATGCTTTACGTTTATGCTTTCTGAAAACAATTCAATGTCTGGAGCGGTTCTGATCCCCTCCTTATAATTGTTTCTACGCTCCGCGCCGTTATGCCTACGTAATTGCTCAATCGCCGTGTTGTATATTCCAATGCCTCGTTCCATCAGAGCGCCCGAAGCTTATTCTCGGATTCCTTCAAGATTCAAAAGAAAAACATATCAGTAGGCTACTTCTTCGTTGTGTTCCAATCGGCCCGAAAGCATAGCGCCTCCACGGACTTCTTTCTATAACCTCTTTTCCTGTATTTTAGATATGACCGCCTCCAAGTGGTCAGCAAAGAAGGAATTCAGAAAGGCCTTCTGGAATGGTGCATCGTGCGGATGGGTAGATTTGGGATAGTCGGTGAAGTAGGTCTCCCCTGCTCTCCCCTCGAAATCTTGCTTTCCCCACTGCCCATGTGACACTTTATAGCGGATTCTCCCGCTGACCTCGGCCCCAAAGAAACGCCCTCGCCGCCTCATCTCTCCAGGATACGACTTCAACTTCCACATCCCTCGTTCCGATGAGGTCAGATCCCACGGCTCAACTTGCCTGTGAATAACATATCCATTAAATTCAATCTCTATGTTGGCATCGAATTCTTCTGCTTTAGCTCCTACAACCGCAAAACCAGCGTCTTCCAGCGTACGTTTTGCTGTGCTACAAATGAGCTCATACAGTGCCCCTTGCTTGGACTTTTCATAATCCTCTTTTACCACAAGCCTTACTATCTTGATTGCCTCGCCGTATCTTTTGGCAGGAGCCATACAAGACAGTTGAAAAACAGCCAACATAGTGACTGAGGTCAAAAACGTAACGAACCTCAACGCCTTCATCTTTATATCTTCTTTACCCGGTAAAAGAATGTTTACTTTTCCTGTTTAGTGACTTCCCTCAGTAGCACAAGGTAGTCCTTAGCCTTATACACCACACACATGCCACCCTCGCCTAACTTCCCCAGGGTTTTGTAATGAGAGATAGTACTACACGTCATTTCCCTCTCATGAAAGACTGTCTCCTTATGTCCAATAAAACCAAAGATTCTGTTGTTGTCAAGGAAAAAAGAGGACACAAATGAAGCTGTGCCCAGCGGTTGATTAGCTCGGCGTTATCTTTACCATGTGTATTATAGGAAGACCTTGCAAGAATTCAAAATGAGTTTTCTTTGGGGTAACTCAGGTATTCAAGGAGGGCCCTCGGGATCGTTGGGTATCTGGAAAAAGTCTCGGAAAACTGAAACACATTGTCTTCGGTCTTTTTACTATTACCTTCGACCCCGTGGGGGTCGGTGTCCCCACCCTTGTTTTCAAATCCTCCGGCTTAAGGGATTCCTCACTTAGACGGATAGCCGTAGTCGGGATCAGGCAGTGCAGAAACAAAAAAGAAGGTGAGGCACCTAAAAGAACAGCACCTCACCTGGGTCAGGTCACCTGCTACTCGTCCTTGATTGCTGCTTTGATCTTTTTCATCATCTCCGGATCGTTCAGTTGCTCATCTGTGTAACCGTGGACCTCTTTGGCATGCTTTACGAGATCCGCCATCAGCTCTTCTTCGGTCTCACCGCGTGCGACGTAGGGACAATCGACTCCCACATCTCGACAGGTAAAGGTCTTTGCCATATCTATCACCTCCCATCAAATGAAAATAGTTCTTGGCCTCTGTCAATCTTTTTGCGCTCATAAGAGCTGAGCCCAATCCCCGGTCAAAGAATAAACCATCAATCAAAATTTGTCAACCCTAAAATTGGACATCCTCTTATCGGCGAAAACATTAATTGCCCTCCGTTCCCATTGCCTGGATGAGTTTCCAGGTGTAAAACAAATTGACACCGTGTGCCTGTCAAGCTCTAATATTCCCTTACTTAGGCTCGGTGCCATGATCTACCCAAAAGCCATATATCCTGGTTAACTTCAAGGATGAAGGACCTTCATACAGTTGGAGTCCATTCTCAGAGACTCTCAAACCGAAAGAAAGATGATCTAGATGAAGCTGATAAGACCTATAAACAAGATCAAACCTAGGCGGCAGGCCCGGGGCATGCTAACCAAAGAAGAGGATAGCCTGGTTGAATCAAAGGAGGTGAGAACTGAAGCTCCCCTTATCTCAGCCAGCTATCCTCCGAAAATTCGCCGTATTATAAGTTGTGTTGTCGACAACTTCATGATTTTCTTGACTCCAAGAGATTTAAAACGTGAGATCATCTTTTGCCTGAGCCTTCTCCACCGGTAACTATCGGAGTTCTCTCTCACCTTCCATCCGGTCCCTTTACTTTTTTTCTGTTTTTCTAAAGATTGAGATTTTTAAGACCGATACCTATTTTTGTGATTTAAATGAATGGAGGTGAGAACCGATATGAGAAGGCTTTCCCTTCTCTTGCTGGTCTTCTGCGTGGGCATCCTTCTTGCCACCAATGCCAATTCCTGGGAGCTGTGTGAGACCTCCTTGGAAACTCTGGATGTGGCTGGGGAGATCGCCTTTACTTCCTCTTTGTGCAACTGTCTTTATGTAGACATTATCATCCCTCAGATTACCCCGACAAATCAAGCAGTGGTGATAGACCGTGAAGTCTTTATCAAAGCTACCCGGCATTGGGAAACTAACCAGAACGGCGCGAAACAGCTTGCTGTCAATTCCTATGATTATCTCAAGATAAATGTCAGGCAAAAGTCCCTTTACAATAAGGTTCTCCCTCTTGCGAGTGTTCACAGGCAAAAAAACCTAAGCCCGAAGGAGGTGATGTAGCTGCTAAGTGAGCAAATTCAAAGAAAGGAGGTGAGGATCAGAAACCAAAGCCAACCCAATTAGGAGAAACAAACGGAAATCTGTGACCGAAATTTGAGGAGGATCCAAAAGATGCGTAAAAGAATCATTATCATGTGTCTCATAACGGCTTGCTTCTGTTATGGCATGCTTACGCAAGCGCTGACTCAAGAGCCAACCACTTGCGCGGAACTTCAGGCGATGGTTCAGGAAACCGTTGGAAACGAGGATCCGGCTGTGTATAGAAACCATGGAGCTTATGTTAGCACTGTCGCCAACCTCGTTGACCCATATCTGGAATCAGGTCAGATCGATTCAGTATGCGCCTCTTGCATTGTAAATCAGTTTGCTAGGCGAATTCCGATAGAGGAGCAGGTGCCTTGTGAGTATTAATGTGGAGATCAGCATATTGAGGAGATGAACAAAGCGGATCAGAAGAATAAGGAGGAGAAGAGGAAATGAAAATGAAAAGCCTTCTTATGTATTTATTCTCTATGATTGCTTGTATGGGAATATTGACATCTCTCTCCTGTGATTTGAACGATCCCATTTCAGCACGTCTACCAGAGACCCCGGTGACTCCCGCATTTGCTCAGGGACATGGCGGTCTGAATGGTCCTCATTACAATCTCAACATCATTGGAGTTCCCAAGGATAAGACCGCCGATATGGATGGCAATCAAGGGCACCGCATATTCGTCAAATTATGGGGTAAGTCGAAAATAATGCTGGCACAAGGAGAGGATTTTCAGGTGTTGGATGCTAACGGGACAGATGGGGATGGTGCCGAATTCCAGCTACCTGATCCTTTCCCTGATAGTGATTTGGTCAGTGTGTATGTGGTTTATGCACGTGCCTTGGGAACACCCGGCGGATGGAGTCATACTACTACCTGCTACGAGGATGAAAGCGGTGAGGTAGTTTGTTCAGGGGATACCTTGTACTTAGAACGAAAGCATGGACAGCCGAAATTCAGGGACGTGAGCAAGGAACTCCTGACCCTTTGGGTCGATACCGATGACGATGGAGTTCCGGATACGCGCGTAGGTCTTTTTGATGAGGAGGCCTATCAATATTTCTGGGATTATGACAATCACGGACTGAAATTAGCCCAACTGCGCTTCTACCCTGTTTCAGAAGATCTCAGCGATGGCTAAAACAAGAGCGTCCCCTTCTTTTGCTCTTGACCGAAAGGATCTGTTTTGTCCAGGCAGGCTCAGGAAGAGCCTGCCTTTCTTATGTCCGAGCGCTAACATGCTGAAACGCAAGGTCCTTTTGCTTGCGCTTGGCAGAAGGGTGAATAGGAGGATAGTCGTTTCGAAATCTCACAAAATCGTCTCCCGGCTTTTTCTATCTCACGCGAAGGGGTAGGGGATCGGTGTACCCTACCCCCTGCTTCAACTTCTTTTCGTGAAAGGCTTCCCTTACCCGATCCAGAGTGCCGTTCGTGGTTCTCCCTCCATACTGTCCAGCTGAAAATAAATTGACGCTGTATGCGTGATTTCAGCCCGGAATCTCTCATCTGGCCCTGCAACAATATTTCTGTGGTTCGGGTAGCTTTAAGGTGGATATGAAATAAAAGTCTCTGAGAGCCCTCTGTTCGTGTCGGATAATGAATGCCGGAGGTCGGAGTCGAACCGACACGAGGTTTTTGCCTCACCGGATTTTGAGTCCGGCGCGTCTACCAGTTTCACCACTCCGGCAACTGGTTTAATGATACGATAGCCGGATATGAATGTCAAGAAAAAATGGCAAAACTCTCCCCTTTTGTTGATGGTAGCTCTGCCCTGAAGAAGATCTTTATCTGTATGGTTAAGACACAGGAATTCCTGAAGCTTTGTGCCTCGGCATTTCCTTCAGAACGATACCTTCAGATAAATCCTAATGCCGTACATCCAAAAGACTCTGATCCTGTCTTGGCAGCTCGTCAATTCTTTGGAGATTTCCCCCTCCCTCTCTGGACCTTCTTCTGAGCAAATTACTTAATCATCTACAGCAAGACAGACCGAAAGGCAATTCTGTTTCACTTGCTCAAATGTTTGGCATTCACGATCCGTAGCAGATGTTCGAGCAGGGAGCTCAGAGAGGACAGCATTTAAACTCAACCTCCCTGTTTTCCTTCAGTTCCATCTTTCTCCTGAGCTCCCTGACACATAATCTTTTCACGGGGAAGATCTCAATAGCTTTTAGCAATACGTTTGGGGCTGCCCCCGACGACGCTAGATTGGGAAAGAAAGGATTGACTATCAGCTTGAGATCCTCCCCTCATAAGACCTCTCTTCCTTCAGAGTCATTTTCTTGGTATTCCTCCAAAAACGCCAATCGTTGTCAACCCATGAATACTCCTAATTTATCCAATCAATCTCGGCTTGTCAAGTACAAAATTGAAGATCGCGCAAGTTTTTTACTGTGATAGATAGCGTACTTTCGCCGGGGAGTTTAGGGGATTGGCTCTACATCCTCACTTTTCTCAGAACCGGGTCAAGCTTTTTCCCTGATCCTTCGGTAATGACAGCTCCCGAAGCTTTGGGAATTGACATTCCTGAAACTACCGCCATGATTCACCGTATCACGAGGTAGGCGAGACACTTAAGAGACTGGAGGAGTAAATCATGGAAAAGATGTTAGGCCGTTGCGGTTATCGATGCGATTTGTGTGCGGCCCGCTCCCATGACCCGGCCCTCAGGCAGAAGCTGGTGGAGGGGTGGAGAAAGTACCTGGGGCACCAAATGTATACAGCACAGAACGTTCGCTGCGATGGGTGCATGAATGATGGGAGACTCGCCGACAAAAACTGTCCTATCAGACCTTGCGCCATCCAAAAGGGCGTGGAGAATTGCGCTTACTGTGACGAGTTCCCCTGCGAAAAACTGGAGGGTTTCGTCTGCAGTAGGGAGGGATTCCTGGCGCGTCTTGGAAAAATCCCTGAGCAAGATTACAACCTGTGTCTGCGGCAATTCGAGAGCGAACCGGAATTAGCGGAACTCTGCGAGGCTTTAGGGAAAAAGTGGGAGCGCCCGACGCGCCGCCATTAGCAAAGACCGAAAAGTTCCCTTGGCGAGTTTTGACAAAAGCGATTCTTGGGTTCGAATCTCACTCTCCGCTTTTCGAGTTCCCCATATCTTGTTGTCCTTTCTTTTCTATCACAAATTTTTCTAAATAATCTCTTGACATTGGGAGATAAATTTCATATATAAAGTGCAATAAGGGACACTATTTTTGAGTGCTTTGCGAAAGGATGAGAGGTTAGAAAAAGAAGAAAGTTGCCTGTCATTTCTGCGATGGGGTTTGAGGGGAAAAGGCGAATTCAGAAAGGAATGAGAGATTTCAGACGACTAAGATATATCATATATGGCGGATAGACTTGATCGGATGATTCTGGATGCATCGGCATTGGAAAATGCCGATGCTCTAAGCTTCGGTAATTCCTATTACCGAAGCATCATAAAGAAAACATTTTAGAGGGTAATGTATAATAATGATTAACTCTAAAAATAGCTCATTGAACATTGAGTGCCGGGACATATTTCTCTCTCACCGATCAGTGGATAGCGAATTTGCGTGGAAGCTCGCACGAGACATTGAAAGGAATAGTTTCAGGGAGCGACAACTGCTGACCTGGGTTGATGAGGCTGAAATAAGACCTGGGCGTAGTGTAGTCGGGATGATTAACCAAGGTTTGGAGATGAGCCACTTTATAGGGATTGTGATGACTCCCGACTATTTCATAAGCGAAAGCGGATGGACAGACGCTGAATGGCATGCAGCTATCAGCACTGACCCCGATAACCGAAAAGGGAGAGTAATACCCTTGCTCGTTAAGGATTGTTCATACGTCCCTTACCTTCTGAGGCACCTTAAGGCGATCGATATGAGGGCGGGGCGGTATGAAAAAGGACTCTCAGAGTTACTGATGATTTTGAGAGACGAACCACTCCCTCGTCCATCGATATACCGGGGACAGCTAATCACACCTTCGGGCATGATAACGAGAGAAACCCTTTATGTTGAAAGGAGCGTTCCTGAAGGTGACCCGGATGTGACCTCGGAAACGCTTCAATGCAACCTTATTCCCCTTGAACGACTACCCCAAACAATTTATACTGCACCCATAGCGGACTACCTATACACGACTCGCTCGGATGGAACCAAAAGGCTTCCCTCTAAGCAAGACATCAAAGACCGAATTCGAGCGGCTCAAGAAAAGACCCACGCTGGAAATCCCTTTGTCCCGGTCTTTCGCTTGCACCGAAACAAGATAGTAACGTTCCATGACTTAGAAGACCCCGAAGGTCCTTTCAATGCAGTCGTAGATAATCAAAACATAGAAGAAGATCAAACGCTCAATTGGATACGGGACGAGGATGAGAGACGAATTTTAATTTCGCTCCTTAACATGGGCGTCACCAGGCGTCTTATTAGGATTGGTCTCGTCCACGACGAGGAAAAGCAGGGACGA
>Ga0209427_10010946_pt1 | contig 10013 bp, 8 predicted proteins | sample DeeMarSWOR136_30_FD_187465 | JGI IMG/M metagenome (GOLD analysis project Ga0209427, IMG submission 187465) | Marine sediment microbial communities from White Oak River estuary, North Carolina - WOR-1-36_30 (SPAdes) (version 2) | ecosystem: Environmental > Aquatic > Marine > Intertidal zone >...
TGCATAACAGGCTATATAAGCAATAATATTTCCTGCCAATTGGTGCTGTTTTCGTAAGTAGCGTTGAAAGAAAATGGGAGCCAGCCAAAAGTCTATGGGGACTATCCACTTTCCGTTAGAGAAAATTGCAAAAACGAAATAAATCACAAGATTGAGAATGTTCATTTCATCTTTTTACCGCATTCTTCGTTCAAAGAAAAATGGGTCTGCTCCAGCAGCTAAATTCAATAAACTTCCTTTCGCTAACAAGAATAGGTGGGTTTCTCCAATATCAAACCGCTCAATATGAGCCTTCATTCGCTGGTGTGGCTGATGATATAGCCAGTCAATGTCAATTTCACGATTTGAGTGGCCGGCATTGAAAAGAATGGCACCAGGCCTTACTTGGCAAAGATGTGCTTCGCGCAAGACTCCTTCAACCCCTGTGGCTGTCACGATGATATGACAACGAGCAAGCCCTTCATCTAAACGAACCGTTTCACACCCATGATGACGTGCTTCTAAAAGACGCACAGGATTCAAATCACTCACATGCACAATTGCTCCCAAATTGCGTGCCCGCTCAGCAATTCCCTTTCCGACAGGCCCATACCCGACAACGAGTACGCGTCTCCCAAACAACCCCAATCCGGTTACAGAGCTAAATGCAGGCCAGACACCATCACCGACATGAAACCGATTTTCTAGTCGGTCTTTTAAGGGAATGCTATTCCAGTCAAAAACAGGAAACGGCAGCCTGTGTTTTTTCAAGAGATTAAGCCCACTCGTTGTTGCTTCAAGAGCGCCCTTGACTGGAGGAGTTTTATCAAGATACGCCACGATCAGTTCTCCGCCCATATCGCAAAGATAATCGGCTTCGAAACTACGAACTAGCGCCAAGTTCTCCTGATACTCTAATTGGCTCATCCCTTGCCACCCGTAAACACTAATCCCCTGTGAGACTGCATAGGCGGCTGCAGCATCATTCGTGCTGTCAACATTGCAGGCTCCGAGCGTAATCTCAGCTCCTGCCTGTTTCAAGGCCAACATCATTGGAATGGTATTTTGAACTGTAATATGCCCCCAATAAGCCAATCTTTTGCCTCGATAATCCCGCCCGGCGATCTGGCGACAGTAGTGTTCAGTAATGGGTGTGACGTATCGGTGCCATGCAAGCTCTCCCTCATCAATCTGTGCAGCAAGGTCCGGATTTTTTATTCTTGATGATACCATCGTATTTAGCTCCTATATGCCTCTTAATGCGAAAGGCACAGGTGGTTACCGATTATACTGCAAATAGGAAATATAGTACCTTCAAAGACTTCATTTTAACTATATATCACACCAGCAAAAGATATTAGATAGCAAAAAAAGTAACATATTATAAGTTTATTTGGTGCCAACATTATATCATTTATAAATACTTAATTTATACACAATTATTATCTTTCTATCCTTATGGATATACTAGCAAATTAACTTCAAAAAACAATTGATGGGAGAAGATATTGATCATATCCTATGTTTATAAGAGAAAAAATCTTAACTGTTCACAACACATATTCAAACAATAAGTTTACAAGTCAGGACGTTTTACTGACGATAACCGAAAAGTTATTAATTCGAGCATGAAATAACATCAGGGATATACTTTTTAAAAATATTTTTTTAAAAACTATTGAAAATATATTAATTTTACATATAATAACCACGTATATATTTTATAGCGTTTGTAGTTATTACTGATAATAATAATCTTTATTGCTCAACTACATGCTGTTATCCTGTTGTATCGATGAAAAAACCTTTGTTTGGGCAATCGTGTAATAGAGGTGTATAAGAAAAAAAAGAAGGAGGGAAAAAGAATGAGTAATGAAATCAAGAAAGAGGAATGGCCGTGGAAGGATGCGTATGGTGACTACTCCATGGTTCCCGTCCCTCGCCATGAAAAGCGCTCCTTTTCTAGTATTTTCTACGTGTACATGGGGGTGCTTGCCTGTATTGCTGTTCTCTGGGGTGGGGGAACCATTGGACTTCAGTTCAGCCTCAAAGATGCCATTCTCGTCGCAGTTATCGGCTCCGCCATACTCGCTGTCATTGGTGGTCTCACCGCTCCAATTGGAGGGATTGCTGGTACCTCTACCTATGTGAACATGCGCTTTCCATTTGGGGCAATCGGCTCACAAGTTTTTGGGACCATAGTTGCCGGTATTGCGTGTGGGATTGGATGGTTTGCCGTTCAAGCGTGGCTGTTTGGTATCATAGTACATACGCTCTTTCCCAATGCTGCGTGGGCAAACGTTGGAGTTGCTGCTACATGGGGAGGATTACTCATGATAGTCACCGCGATAATCGGCTTCAAAGGCCTTGCATGGTTGAGCTATCTTGCAGTACCGTTTTTCATGCTCATAGCCGGTGTAGGTGCTATGATAGGAATTTCACAGGGCGGTGGTTTTGCAGGACTTATGAGCATCCAGCCCCAGAATCCCGCTCCTCTCAATGTAGGTATCACACAGGTTGTTGGCATGTACATTGCGGGTGGTATCATTACTGCTGATATATCCAGATATGCGAAAAGGGCAATTGGTGGTGCGATGGGATGGGTCATTCAGATCATTATCTTCCAGGTGTACATGCTCACCGGATCTGCGATGCTCATGCTCGCCACGGGGGCGAGTGATGTCGCGGGTGCACTGCTCGCTGGTGGTGCTGGTATTGGCGCCTTTCTCATGGCAATCCTTGGACAATGGACAACGAATGATAATAACCTCTACAACGGTGCGCTTTCGTTTAATACCTGGATACACATTAAAAAGCAGTGGATCACACTCTGCGAAGGGCTTATCGGTGTCGGGATCGCAGCATGGGTTGGATTTAGTGCAGGTGTGAGCATGGATCCATTCATGAAATTTTTGACCCTGCTCGGTAAGATCCTTCCAGCAATAGGTGGGGTGCTGATTGCAGATTTCTATATTTTCCGCTGGTATAAGAAGGTCCCGTTCAAGCAGAGGTATAAGGGAAAACCGGGAATGAAGATCGCTCTTGTAAACTGGGTTGGATGGCTCTCAGTGGGACTTGGAACGTGGATCGGTGGATGGGTCATAAAGTGGGGAATCGCGGCGCTGAATGCCCTGGTACTCGGTTTTGTAATCTATATAGTGCTGGCAATTATTATTGATGCAGCAGGCATGAAGCTTGAAGTTGGTGAGCACACCATAAATGAGAAAGGAGTGTGATGAGGAATGGACTTCAAAAAATACATTCGGGTAACAATGATAGTCCTTGTGGTCATAGCCGTTATAATCATTGTGCTTGGTGCACTGAAGTGGTCTGAAAATCTCTACACAGGGTTGATATACCTTATAGTGGGGGTGATCCAGTTTCTCGGCGGAATTTTGCTCTTTCCGAGGATCGCAAAGCTTGAGGATTTGAAGGAGATCGGGAACCGATCAGTACAGCTAAACTGGTTGGTGTTATCTATAGGAATTGCAGGAATGGCGCTATTCATGGCACCATTTTTCAGGTTGGAATCGATGGCAGTGCCACACATCGCCTTCGTCCTCTGTGTGATAGCTGTGCTCCTCTCCGGTTTCAATATCTTCATGGCGGTGAGAAAAGCAAAGGCGAGGATGGTTGTTTAGAAGGAGGGTAAAAAGGAATACCGGGTGAATCCCGAAATTCAACACCTGTATTTTGACGGGAGATAGGGAAAGGGGGCAAGCTTTCCCTATCTCTTAGTTCATTCCTGAACACCTCAACTGCGACTCGAGATGATTCTCAAATAATCATTTTATTCGGATATTCACAATTTATATTTCAGGGAATAATTCTATTTTACTTGAATAGCACCTGTGATCATCGTCACTATTTCTTCAGGTGTAGTACTATCTTTACAGATACAATCGACTCTTTTCCCGTGCCTGAGTACCATTATTCTATCAGATATGGCAAATGTATGTTGGACCAAGTTGTAAAGCAAAGTTTCTTTTACCGGTATAATCAAATAATGAAAAGAGCCTACACTTTAAGGTGGTATGTAACATTCAATTTTAAGTCTCAGTTTATTGATACGGTAGAAAGGTAGGGAAACTAGCCTGCATAAGACAAGATTGTTACGCTAACGAAGCGATTTCTTTACTTTTTTGTTGATATAATTTTAGAGAAGAGTATGATGGAATAAAAAAGTAGCATGTATTTGAAAGATGTGTATATGGAGGAACGTAATTATCCTCTATTCTTCTTGAAAATCGTGACTTTCTTGAGTATTTCCAGCAATTGGAAGAATCTGTTTTGCCTATAAATACAATTAGGTATACTCATATTAACATCTGACTCTGAAGAGGCGCTGAAGAAGGGGCTCAGGATAATCGTTATTTATCACGGTGAGATTACGAAAGAGTTCCAAAACGGAGAGGCAATCGAAAAGGATATTCTGAGGATGGCTATTGGTTTGCCTAAAAATTGAACCTATGGAATGTAGTGCAGTATGGAGAAAAAGAGCACGATGCCGAGAATAACCAGTGTAGTCTTATCCAGGATGAGGAAGGAATTCCAGCCACTGCTGGGGTTGCTGATCATCTATGCGATCTTTGCGATCCTGTCGTCCACCTTCAGGACCCTGGACACCTTTAAAACCATCCTGACACAGGCGGTGATCCTCGGTACGCTTGCCACGGGTTCTACCATAGTGCTTATTTCCGGCGGGCTGGATCTGTCAATTGGCTCCCTCTTTGGCCTGATTGCAGTGTGCACCGGGCGGATGTTTCTCTTAGGATTTCCCGTTGCACTGGTCGTCTTCTTCAGTCTGGCAATCGGTGCTGCATGCGGCGCATTGAATGGCGCCATCATTGTAGGAACCGGCATCCCGGCTTTCATCGGCACCCTGGGGATGATGATGGGATATCGTGGGCTGGCCGAACTCCTGGGGGCGAACAGGGACATGTCACAGTTTCCTGAGTCCTTTCAGATGATCGGCCGGGGGTATCTGATTCCCATCGGTATCATGGTGATGACGTTCCTGCTGGTGTACATCATTCTTTCCCGTACCAAGCTCGGCTTCAATTGCTACGCAATCGGCGGGAGCAACGAAATGGCACGGCGAGGGGGTGTCCCCGTAAAGAAATATTATATCGTCTATTATACACTTGGAGGTCTTTGTGCCGCTATCTCGGCGATCATTCTCGCCTCCCGGCTGAACTTCACAAATTCGTCCTGGGGTGTCGGATTAGAACTTAATGCCATAGGAGCTGTAATCATCGGCGGCACCAGCCTGACTGGGGGTGTAGGTGGCGTTGGCCGTACGGTGATCGGAGTGCTGATCGTGACTACCCTGAATGCGGGCTTAAGCCATCTCGGCGTAAGTTCTTCATGGCAGCGCATCTCCATTGGGGCTGTTATCATCTTTGCCGTCTGGCTCGATATTATGCAGCGCAGAAGGGAAGCAAAGGGGTAAACCTGTTCGTGGAACAGGATTAAATAAAATATAAAGGAGTTAATTATGAAAAGGATTTGCAAACAAACTGTACTCATCCTGCTCGCGATTCTGTGTATCACCAGCTTGGCTTTCGCAGGTGGCGGGAAAGCGACTAAAGAGAAGGCTGAAGAGGAGATCGTCATTGCCTATACCGGTTTTCCTGGCGGAATCACACCCTTCTGGGCCCAGATGACCCAGTACGTCAAAGAGGAGGCGGAAGCCCTGGGCGTAACCCTCCTTGACATGTCTCCCACCCAGGCAGACGCAGCAATGCAGAAGGACTCTGTGGACAATGCCATCAACCGGGGTGTTGATGGTATCATCATCGGTGCCGTTGATAATCGGGCCTTCGGTGAGTCGCTGGATAACGCCGCAGCCAAGGGTATCTTCTGCGTCGCCGTGGACACGGCCATTGACCACCCCCACATCAGTGCACTGGCCCAGACCGACAACCTGGCCTCAGCCCGCCTCTTGGGGCAATACATCGTGGACCACACCCCAACCAAGGGCAAGGCCCTGATCCTCGGCGGGACCCTCGGTCACCAGACCGGAGACGCCCGAAGGGACGGCGTTAGACAGGTCTTAGAAGCCAATGGATTTGAGGTCATCTTCCGGGCTTGTAACTGGGACGATAGATTAGCGTACGAGACCGCCATCAATGAGTTGGGTGCCCATCCGGACATCGTGGTCGTATTCGGGGCCTGGGATCCCGGCGCCCTGGCGGGTCTTGCAGCCGTGAAGGAGAAAGGATTGATGAACAAGATTAAAGTATATGGCTTCGACGGTCTTCCCCCTGCCATCAAGTCCATCCAGAACGGCGAGCTCACCGCGACGATCAAGCAGGACAACAAGCAGATGGCTCAAGTAATCATGCGAAGCCTTGTTGCTCAGATAGAGGGGCAAGAGACGGTTAAAAAGTTGCTGATTGACGGTTTCGTTATTGATAGTTCCAATGCCGATCAATTCGCAGAATGAACTGACAGCATGATGATATTCTCAAGTGAAAAAGCCCCTGATTTTCAGGGGCTTTTAATTTTCCTGGTGAAAAGAGGTATAGTCCATCTATATTATGTTAACCAGCAGCTACTTTTTCTGCAACACCCGTTATCATGGATACGATTTCATTCGTGTTGGTCTTTTCTTTAATTCTCTCTCCAATTATCTGGCCATTTCTCAAGACAATTATTCTGTCAACAAGTTCGAATACATGTGCGATATTGTGACTGATAACGATTATGGAAACTCCAAACTCTACCCTGATTCTCTTAATGAGCTCTATGATTTTTCTCTCCTGTTTCACTCCAAGATTATTAGTGGGTTCATCGAAAATCAGTATCTTTCCTCCCCAGTAAATTGCTCTTCCCACCGCGACGGATTGTCTTTGACCTCCTGAAAGGTTGTTTACTCGTGCGTTCATATCTTTGAGTGTTACTCCCAATCTGTCGAGCAACTGTACTGTTTCCTTCCTCATATACTTGTAATCAACAAAATTAAACAATTTTCCAAAAATGTTTTCCTGAAATTTCACTCTTCCCAAAAATAGATTTGCCGTTGCATCCAAAATAGATATTACTCCTCCATCCTGATACACTGTTTCAATTCCATAACTTCTTGCATCTTTTGGATTGCCAATATGTACTTTTTCTCCGCTGATATAAATCTCTCCATCATCTTTCCTGTAAACACCCGCAATAGTTTTAATAAACGTTGACTTACCCGCACCGTTATCTCCAACGATTGCAATGATCTCATTTTCATAAAGTTTCATATTCACATTATCAATGGCTTTAATTCCTCCAAAATGTTTGCTCATTCCTTTGGTTTCTAAAACTACCTTCCTATTCAATTTCTTTGCTCCGTGAAATTATTTCTTACACTTGCTTGAAATACCTAAAAGCCACGATTTTTAAGCAGAATAGAGGATAATTACATTCCTCCATACACACATCTTTCAAATATATGCTACTTTTTTATTCCATCATACTCTTCTCTAAAATTATATCAACAAAAATCCATCAGGTGCGAAGCTGGTTGCAAGCATTATCATATTGATGTCTCGGTGGTCCACCCAGCTTTTTACCTCTCTATTAGTTGGTTCGATCCAGAAGCTATCGATTACTTCAATAAACCACGTGTAATGCATCAACATTTCAATACATTTGTTTAATGTACTCTTCTCCTTAAACAGATTCGGTTTTTTCTTGACCACTGAATATATTTTTTTAACAGCCTGCAGTCCAATGGACAGTCCGAGTTCTCGAAATGCAAGGCGGTATTCATTAGGGAGCTGCATGGGATTCATTCGAACCAAGGATTCCAGACCCAAAAGGGATGAAACCAATATAGACTCCAGCAGATCATTTTCTTTAAAATATCCCCTCCCAATCATCTGTGTCACTCTGTAAGCATCAGATAAGAGACCGCCGATTCCGAGCGGGTCATCTGTGACCCAGCTCTTTTCCTTCATTATAGTTGATATATCAGTGATCTCCTCGCTGAGATCCGGATACCTTGATTTTTCCGAATCCTCAGGTACAGCCATTTGAAGTTGATTGTACGTGATGAACCCGTCCATAGGATCATGCTGTCCCATGGACTGTACAAGCGGGCGTGAGAGGTCTATGCTCATTTTCCAGTACATACATTTCTGGTCGCCGGAAGATGGAACATAGGTAAATCCAATATGGGCTGCTTTCGCAAGCTCTATAGCCCACATGTGGTAGCTGTTATCTGCAGTGATTTGGCTTACCCGATAAAGTGCGTGCATCCATTTTGTAAGATAATGGTAGTACTGCCCGTCACGATCCCATTCTAAGCTTTCGTCGAAAGGATCAGAAGGACTTCGTTCGTTCAAGTTCTTTCCGATCCTCAACCCACCCTTTGTAGGATGCATTTTCCCCTCATGCTCATGCAGACCACTGATCCAGCCGGTTCGTGAATCGTCCTCACGATGACGGCCTAGTATGTTATGAACCTGGTCTACCAGCAGAAGTGCGAGATTTTTGTATTTGTCATCACCTGTGTGACGATAGAGCTCCAGGAAGTTACACACGGCAAAAGCGTCGGTCCACAAGTAACGCCGTGGATGCTCACTTACCGGCGATAGCCCCGTCAAATCGGCAAATTCGATCATGATTTCCTGGACCATTGGAATGGATGAATTTTGCTTCATTTTTTCACTATCCCCAAATATATTTTCTGATTCCCAGTTACTCTAATTTATTTTATACCATTTTTCCTTTCTGATCTTCAAGTAAAGATGATTCAATGATACAATACATTTGGCATGACGAGGTTAATCACAGAATTCACCTCTCGTATCCCCTCATGGGTCAAGAAAATCATGCCGATCTTGGTCAGTGTGTTCATTCTCTACTATTATTTCCATGACCAGGATTGGCGGGAACTTGTAAATGCCGCGACCGGGTCATATCTCACCCTGGCTGTTCTTGCCATCGTAATTCCTCAGCTCGTTTTTTGGTATTTTGATGTTCTTATTGTCGAGCGGCACATTGTATGGTTTTATGGCTCTTTTTGTTTTAAGACATATTTCTGGGTTCGTGGATCCATTTACCTTTTGACAATGATCCACCCTATACTGGGTAGTGGTGGGGTTCTCGTATACCTGTGGCGCAGGATTCGTATTCCCTGGACCAAGCTTTGGGGACTCATGCTCTTCCGGTACGGCCTCACTCTGTGGGGAATGATTCTGTTATTGATCCCAATCACTGTTGCGATGCATCAATATGGGTTGTCTGAAAGAGTCAGGCTCAATATGTGGCTCTGGTGGGGTCTCTTGCTTTTCGGGTTTATCTGGCTGGTAGAAGCCTGGCTTTGCTGGCATCATAAAAAATGTTTTGGGTTGAGCAGAATCCTTGCACGTAACCCGGAAAGCGAGTTCTGGACTGCCTTTCACACAGCCACGAAAAAGCAGTGGCTTCTTACCTGGGTCATGGGTATACCACCAATTATACTGTACCTCATTGGTATCTACTTTTTGTGCCTTGCCTTTAAGATAAATATACCCTTTTTAGAATATATGGTAGTGGCACCATTAACGCTGGCCATCGCCGATATCCCAATCGCTTTCGCTGGATTCGGCACCACCACCATAGCTTTTTTTACCTTCTTCACTGATTATGGCTCGCCCGAGGCCATCGCTGCCCTTACTCTGTTCCTGCCATTTGTCCGCGCCGTATTTCGTGCCGTTGTTGGCCTCGCTTGTCTTCGTCCTGCCCTTAAGGACATTAACGCCTCCTTCTAAAAATCATTATAGAGACCGACGAGCTCTTCTCTAATATATTCTTATGACAATAGGTTTTTAACTGTACCTACCTCGGAAAATATTATATTTATAATGAAGATGGAGTATCCTTCCTCAATCGCACCATCGGACAGCCCATTCGATCCAGAAGAGATTACATCAAAGACAGAACAAATCGTATGTAGGGGCACCACCAGAAGGTACACACAATTCTACTGCACTGGTGTGTACGGAGGAATTTCCACAGCATATACGGTTGGATGTAGTCTCCGCTGTGTGTTCTGCTGGGTCCACTGG
>Ga0209427_10010948_pt1 | contig 10011 bp, 8 predicted proteins | sample DeeMarSWOR136_30_FD_187465 | JGI IMG/M metagenome (GOLD analysis project Ga0209427, IMG submission 187465) | Marine sediment microbial communities from White Oak River estuary, North Carolina - WOR-1-36_30 (SPAdes) (version 2) | ecosystem: Environmental > Aquatic > Marine > Intertidal zone >...
AAACCTCTCTGACTTTGAGGAGCGGAGAGAAGACTATCGTCGGTGTCTCCAAGCTCGACGGCGGCGACAGGGCTTTGGTCCTGGTCATCTCCGGAAAGATCATCAAATAAGACAAGGATGGGGACGTTCCCCGAGGGGACACCTTAGACCTCGGGCTTAAAGGTGCTCCTTTAGGGAACGTCCCTTTTCCCCGCGCCTTTTTTCCCCTTACACGCCGCACTAAGAGGTGTTACTTTGGGGAACGTCCCCTTTTTTCATTGGGGAACGTCCCTGATTTTTGTTTCTTATCGGTTGGCCCAACTGTATGTGGTCAAGAAAGTCACCCGGGCAATGTCAGCCATGATGTCCGGGTTGATGCGGTAGATGCTGTCCCCCGGCAGATGGTAGGCGAGATGAGGACCGTTGGAGGCAAAGTTAACGCAGGCAGCTCCTTTGAGGAAGAAGGGGGCATAGTCGGAGCTCCGGACTCCCACCGCTCTGATGGTTCCGATTCTCCTTAAGATCCTGACCTGTTTATCCGCCTCTTCGAGCGCTTTTCTCAGCTCTGGATGTTCGGCGCTGACCGAACAGCCGGCCCCGTCCCCTTCACCGACCATGTCAAAGTTGAACATGGCGTCCATCCTCTCGAACTGGGCCGGGACGTGGTCGGCGAAATAGGTGGAGCCCATCAGACCCATTTCTTCTCCCCCGAAGAGGACAAAGACCACTGAGCGCTTCGGCTTTTTCTTTAACACGGCAAACGCCTGAGCCAGCTCCATCACCACCGCGCTGCCACTGGCGTTATCATTCGCTCCGGCAAAGAGAAACCCCATGTGTTCTCCGCAGTGATCGAAATGTCCTCCGATGACCAGGCATTCTTTCTTGAGCTGGGAGTCAGAGCCTTCCACGTAGCCGGCAATATTGTAGCCGATGCCATCTGGAAAATTCCTGGATTCCACTTTGAACCTTACCTTGGACTGGAGAGGAAAGGAAATGGGCTTTTTATAGGTGGACAAGTCGTTTCTTAAATCCTCCGATTTTACCTGCCGCTCGTCCAGGATCATGTCCGCGGTCTTTTCGCTGATGATGGCCGGAGTGAAACCCTTGATCCAGTCTCCATTAGGGTTGGCGAGCGGCTCACCATAGATATAAAAAAGGCCCAGGGCACCTTTCTCCTTGGCTGTTTTCATCCGGAAACGGTGATGGTCATGCTTCTGGTACCGGTCGTCCCTCCGGTCAGGAGTTCCCCGGAAGCAGAGGATGAACTTACCCTGGACATTGAGGCCGGCATAGTCGTCGTAGCCGATCTCAGGCGCGCATATGCCCCAGCCGGCAAACACCAGCCCCGCCGTGTGGTCGCCGCTGTCGCTGAAGAGCAGTGGCAGAAAGTCCTGAAGCGGTTTGAGCTTGACTTCTTTAAAAGAAGGCTCTCCCGCTGGTTGTCTCTGTCTCTCTGCGAGGTGAAGAATCATCTCCGCTTGATCGACGACCACATAGGGTGAAGGGTAAGCTTGGAGGCACCCCTCTTTGTTGCTGATGGGCTTGAGTCCCCATTCCTTGAATTTACCGGCTGCCCATCTGGCTGCTGCGGTGAAGCCTTCGTGGCCGGTGTGCCGTCCGGCATACTGGGACAGGCACATGGTCTTCACATAATCGTAGGCGTCCATGGGAAGGATGGAATTCAGCCCTCTTTGAAGTTCGCTGTCCGGCTTTTCAGCCTGGGTGGCCAAGGAAGAAAATAGAAGAATTAAGATAAGAACGGATAAAAAGAATCGCTTATGGTGTTTCATCGAAACCTCCAGAAATATTTTTATTCATTGTTCCGTATATGGCGTGCTTTGAGACTGTCCATTTTTTTTAAATAGCCCTTGACCGAGGCCGCCGCCAGGCCGGCCAGCCCGATCAGCCCGATCAGGTTAGGGGCAGCCATCATGCCGTTGAAGACATCTCCGATGGACCAGGCCTCTTCGACTTTGAGAGTGGCGCCGACAAAGATCACAAGGCAGAATATCCAGCGGAAAGGCTGCTTTATCCAGGAGCCTAAAAGATAGCTGAAAGAGATCTCTCCGTAGTAGGGGACTGCGATAAGGCTGGAGTAGCCAAAGAGGAAAGAGCTGGCCGCGACGATCAAACCGCCGAATCTGGGCAAGGCAGCGTTGAAGGCAGCGGCGGTCATCGCTGTGCTGGTGATCCCCTCGTTCCAGACGCCCGAAACCAGGACAGTCAGGGCGGTGAGGGTGCAGATGACCAGGGTGTCGACGAACACGTCTAAAGAGGCGATAAGCCCCTGCCTCACTGGCTCGCTGGTCCGGGCAGAGGCATGATAGACGGCTGCGGTACCCGTCCCGGCTTCATTGGAGTAAGCTCCCCTGGAAAAACCGTAGCGGATGGCATTCCGTATGGTCATTCCAACTACTCCTCCGCTGATGGCTGAAGGCTTGAAGGCGCCGACAAAGATGAGGGAAAGGGCATGGGGAATTTTATCAGCGAAGATGATGATGGTGAACAGCGCGCCGAATATATAAAAGAAGACCATGATCGGACTCAGGAACTCGGTGACCTTGGCGATGGATTTGATTCCGCCGATGATGACCAGCCAGGTCAGGACTGCCAGGCCCAGTCCGGTCATCCAGGGTTCGATTCCGAGCTGTGTTTCCATGGCCAGCGCCACCGAGTTGGACTGGATGGAGGTGGTGGAAAAGAGAGGCTTGCAGCCCATAAAGAAGGCAAATATGCCTGCCAGCCAGGGAAGCCTAAGGCCGTATCTGATGTAATACATAGGCCCGCCGACAACGGACCCGTCAGGGGCTTGCGTTTTGAATTTTTGGCCGAGCACAGCCTCGGCCACTTTGGTTGCCATTCCGAAGAAGGCAGCCAGCCACATCCAGAAAACGGCTCCGGGCCCGCCCATGGCAATGGCCGTGCAGACGCCGGCGATATTTCCGTTGCCGATGACAGCGGCCAGGGAGGTGGCCAGGGCCTGGAAAGGAGTGATCTCGCCCTTGCGCTCTGCAGAGCTTTCGCCGAAATCCTTTCCCCCGAGAAGCAGGCGGAAGGAAAGACCGAAACGGCGCAGCTGGACAAAGCGCAGGCGAATTGTCAGGTAGATTCCCACTCCCAGAAGAAGGATGAGCATATGAGGACCCCAGACGACGGCTCCGAGGAAGCGGAGAATGCGCTCGAAAAGATCCATGGCTATTTACCCGTTCCCAGCTTGGCATCCAGGCTGACCCGGTAATCTTTTTCTCCCGATGCAAAGACCTTTTCCAGTATTCCTTTGAGAACTCGCCTATTCTCCGAGCTTTCCGGGATTTCAACGATCCCGGAGCCCAGAGCTTCGTCGCCTTCCTTGATGACTTTCGGCCAGACCTGATGGCGGAAAAGGTCTATGCTTTGGGGGTAGAGCCGGCAGCAGCCGTTAAAGACTCCGGCATAGTAATCCGCCAGTTGGCTGCCGAAGCTTTGAGAGAAATACTCAAAGTCCAGGCTATCCTTGATATGGGGATATCTCGGCTGGTGGCCTTCCTGGCGAATCTCAGAGATGGCTTCCTTCAAGCGCCTCTCGATGGCAGGCTCTTCGCGGTTCAGGAACAGGACACAGACACTTCCGGGAATTTTCTTCATTTCTCCTTCGATTGTCTCCAGGATGCGGTTCAAATGGAGTTTCAGGATGTGTTTCGTTTCCAGGGGTGCTGTTTTGTCCCTCTCGTTGAAGGTTAAGGTCAGTTTTACACGGCAGCTCGGACATTCATTGAGGAGCTGGAGCACTTGCCTGATGAAATCCACCAGCGCATCGAGAGAAAACTGGCGCAGCGAGAAGTAGGGCTTGTTGGGAGGAACGCCCTCTTTTTTCTGGAAGTGTTTGAACAACGACCAGATGTAAGACCATTTCACCTCCTGCGGGTAGTCCGCATCCAGCAGGTCTTTCTTGAGACGCTGAAATTTCTCCCGGAGGCTGATCCAATCTTCGGCTTCGAACACTACGGCTGACCGGCAGTAAAAAGGATTTTTGGAGATGAACTTGTCTGTCCTTTCCTTTTTGTATTTTCCCGATTCATCCGAGAAGGCAAAGAAGACAGGCATAAAAATTAAGGTCCTTTTATTTCTTTTTTTTCTTTTTCTTATTCTTTTTTCTTTTTCTCTCGATTTCTTCTTTGACGTTTTTATGCAGGGCGATGAAGTAATACGCGGTCAGCAATCCGATTATCAGGGCAAAGCGCAGAATATTTCCCTGGAAAATGAGTGAATAGAAAGCAAAACCGATGATGCCGAGGAGCAGGAAGAGGTGAAAAAAGGCGAATATCATAGAGCCTCCTTCTGCAGGGATGGCGGAAGAGCCTGAAGCGGGATAGATTCTTTGCGCAGAAAATTATGGATTATCGACCCTCCTGATCGAGATGATGGTGATTGTCTCCTGGGGCACATTCTCCCAGGGCACATTCTGCTTGTCTAATTTCCTCGTGGTCTTAACGTTGGCGATGGCATCGACGACATCCATTCCCTTGATTACCTTTCCGAAAACAGGGTATCCGTAGCCACGGGGAGTCTCATCCCTGTAGTCAAGGCCTGGATTGTCGACATGGTTGATGTAGAAGTGGCTGGAGATGGTGTTTATGCCCTGCATCCGGCCCATGGCGATGGTTCCTCTTTTATTGCTCAGTCTGTTTTTTGCTTCGTTTCTGATCATCGGTTTGCCCGGTTTTTCGGTAAGGTCTTCAGATATGCCGCCTGCCTGGATCATAAAGCCCTTGATCACCCGGTGGAAAATCGTCCCGTCGTAGAATTTCTCATCCACGTAGGAGAGGAAATTATTGACCGAGAGGGGAGCCTTGTCGGGATAAAGCTCGATGGTGATATCCCCTAGGGTCGTTTTTATCAGGACCTGGGGATTGTCATCTTTGGCGGGACTTAAGCCGGGCAGGGCGATGAACAGGCCCAGGATGGAGATGAGAGAGAGCGTCTTTTTTAACATGGTGCCTCCTTGAAATTTTTAGCGAAAAATAAGCGGAATCAACATACCAGAATTGAAACCCCAAATCAATCAATTGAATTGGGGTCAGGCTTCAGTAAGTTCGATAATTAAGGGATGGGCACTATTGGGATGTCGTTATTCAAGGTGTGATTCTTGCCCTATTGGCAACACTATTCATAAGGCCTAATTCTATTATTTTATTATCGAACTTACTGAAGCCTGACCCCACGAATTTCTGAAAAAAGGACTAGGGTAGGTATTTCCAAATACGTGATGAAAAAATGTTTTTAGAAATTCCTCTGCTCCTATTCCTTTTTATTGTCGGGTTATGATTCTTGGGAGCAGGGGGTTGAGGGCGATCAGGATTTTGTAGGCGGAGACATTGGCCCAGCCGGCGAGCTCAGCCGCTGTTATCTTTTCTTTCCCTTGAGAGCCGAAGAGAACGACCTCATCTCCGGGAGAAACAGAGGAGTCCTCCTCCAGAAGGACGGTGCAGTGGTTGGCGGTCACGGCGGCGATCAAAGGGTATCTTCTTTCCCTGATGAGCACCGACGCTTTGCCGATCACGCTGGGCGGGTAGCCGTCTGAGTATCCTACGGGGACGATAGCAATCCTCTCTCTCTTCCGGGCCGTGTATATACGATGGTAGGAGACTGAATCTCCGGGCAGGAGAGTTTTGACCGCCACCACCCGGCTTTTGAGCTGGAGGACCGGCCGTAAAGCCAGCCTGTCTTCTTTCCGGGTTTTTTCCGAAGGATAATAGCCGTAGACCGTGATTCCCGGCCTCACCATATCCAGATGAGAGGAGGAAAGGTCCAGCAGGCCGTCGGAGCTGGCGGCATGTTTCAGGCCCAGGGAAATGCCTTCTTTCTCCGCCTCCTGGCAGAGACTGAGAAAGCGGTCAAGCTGCTCCCGGTCAAAATCATCATCCTCGGTCAATGTGGTCGAAATTCCCTCTATAGTTAGGCCCTTCAGTTTCGAGACTTCCTGGATATACGGAAGCGCATCTCGATGCTGGATCCCCATCCGGCCCATGCCGGTGTCCATATGGATGTGGACTCTGGCTTTCTTCCCCAGCTTCAGGCCTGCCTCGCTGAGGCTTCTGGCCTTTTCGTCAAACACGGATTGGGAGATCGTGTTCCCAATTATCTCCTCGCATTCCCCGCTGCTGTAGGGGCCGAAATTGAGGATGGGAACAGAAACGCCATTCTTCCTCAACAGGAGAGCCTCATCGAGCTTACCCACCATCAGAAAATCAACGCCTGCTTTTTCCAGGTGTTTTCCGGCTTCCACCAGACCGTGTCCGTAGGCGTTGGCCTTGATAACAGCCATGACCTTGGCCCTGGTGATGGTTCTTATCTGGTTCAGGTTCCAGGTCATGTTCTTCAGGTCAAGCTCTACCCAGGGGTCGCAGTCAAGATAGGAAACAGGCTCTGCGGATTTTTCCCCCAAGGATCGACTCCCTGCTACAGGTCCAAAAAGCAGAGAGGCTGAACTCAGCCCTGAAAAAAGTAAAAAATCCCTTCGCGTGAATTTTGCCATTTTTTTACCATCCAAAGATGATGCAGACCCAGTACGCTCCCCTCTCGAATTCTTCGTTTTTACCGAAATAGAGCCCCACTCCGGCTCTCTCGAACCGGGCCATGTCATTGACTATCTGCTTCTCTGCTCCCTGAGGCAAAAAGGACGGGTCTTCGGTGATAAAGGTGAGATATTTGACCCCACCAAGCCTGGGCATGACAGCGGGCGAAAGGGTCTTTTGGGTAAAAATTGTCTTAGCTGTTTTCTCCGCAAAGACAGCCAGTTTTTTATCCCAGATAAAGAGGGGAAGGCCGCTTCTCTTCCTGACTTCATTGACCTTGTTGAAGGTGACCTTTTGAACTTCTTCTCTGCTCATGTTCTTGTATTCGCTTTCAGGAAAGAGAAGGATGGTGATGAAATAGGTGCCTCCCGGGAATTTTTCGTTCCGGTTGTAACTCACCCCTATTCCTGCTTTTTCATATTTCCTGTCCAGGATGTACTTCGCATAGATAGGCTCGATACCCTCCAGAGCAGAGGAAGTGATGAAGTGGTACTGGGTGGGCCCGAACCGGCGCGGCAGAGGGGGTGGAGGGCTGCCTTTTTCCGAATTCAGGGAGCATCTGTAGGCATAAGCATTTGCTTCGGGCAGGAAGGAGAGAGGAACAAAGTTGTTCTCGCGGCGGAGCCGGTTCATGTTGTATTGAATATCTCTCTGGACTTCACCCTCGCTTTTTCCCAAAGGAGCCCTGCGGAAATCCTGGGTAACGTAATAGCCGCTCCCCTTTCTAAACACTGCCGCGATCCCCACTTCGTCAAAGCCCGGCGTGAGGATGTTCTCTCTATGTCCGGGACTGTCCATCAGCTCTTGGTGGATGCTTTCGGGCTGATAGCCGTTGCTGTAGGCGACGTTTTCGCCTATGGCGATAAAATGGAACCCGGCCTCTATCAGGCGTTCCAGGTAGGATTTGCCGTCAGAAGAGGAATGGGTCAGATCTTTGCGGGAAGCCATATCCTGGCTGTGGCGGCGGGCCAGACGGCTCAGCTCCAGAGAAAAGCGGACCGCTTGAAGGCCCCTTTTCTGTCTCTCCTGGTTGACCAGGTCGAAGAGCGTTTTTTCCAGGGAATAGAGCGCCTCCTGGCTCGAGGGCAGTTCTTCCTGGGGGAGACAGATAAGGATTTTGGATGAAAAAGATACCAGAAGGAAGAAGAGGGATATAATTTTGAATATTCTTTTCGCCCGAGCCATATTTTCGCTTTACTTTTCGAATTTTTATCATAACATAAAGAAAGAAAAAATGAAGAGGAGGTCAGAATGAGGAACAGAAAAATCTTTTCATTCTTGATAGCCTTCAGCTATCTTGTTTTATCGCTGGCTTTGTGCGTCCAGGCCTTACCGGCACAGCAGGCGGACGAACAGAAGATACTCCAGGCCCTCCATTCCATTTCCAGCCATACGCTCTTCGGCTATGTGAAGGAATTGGCTTCGGATAAATATGCAGGCCGGCTGACCGGAACAGAGGAGTACAACGCCAGCGCGGAGTGGGTGGCATCCCATTTCAAAAAGTGGGGGATCGTGCCGGCCGGCGATAACGGGACCTATTTTCAGGCGTTTCCCAATCCCTACACCCTGGTTTTTAAGGACTGCGAGGTCTATCTTCATATTCCCTACAAGGACTCGGTCCTGAAAAAATACTACCGCTATGAGGATGAGTTCATTCCCGGCTCCACTTCAGGCTCGGGAGAGGTGACGGCCGAAGTCATCTACGTCGGCTACGGAGCAACGGCTCCTGAACTGGGCTATGATGATTATGACGGCGTGGATGTCAAGGGCAAGATCGTCCTGATGGAGCGGGAAGCACCTGTCTCTACTGATGATGAGGAATTGTTCAAGAAGTGGCGGCCCTACTCCTTCCATCAGTACAAACTCCAGAACGCTGTCAAACACGGCGCAAAGGGAATGCTCTATAACTACGGCCCTATCGGCAACCCGAACAACGCCTATGATGAGAATTTTATCTACAGCCATGTGGGAAGCGTGGTGGTCGAGGATGTTTTTTCCGGTACCGGCCGCAAGCACCGTGATGTCGTGACGGCGATCCGAAAGACACTGAAGCCCCAGTCTTTCGCCACCGGAAAAACAGTCACCATAAAAAACGCCACCGAGCACCATCCGGAAGGCATCGGCTACAATGTCATCGGCATCCTGGAGGGGTCTGACCCTGCACTCAAAGAGGAATTGATCATCATCGGCGGCCACCTGGACCATCTCGGCCGCTGCTACGAGATCATGCCCGGAGCCAACGATAACGCCTCGGCCGTTTCGGTTGTCATGGGAATCGCCGAAGCCCTGGCGGAATGCCCGGTCAAGCCCCGGCGCTCGGTGATGTTCCTCTGTTTCGGCGCCGAGGAGCAGGGTGTTGCGGGCTCTGAGTATTATTGCGACCATCCAATCGTTCCTTTAAATAAGACCGTGGGTTTTATCAATATGGACGGTGTCGGCTGCGGGGACAGGCTGGGCGCCCTAGCCTCCCGGAACTACCCTGAATTCTGGGAATTCATCAATAAGGCCAACGAGAGATACATCCACCGCCAGATAAGGACCTCTTACTTTGCCAATATCGCCCGGCCGCGGCTGGATGCAGCCCGGTTCATGTGGAAGGGCGTCCCCACAATATCCTTCAGCGCCTCTGGCGCTCCCTCTTTCTACCACATCACCAAGGACAACATCGACACCATCACTCCCGAGATCTTGGAAGACCTGGCTCAGCTCCTTTTTGTGGCCGTGCTCGACATGGCCAATCAGGATTCGCTCGATTTCAGGAAATAAGCTGTATACGGGATGAAATTCCAGGTTCCGACCCGGATTTATTTCGGCTCCGGGATAATGTCCCGGCTGAAAGAGATCGTCGAAGAGAATTTCAGAGGAGTCGGTCTTTATCTGGTCACTGACCGGGGAATCATCGATTCGGGTATCGCTGAAAAAGTCCTCTCCCAGTATCCGGAAATCCAGGTGTTTGACGGGATTGAACAGAACCCCAAGCACTCCACAGTCAACACAGCCGGGGAGATTGTCCGCAAACTGAAACCGGATGGGCTTATCGGACTGGGCGGGGGAAGCGCCCTGGACGCGGCCAAAGCTGTGGCTCTGCTGGCGACCAACCCGGGCCAAATCGAAGACTATGAAGGAAGAGAAAAATACAAGACGGCTCCTCTTCCTGTCCTGGCCATCCCCACCACCTGCGGAACCGCCAGCGAGGTGACCTGGGTCTCGGTAGTGACTCACACGGAGCGAATGTTCAAAATGAGCATCAAAGGCCCGCAGATGTTCCCTGCGGCGGCGTTGGTCGACCCTGACCTGCTGATCACGCTTCCGCCATCGCTCGTTGCCTCCACCGGAATGGACGCCCTCACCCATGCCATCGAGGCCTTTACGGTCAAAGCGGCGACATTCATGACCGATATTTTCGCCCGCGAAGCGCTCCGCCTGATCTTTCAGTCCCTGGAAAGAGCGTATAAGGATATACAAGCGGATAAAGAGG
>Ga0209427_10010949_pt1 | contig 10011 bp, 8 predicted proteins | sample DeeMarSWOR136_30_FD_187465 | JGI IMG/M metagenome (GOLD analysis project Ga0209427, IMG submission 187465) | Marine sediment microbial communities from White Oak River estuary, North Carolina - WOR-1-36_30 (SPAdes) (version 2) | ecosystem: Environmental > Aquatic > Marine > Intertidal zone >...
CCCGCGACCTGCGGCCGGATCTGCCCGCACCCCTGCGAAACTGTCTGCAGGCGAAACATGGTAGATGAACCGATTGCGATCAACAACTTGAAACGGTTTGCTTCTGACTATGAAACGGCACTTGAAACTCCCTACGAGCCCGATCTCGAGGCGAAAAAAAAGGAAAAAATCGCAATCGTCGGAGCAGGCCCGGCAGGACTCTCCTGTGCCTACTATCTTGCCATCAAAGGGTACGGCGTGGCTATTTTCGAAAAGAACGAGAGCGCGGGAGGAATGCTTCGCTACGGCATTCCCGATTACCGTCTCCCCAAGAACGTGCTCGAAAGAGAGATCGACTCCATCAAGAAACTCGGCATAGACATCCACCTGGGAATGGAGTTTGGAAGAGATTTCAGCGTAGAAGCTCTTAAAAAGGATGGGTTTTCCGCGCTTTTCCTCGGGATCGGAGCACAGAATTCAATAGGTCTCAGGATAGAGGGTGAAAAGGATGAGCGTGTACTGGGGGGAATCCAATTCCTCCACGACATGGCTACGGGAAAGAGGTTCGATTTTAAGGGAAAGAGGATAATCATTGTTGGTGGAGGAAACACTGCAATGGATGCAGCGCGGACCTCAATCCGTCTTGGTGCAGGAGAGGTAAAAGTGCTCTACCGGAGAACAAGAAAGGAGATGCCTGCGAATGATATTGAGATAGCGGAAACGGAGGAGGAGGGAATCATATTCGAATACCTCGCGGCCCCGGTGAAGATCATGCCCTATGGCGAACTCCTGTGCCTCGAATGCATCCGAATGGAACTCGGAAAACCGGACGCTTCTGGGAGGAGACGACCCGTACCCATCGAAGGGTCCAATTACACCATCGAGACGCACTTTCTTATTTCCGCCATAGGACAACGGACAGAGGTCACATCCATTACTGATCCCGAGATGATCAGCGTGCGTGATACAATCAAGGCCAATCTACAAACAGGAGCCACCCACGACGACTTCATTTTTGCCGGTGGTGACTGCGTCACCGGTGCAGCCACTGCCATTGAAGCGATCGCGGGAGGAAGAAGGGCTGCTTTTGCCATAGATGAATACCTGCAAACAGGTGTCAAACCGGAGCAGGAGCGCTGGGAGTTCAACATATCAAAAGGCACCCTCGATGAGATACCCGCTTCCTATTATGAGCTCTACGAAAAGGATGGGAGAGCAGTGATGCCTAGGGAGGAGTCAAAGGCACGCGTCAAAGACTTCAGGGAAATTGAGCACGGTCTTTCCGACTCCGAGGCTCTGAAAGAGGCTGCACGATGTCTCGAATGCGGGTGCACTGAAGGATTCTCCTGTCTCCTGCGGGATCATTCCACCGCTTACCGGGTAGACACTTCAGAAATCGTTGGTGAGAAAAATCACTATCAGGAATATAACAACCTTCTTGCCGGGCACCCTCCAATCTTCAGGGACGAAAACAAATGTGTCAAATGCGGCATATGCGTCCGCATCTGCGACGAGGTGTGGGGTTTGAACATCTTCGGCTACACGAAGCGGGGATTTCATACAGAAATATCCCCATACTTCGGACTTGAGCTAAAGGACACGGAATGTGATTTCTGCGGACAGTGCGCAAGCAGCTGTCCAACCGGAGCTCTTTCTCTAAACACCTACCTGCCAAAGCCTGGCCCCTTCAAAGTGAGAAAGGTCAGTGGGAGATGCATCAACTGCAGTCTTGGCTGTGAGCTGGAATACTGTGTGTATGAAAACATGATTCTCCGTACCACTTCGGTACCAATGCTGGGTGAAAATGAGGGGAACCTCTGCGTACGGGGAAGGTTCGGTTACGGGTACCTTCTCAGCCCTTTGAGGAGCCTCAGTTTCATGGAGTGTGTAGATGGTTCGAGGGGTGAGATCTCTCGGGAGGATGCAGTCCAGAGAGCAGTTAACCTTTTAAAGAGCACCGACAGACCTCTCATCCTCACCTCGACCCATCTCTCTAACGAGGAATATGAAAAAATCAATGAAATATGTGATCATTTAAACGGAGTAGACGTTTTCCATATTCCCTATGACTTTTCAGAGTATCTACCGAAAGAGGCTCCCCTGCTCGGAAAGTCAAAGTCACTTGAGTCCCTGCTGCATGGGATCCCTTTACCCAGCCTTTCGGACATTTCCACAAGTGAGGCGTTGGTGCTTTTAAATTTCTATCCTGGGAGAAGCTATCCGATTCTGGAAATGGCTATCAGGAACGCGGTGAAGGCGGGGGCAAAGCTCTATGTGCTTAACGAGAACGCCATTCGACTTGACGACTACGCAGAGAGCATTTTCAGGATAAATAATACAGATCGGCTTGAATTTCTTAAGCTCACAGGGGCAGTAGCACTTCAGCCTGGTGTCAGTACGGAACACAAGATCAAGGATTATTTCAAAAAGGCCCCCGATACGTCGGATCTTCTCGCAACAAATGGAATTAATGGGAAAAAAATTGGTGAATTCGTAAAGTGCATGGTGAAAAGTAAACGCACGGTATTCATCACGGACGAAGAAAGGATATCCCTCGATGAGCTAGAGGCCTTCATCCATCTCGTCGGTGTATTCAATGGGAGTGCTCAGTTACTTTTGATGCAAAAGGGGACGAATCCACAAGGAGCACTCTCTACAATGCGGCAGATACCGAACCATTTTTCAATCACAAGAGAAACGCTCGCTGATTACGACGGGCTCCTGCTGTATAAGCTCCCCGATCTATTCGCGCCCTACAAGCTACCGGTGATTCACATCGGTTTTTCCCCTTTTGCACATTACGGAAAACAGGCACTCTTCATCCCCTCTTCCTCACTGCTGGAATCGGGTGGCACAACGTACCTGTACAACGGACAGAGCGCCCGTTTGCCCGTGATTTTAAAAAAGGATCAAAAAATTGACAACACCCAGTTTCTCGAATCTGTGGTTCAGAGGCTGAAAAATGTATAAGAAAACCATCATACTCACACAGGACAAGCGTTTCGAGCACTTTATAAAAAATCTGTTCCGCACGAAGAAGATGAACTTCGAGACCGCACTCCCACTCCTCACCAACATCGAAGCAATTAGAGAAGATATTCATAAAGTTGGAACCACGGTCAATATCAGGAGTGTGTTCGGGCACTTCATTAAAAACTATGGTTTTCCTTTCATGTTCATCATGGACTACCAGGTGGATTTCAGCCTTCCCTTGCAACACGACCCGGACAACCGAAAACTCGTCAGAACCTTCTTACTCGCCTACGCACTCCTTGCTTACAGCAAGGGATTCGAAAATGGAGTGGCGAATATCGTCTTTATCATCGAAAAGAGCCAATTTTCCACCGTCTCCCAGTTTGCCAAGAATCCTACGCTGCTCCTGGAACAAATCAGGACAAGGGACGACAGGATCAACGCGATCATCGATTCCTTTGTTAAGAACAGGGAAAGGGCAAAGGCGTTCTTCAAACTGTCCTATATTTTCAGGCCTGAAGACGGTAAGTATGCGGTCGAGATCGAAAGGCTTGAAAAAATCATCGAGATCTTCACCAGGCACATAGACTCGGTGCAGCAGACCGTTGAAGAGAAAAGACCGAGCACGGAAATGATTACTGGAGACTTAAAGTCCGCCGATGTAATTTGCCGGGCAGCCGTGGAAAAGCTTATCGTAAACGGTGAACTGCGGAACATGAGTGAGGAAGAGAAAAACACATATCTGGAAAAAAATATCCACATACTTGGAGCGGCAACACAAAAAACCCTCCCGGAGGTAAAGGATCGCATTATTTCAACATTTAATGTCATGTCTAAGGTCAACCCCTTTAAAAAAGAGGAGAGAATATTCATAAAGGTACCGGATTCTTCACTGCTCGACGGAAGCTTCGCGATATCCATGGGGACCTTTCTTGTAAAAGAGCTTGCAGAATATACCGGTATCTCGATCGATATTGGTAGCTTAAATTTGGAGAAGCTGAAAAACTCCCAGGGATACTTTGCGATAGAGGATTTTATTATAAAAAACCTGTAACATCAATGAATGATACAATTTCCCTTGACAGGCGCTTAGGTATCATATACCATTCGGCAGTTAATAGGTCAATCTATGAGAGATCTTCAATGAAAGGATCGTTATACTTAGAAGAAATAGTCAAAATACTCGAAGCACAGGTGCTGCTAGACGAGGGGTGGCTCAGGGGAAAAATCGAGACAATCTACTGCTCCGACCTCATGAGCGACATCCTCTCATTCAGCGATTCCAGATCCCTGCTCCTGACCGGTCTCATTAATCCACAGATCATACGCACAGCCGAAATGGTCGAGATCAGGGTCATTTGCTTCGTTCACAATAAGCTTCCCCATGAGGATACCATTGAGCTGGCAAAGCAGGATGAGATCGTGCTGCTCTCAACGAAATTTTCTATGTATGAAGCCTGTGGAAGGCTCTATATAGCCCAAAGGGCCAGCAACATTACATGAGACGTCTCAAAGAAATTCATAAAATACAGGAACTAGTTTTCGAGCTCAAGGTGGGCGAAGCGAAAGCGGAGAAGGTCGTTACCCTTTCTCCCACCACAATGATGAGTGAGGTGCGCGCAGTTTTAAAGAGTAATAAAATCGCGGCCGCACCCGTCATTGAGCACGATTCCCTCATAGGAATCATCAGCGTAAATGACTACATTAACTGGCTCGCGAAGGGAGACCCGGATTGCCCGGTATACGAAAAAATGTCCCGTGAGGTGGTCTTCCTCTTCGAAGACGAACCAGTGGTTGATGCAATCAAGAGCTTCGATAAATACGGTTTCTACGAGTTCCCGGTGATAGAGAGAAGATCCGGCAGGTTTACCGGGATAATCACCAGGAGGGACATCATCCTCGGGCTGCTCAAAGCAATCGAGATCGACTACAGCAAGATGGAGCTCTCAAGCTATTCGGGACGTCACTTTTTCAATGAAACGGCTGCCGATGAAATCTCACTGCTCTTCACCTATGGAGTCGAAGGAAGGAAAATACAGCGCGGCGGTGAAGTGGCAAGCTCACTGAAACGAAATCTTTCCTATCTGGGGATACACCCCGAGATCATCAGACGGGTGGCAATTGCCACCTACGAAGCGGAAATGAATCTGATCATCTATGGGGAGGGTGGTGAGATTGGTGTGAGAATGGACATGGAGAGAATCAACATTACCGTGAAGGACACAGGACCCGGAATCCCTGATATCCAGAAAGCCCTGAAGCCAGGGTTCTCTACCGCACCCGACTGGGTAAGGGAACTCGGATTTGGCGCGGGGATGGGGTTTCCGAATATGCAGAGCTGTGCAGATTCATTCGAGATCCACTCCACCGTTGGGGTTGGAACGACACTGCATATGGGATTTCCCCTTGAGGCGAGTGAGAATCTTATGGAGTGCAATCCTTAAACAGTGTACTACTCTCAAAGTATGACCTTACGGTGAGAAAGAGATCACTTTTTAGCGTAAAGGAGTGAGCTCTCATGCGATTAAAAGATATTGTAGAAGCTCTGGAACTCGAGGTTGTCACCGGAGCCAAGTGGCTCGGAAACGAGGTGAACGGCGGATATGCGAGCGATCTTATGAGCGATGTGCTTGCGAACAGCCAGAAGGGAGACCTGTGGGTCACCCTGCAGATACATCCTAACATAGTGGCAGTTGCGAGCATGCGGGAGCTCGCAGGCATCATTCTTATAAACGGGAGAAGGCCGGAAAAAGAAACTGAAGAGCGTGCAACGCAGGAAAAGATACCGATCCTTGTGAGCAGATTGCCAGCCTTCGAACTAATCGGAAGGCTCTACCAGCTCGGAGTGAGCGGGATGAGGGATGCTTAAGCCACATATTATGGATTTACACATTCATACCTGCCTTTCCCCCTGCGGTGCTCCGGAGATGGTTCCAACACGGATTATTTCGAGAGCGAAAGAGCTCCATCTGGATGCAGTCGGTGTATGCGACCATAACGCGGCAAAAAACGTAGAACCGGTGCAGAGGATCGGTCATAAGGATGGCATTGCGGTATTTGCGGGCATGGAGGTTACCACCCGGGAGGAGATCCATGTGATCGCTCTTTTTGGTGATAACAGAGACCTTACCGATCTGCAGGAACTCGTCTGGCAGCGTCTCTATGGTGAGAACAACAGTGAAGCCTTTGGTCCTCAGTACATCGTGGATAAACAGGATTACGTGAGAGGGATATGCAGGAAACTTCTTATCGGCGCAGCAGATCTTTCTGTGGACGAGACCGTATCAGCAATCCACCGGCTGAAGGGTCTCGCGATTGCATCGCACATCGACAGAGAGGTGTTCAGCATCACCAGCCAGCTCGGATTCATCCCGGTGGGACTCAGGTTCGATGCGCTGGAGCTCTCCGCCCGAGGGAAAATGACGCTATTCGAACACAGACTCCCAGACTGTCCGATTGTATCCTTTTCCGATGCACACCATCTGAATGACATAGGAAGAGCGAAAACAACCTTCTCCGTGGAAGCACCAACTTTTGACGAGCTTAAAAAAGCACTCAACGGGCTCGAAGGGAGAAAGATAATTCACTATTGAGGACCATGGAAGACTTATCCCTGCATATACTGGATATCATCGATAATTCAATGGCAGCAGGTGCGTCCGAGATCGGTGTCAGGATAGAGATTGACACGGAAAAAGATATTCTGTTCATTGAAATAAAAGACAACGGGCAGGGAATGAACGCGGAAACTGCGAAGAAGGCTATCGACCCTTTCTATAGTTCCAAGATGGACAAGCGGATCGGTCTCGGCATCCCCCTCCTCGCGCAGGCGGCACGGGAAGGCGGGGGAGAGCTCACGCTGAAATCTGAAACGAACAGAGGAACAAAGGTCATGGCGAGATTCCAATTGAGTCATCCGGACCGAAAACCTCTTGGCGATGTGGAAGAAACTATATATATATTACAGAAAACCCATCCCGATATCACGTTCTCCTTTGAACTTGTGCGAAAATAATGGGTCTTAGACGAGTCAACCTTCAATTAAAAAAATGAACCTCTCTCTATGAGAGCATGAATCATAAGAGGGGTACCCTTTGCGATAACCGGGGTTAAATCCCCCAGGCATTCGGACTTTACAGATGGGAAAATTGAATGTATAATTCATTCCCAATTCAACCATTTATAAATGGAAGGAGATAACATCGTGGATCGTCGAATGGAATCAATATTCGCAAAGTACAGCGGAATGCAGGAGGAGATCATCCCTCTACTTCAATCTGTTCAGGAGGAGTACGGGTACATCCCTGAGGAGACAATGCTTGAGATAGCCCGATTCATAAAAGTTCCTGAGAGCAAGGTCTACGGAGCTGCGACGTTCTACGCCCAGTTTCGATTCACTCCAATGGGGGAAAACCGGGTAATGGTGTGCAGGGGGACTGCCTGCCACGTAAAGGGTGCGCCGATGATTCTCGAAGAAATAGAGAGGGAACTCAACATCAGTGAAGGTGAAACGACTGCAGACGGTAAATACTCCCTGGAGACAGTAGCCTGTATCGGGTGCTGCAGCCTCGCTCCCTGCATCATGATCAATAAAAAGGTCGAGGCGAATATGACGCCGAAAAAGCTGGCAAAAATCTTTAAAAAAGGTGGAAAGAATGATACGGAGTGAGCAGGATTTTAAAAATCTCTATCTGCAGGCAACCCAGGAATGGAGCAAGGTGGAATCAAGCATGGATCCTGTGATGACCGTGGGAACCGCAACCTGCGGAAGGTCCGCAGGCTCACTCGAGGTTCTCGAAGCCCTACAGAACAGTTTTAAAACCTGCAGCATTAACGGATCAATCATTGAAGTGGGGTGCATTGGTCTCTGTTATAACGAACCCCTTGTCACCATCATAAAGAACTCAAGACCTGCGGTGTTCTACGGAAAAATCAACCCAAAAAGAGCGAAAGAACTGGTGGAGCAGCATGTGCTGGGCGACCATCCGATTCCCGAATATGCTTTGGGCTCTCTGGGCGAAGAGAAGATAAAGGGAATTCCCAGATTCTTCGACACATCGACCCTGAAACCGCAAGTGAGGAAAATACTGAAAAAGTGTGGAATCATCGATCCCACGAACCTCCTTCACTATGTCGCTCATGACGGATACAACGGACTCATGCGCGCCATGAAATTGCACCCAACCCAGATCATAGAGGAGTTGAAAAGCGCAGGTCTTCGGGGAAGGGGCGGAGCAGGTTTCCCCACTGGCATGAAATGGGAGTTCGCTGTAGGACAGAAAGCGGAGAGGAAGTACATCGTCTGCAACGCGGACGAGGGCGACCCAGGAGCATTCATGAACAGATCGGTTTTAGAGAGTGACCCCCATGCAGTGCTCGAGGGCATGCTCATTGCGGGGTATACGATTGGTGCCGAGGAGGGCTACATCTATTGCAGAGCGGAATATCCTCTCGCGTTGGAGCGGCTTCGTATCGCACTCAGGCAGGCAGAAGACATGGGATTCATCGGGGACGGCATCCTGGGGACGGACCTCAACTTCCACATCAAGATCAAGGAGGGCGCTGGGGCTTTTGTGTGTGGGGAGGAAACAGCGCTCATAGCTTCAATAGAGGGGAGAAGAGGCATGCCAACTACAAGGCCCCCCTACCCTGCAATATCGGGCCTTTGGGGGATGCCCACCATCATCAACAACGTGGAAACCCTCGCGTCGGTTTCCCTCCTCTTCCAGAACAGCCCGGAGTGGTTCGCACAGCACGGCACCGAGCGGAGCAAGGGGACAAAGACCTTCTCTCTGGCCGGAAAGGTGAGAAACACCGGCCTCATCGAGGTACCTCTCGGGATCACCCTGCGCCAGATCATATTTGATATAGGAGGCGGCATACCGAACGACAGGGAGTTCAAAGCAGTGCAGACTGGAGGCCCTTCAGGGGGCTGCATCCCGAAAGACCTTTTGGACACGCCGGTTGATTACGATTCACTCAAGGCTGCAGGTTCCATAATGGGGTCCGGTGGATTGGTGGTTATGGACGAGGATACTTGCATGGTGGATGTGGCGCGATACTTCCTGGATTTTACTCGCAAAGAATCGTGTGGAGAGTGCGTGCCCTGTCGGCTCGGCACGAAACAGATGCTCGATATCCTCAACGACATCACAGGGGGAAATGGGACCACAGAAGATATCGATCTCCTGGCCGAGCTCGCCGAGGGTGTAAAGCTCGGTTCACTCTGCGGACTCGGACAAACGGCACCCAACCCCGTTCTTACCACAATCAGGTATTTCAGAGACGAATATGAAGCACACGTGAAGGAGAAACGCTGTCCTGCGCGGGTATGTAAAGCGCTGATATACTACAGAATCATACCTGAAAAATGTATAGGCTGCCAGTCCTGCTTCAAAATCTGCCCCGTGAATGCAATCAATGGCGAGCCGAAAAAGGTGCACGTCATCGATGTGGAAACGTGCATCCGCTGCGGGCTGTGCTACTCGAGCTGCCCCGTAAAGGGAAACGCAATCGAGATCATTCCCGGATTGCCAGAGAAGGTGGAGGTTTGAGAGAATGGAAAATGTGAAGATGATCATCGATGGAGTAGAAATAACAGCGCGGGAAAACATGACCGTTCTGGAAGCTGCTCTGGAAAACGGAATCTACATACCGAACCTCTGTTACCACCCCGACCTCAAGCCGGTCGGGATCTGCAGACTGTGTATGGTGGAGATAAATGGAAAGCGGCTCGAAGTGGCGTGCAAGACTCCTGTTGAGCAAGGCATGTATATTCGGACCGAAAGTCTTGAGATCAACAAGATCAGGAAAATCGCAGCCGAGCTCCTCATCATCAATCACCCCGCATCCTGTCTCTCCTGCTCGGAGAATATGAAGTGCGAGCTCCAGAAGATCGCGAATTACGTGGGAGTCGACCAGGCGCACATTGACCGCCTGAAAAAGAGTGTAAAGGAACTTCCGGTAGATGAATCGAATCCATTTTTTATCTATGATCCGAACAAGTGTATTCTCTGCGGGATCTGTATCAGAACTTGTGACGATGTTGTGGGGGTCGGT
>Ga0209427_10010952_pt1 | contig 10010 bp, 9 predicted proteins | sample DeeMarSWOR136_30_FD_187465 | JGI IMG/M metagenome (GOLD analysis project Ga0209427, IMG submission 187465) | Marine sediment microbial communities from White Oak River estuary, North Carolina - WOR-1-36_30 (SPAdes) (version 2) | ecosystem: Environmental > Aquatic > Marine > Intertidal zone >...
GATAAAAAATCATACAGTTTCATCTGTGATTTTGAGACGCCCTGACTAAGAATATAGGCTTTCATCTCTTTTACACCATATCCGTCTCCTATTGTATCTATATGTCCTCCCTCAGACCAAAAATGACCTCCCCATAGTTCTTCTTCAATCTCGGGGAACTGTTTAAAAAGTTGTTTCGCTGTTATGCTTTTACAGATCTGCATAATTCGTGATGGAGAATATCTTGGTGCTGCTTCAATTAAAATGTGAAGGTGATTTCTCTCAAAACCTACTGCATGAAAATTTAGGTAATACCGTTCAGAAATACCAGAAAGAATGTCTTTGATACCATCAAAAATCTCATCAGTGACGAGATTTTTTCTATATTTGAGAACAAATACCATATGATATCTTATGCGATAGCTACAATGGGATGCATATTTGACTTTCATAAAACGTTGATTGACAAAGTTGCTTAAAAATCAACCGGAGCAGAGCTCCGGGGTATTAAACCCATGTTGGAATAAATACTATTTTCAATTAATCGAAAAATCTTTAATTTTGAAGGAGATTGGGTTTTTTAAATGATTAATTATCTTATCATAGATTTCTTAATATTCATATTTCCCTTCTTGTTTTCATTCAAATGGAAATTTAAATATTATAAATATTATAAACCACTTTTTGCATCGATAGCAATAGTGGGCATTTCTTACATTATATGGGATGTTATTGTAACCTCCCGTGGTGATTGGTGGTTTGAAGAAGAATTTTTAATTGGAATAAAGTTACTTGGGCTTCCAATAGAAGAAATATTATTTTTCATTGTAGTTCCGTATGCTTGTATATTTATATATGAAAATCTTTTATATTTTGTCAAGAATAAAGAAATTTATTTCAATAAATGGTTTTACATTGGAATTTCGGTTTTATTTATAATTCTTGGTGTTATCTTCAGAAACCAAGATTATACGATTCTTGCAATGTTCTCATGTGCATTGTTTTTTATTCTTTCATCAACAATATCGGCAGATATGTTAAAATCTAGAAATTACTGGCTTTATATTATTTTATCTTTTATCCCTTTTATAATCTTTAATTTTCTTTTGACTTCGATTATTGTTGTTAGCTATAATCCCAGTGCAATATGGGGTGGAAATGGTGCATGGAATGGTAGATTTTTCACCATTCCATTTGAGGATTTCTTTTATAATTATTCGATGCTTTCATTTTACCTTATGGTCTATTTATATTTTAGAAGAAAATGGATTCCATCAGAAAAACTTAAAAAATAAAATTTATACTCTTTAGTGTCTTATAAATAGGTGAAAATTTATGGGGGAAAAGAAAGTTATAATAATCGGTTCAGGTTTTGGTGGTTTAGCTGCTGCAGGTTTTCTTGCTCGAGATAGTTATGACGTAACAGTTATAGAAAAAAATGAACAACCTGGTGGTCGTGCATCAGTATGGAAAAAAGACGGATTTCTTTTTGATTTAGGCCCTTCTTGGTATCTTATGCCAGATGTTTTTGAAAATTATTTTGCAGAATTTGGAAAAAAACCTTCAGATTATATGAAACTTAAGCGTCTTGATCCATCATATCGTGTCTTTTTTGGGAAAAATGATTACGTTGATATTTCAAAAAATCTGGATAAAAATCTTGAAATTTTTGAAAAAATGGAAAAAGGCGCTTCAGAAAAAATGAAAAAATATCTTGAGACATCAAGATATCAATATAAAGTTGCGATGAAGGACTTTATCTACAAAGATTATCGTCATTTGACAGATTTTTTTAAACCAAAACTGGTAAAGGAAGGAATTAAACTTCATATGTTTGATAAACTTGATAGTTATGCAAAGCGCTTCTTTGATAGCGATAGGATAAGGAAGATATTGGAATATACTATTGTTTTTCTTGGTGGTAGTCCTTTTGATAGCCCTGCTTTGTACTCACTTATGTCACATGTGGATTTTGATCTTGGAGTCTGGTATCCAATGGGTGGTATGGGAGAACTTGCTAATGCAATGTATAAATTAGCAAAAGAAAATGGGGCTGAATTCATTTTCAACAGCCCTGTTAAGAAAATAAAAGTAGAAAACAATAAAACTACTGGAGTTGAAACCAAAGATAAGAAATTTAAATCGGATATTGTAATTACAAACGCTGATATGGCATGGGCGGAAATGAACTTATTAGAAAAAGACTATTGGTCCTATTCAAAGAGATATTGGAATTCTAGAAAAATTGCACCTTCTGCATACTTACTTTATTTAGGTTTAGATAAAAAACTTGATAGTTTAGTTCATCACAATCTTTACTTTAATCCAAATTGGGAGAATCATTTTTCTCAAATATTTAAAAATCCTCAATGGCCAGATAAACCATCATATTATGTATCAGCTACATCAAAAACAGATCCTATTACGGCACCTAAAGGATATGAAAATTTGTTTGTACTTGTCCCTGTTGCCGCAGGTCTTGAAGATACTGATAAAATTAGAAATAAATATTTCAATATGATAATAAAACATATGGAAGAATTATTTGGAGAAAGTATAGTTGATTCTATCATATTAAAACGTACCTTTGCCCATAATGATTTTTCAAGTCGATACAATGCTTTCAAAGGAACAGCACTAGGACTTGCCCATACCCTACGTCAAACAGCTATATTTAGACCCCAGCATAAAAGTAAAAAAGTTAAGAACTTGTATTATACCGGACATTACAATCATCCTGGAATAGGGGTTCCAATGGTTATAATATCATCCCAAATACTAGCCAATATGATATCTGAGAAATAATTGATAATTTAAATATTATTTAATTTTTAAATATTGTGAATAGAGAATATTTAAATAAAGTAATCAATACTTAATTGGTGTTTATTTGGTTTATTCTGATAAAAAAAAAATAGATAAACCAACCAAAAAGGTTGATAAGAATTCAGAAGAAAGACTTGATATTTGTTTATCTGCCGGAAACCTTGCATGGTGGGAAATGGAACTCCCTTCTGGAAAAGTTACTTTTAATGAAAATAAAGTAAAAATTCTAGGTTATACAATAGAAGAATTCAGAGATGCTGATTATCATTCTTTTATGAATCTTGTACACCCTGATGATTATGATAAGGTAATGAAAACAATGAAGGATCATCTTGAGGGTAAAAAGAATTTATATGAGGTTGAATATAGAATCAAAACTAAAGATGGATATTACAAATGGTATTATGACAGAGGTACAATTACAAGTTGGAATAAAAATAATAAACCAAAATTTGTAAAAGGAATTGTAATTGATATATCAAATATTAAACAATCCGAAAACCTAGAAAAATTATCAAATCAAATTCTAAATCGCTTAGATAAATCAGGAAAAAAGATTGAAGAGATAAAAGAAATACTTTTTCTTATAAAGAAATACATTGATTTTGAAGCAGTCGGAATAAGGATAAAAGAAAAAGACCACTATCCATACTACGAAACAAATGGTTTTCCTCCACGCTTTATAAAAAAAGGGAATCATATATGCAAAAATCATAAATCCATAAACAACAAAAAAATTAGAGTTGAAGATTATGAATGTATGTGTGGAGAGGTAATATCAGGAAAAACTAATCCAACCCTCCCCTTTTTTACTAAAGAAGGAAGCTTTTGGACTAATAATTTACCAGAGCTTATTAAAAATAATCCAAATAATATTAAAAAGACTTTTACCAGAAAAGAATGTATCAATTCAGGATATGAATCCGTTGCCTTAATTCCAATACGAACAAATAGTGAAATTATCGGACTTATCCAAATTAATGATAAAAGAAAAAATATATTTTCTAAAGAAATTATAAGAACTCTTGAAGGAATTGGTTTTAGCATTGGTATTGCTTTTGCACGTGATAAAGCAGTAAAAGAACTTGAAATCAGCGAAAGAAGATATAACCTTGCTCAAAAAGCCGCTAATATTGGAAGTTGGGATTGGGACATTACAACAGGAGAACTTATTTGGTCCGAAAAAATAGAACCAATGTTTGGATTTGAAAAAGGAAAATTTGAAGGCACCTATGAGGCGTTTTTAAATTGCGTCCATCCAGATGATAGAGAATATGTTGTAAAATCAGTAAATGATTGTTTATATAATAAAAAAAAGTATGCAATTGAACATAGAATAATTTGGCCTAATGGCGATATTCGTTGGGTTTTAGAAAAAGGTGATGTAATTCGAGGTAAAAATGATGAACCAATAAGAATGTTGGGCGTTGTTCAAGATGTCACTTTAAAAAAAGATATGGAAGAAAAACTAAAAAGAAGTAAAGATGAACTTGAGATAAAAGTAAAACAAAGAACAAAAGAGCTTGAAAAAGCATATAAAAATTTAAAAGATGAAATAATTGAGAGAAAAAAAGCGGAAGAATATACAAGTAGAGCTAAAAAACATCTGAGAGATGTTATTGACAGTACCTCCGAATTAATTTTAGCTTTTGATATGAATAACCGGGTTACAATTTGGAACAAAAGAGCAGAGATTATTACTGGATATAAGCAAATAGAGGTTTTAAATCGAAGCGTCGGAAAACTTGGTGTTTTTGATGACCCCCGGATGATTAACGATTTAATTAAAACTATATGTGAAAAACAAAAAGCTGGTCTAGAGAATATTATTTTAAAAACAAAAGATAATGAAAAGAAAATTATTCGTGTTTCAGGCACAATAATAAGTGAAGGAATAAATAAGTGTATAGGTGCTCTTTTTGTAGGTCGTGATATTACTAAAGACATGGAATTACATGGTAAATTACTAGAAGGATGCAGTTATCTTATTTCCAATAGAAATATTAAATCCTCTATAGATCTTTTTGTGAATTTAATTTTAACTGGTCATAAAGGTCTTTTCGTTAGTAGAGGAACACCTTCGTTAATAAAAAGTACTGTTCCTAGATTAAATGATATAAAAATCGTTTTATTAAGTCAAGAAAAAATAAAGGAATTTCATACAATTTCAAATCTTGAATTGTTAAAAAATGAAATTCAAGAATTTATTAAGAAAAATGACAAGTCAATAGTTTTAATTGACGGCATTCATTATCTTCTAACAAGATTTTCATTTGAAAAACTTATTTCAATGATTTATGAGATAAATGATCTTATATCGAAATACAAATCAATTCTTTTTATTCGTATAGATCCAACAACAATAGACGAACAGAGATTTGCTATATTTGAAAACGAACTTCAAGCTTTGCCTAGTCAAAAAATTGAAGGTTTAATTATAGAAGATGAAGCTTATGATATCCTTAAATATATCTATGAAGAAAATCAATTAAGTTCATTAGTTTCTTATAAAAAAGTAATGAAAAAATTTAAAATTGCTTACTTAACAGCTGCTAATAAACTCGAAGTTCTTGAGGAAAAAGGTTTAATAATCACTAAGAGAGAAGGAAAATTAAGAACAATTTATATCACTGAAAAAGGCAAAACACTTTTGCATAAAAGACAAAAAGCATAATTGTCGTGTCGAATTTACAATTTAATTTGTTTTTAATTCGTTTTTAAATCAATATTTAGTTATTATTTAATGTAATAGTAACATCATATAATTGAAAAGAGTAGTGAAAGGACATAAATAAAAATGAATAAAAATGGTTATAAAAAATTGAAAATAGTTGTTAATTGTTCATTAAATTCAAAATTATTATTTGACAATTTTATTAGAGGCATTAATATTGCAGAGGAACCAATTATTTTTAAATTCCATCCTTTCCTCCCCTCTCCAACACCCTCTGCAATATTACCTCAAAAAATAAACAATTTATGGTAAATGTATTAAAAAAGAATATATAAATATTAAATAAAAAAATAAAATAATGGGAGAGAAAAATATGAAAAAAATCTTTGTAAGCACGCTGGTAATTACGCTATTATTCGTTCCTGCATTATCAGTAATTGGAACAGTCAATCAACAAAATGAATTAGAAAAAATAGAAATTAACAATTACATCAATACAAATGATCCTGAAGAATTAATTTCTGCAAACATATATCCAGCACCAAATTTTATTGGGGTAAATCTTGATGTCACAAATACTGGAATGGAGATATTAGAAAACGTTGAGTGGAGTTTTAGAACCAAGGCAGCAATATTTGGGACTGGACTTTTGGTTAAAGAGAAAATACGAAAAGGTGTGATTGAAGAGATTCAACCTGGAGAAACAATAACTATAAGATTTAGACCTCTTAAAAGTAATACCTCCAGTCCAATAGGATTTGGAAACCTATATTTGAACACATCAGTTCAATCGTCAGATGTTCTTATTCGTACACAACAAAGAGCAAGGTTGTTATTATTATTCCTAATAAACTTCAAAAATACCTATATGGACATACAACCATCCGAGGCGTATTCAATGTATCTTAATGGAACTTTCGACCTAATAATCGATGTTGTTGGACTAGGTATATATCAATTAGGTCATCTTCCAGGAGCTGCCAATTATGTATGGGCTGACGGAACATTAAATAAGATGATTCCAACATTAGACAAAAACCTAACATATTTAGTATATTGCCACACTGATCCACCATCAACGGCAAGCGCTCAATCGTTAGTTAATGCAGGGATAAAAAATACTTATAGATTAGAAGGTAATTATCGTGCATGGGTAGACGCAGGCTATCCGGTTGAAACAAGTTAAATAAACTAATATGTGCATATAAAAACAACTTCATTTATTTTTTATTTGTTTTTTAATCGTAATTAAATCATGGATTTAAAATATCAAACAATAAAATTATTGAGGCATATGATATGAAAAATATAATTGAAACCGCGATTAAGGCAGGTAATTTTAAAACACTCGTTAAAGCAGTACAAGAAGCTGGTTTAGTAGATACTTTAAGTTCCGATGGACCATTTACAGTTTTTGCCCCTACAGATAAAGCATTTTCCAAACTCCCAGCTGGAACATTAGAAGATATTCTTCAAGATAAAGAGAAGCTAACCAATATATTAACATATCATGTTGTATCAGATAGAATAATGTCAGATGAGGTTATAAATCTAAATACTACAAAAACAGTCAATGGTAAGGACCTTATAATAGATACAAAAAAGGGTGTTAAAGTAAATAAAGCTACTGTTATTAAAACAGATATTGAATGTTCAAATGGAGTTATTCACGTAATTGATAATGTACTTATACCTGACTAAAATTATATTAACTCCATTCTAATTATTATATTATAATAATGTTTAAAAATTAAAAGAGCGGATAGGATTTATGATAAAAAAAACGTTCTACTCAATATTTCAAAAAGGAAGCAAAACCTATTTTTATAGTAGCCTATTCTTCCCTACAAATATAAAAAGAGATGTTTTTGAACTATATGCATTTGTTAGAAAGGCAGATAATTTTGTTGACACTATCCCTCAGGACAGTAATGGTTTTTACGATTTTAAAAATAAATATTATCAAGCTATTAATGGGGAACAAACAGGCGATGTTGTAGTGGATTCATTTGCAAAACTTGCTCAAATAAAAGGATTTGAACACGAATGGATTGACGCGTTTTTAGATTCAATGGAAATGGATTTAAAAAATATAACTTACTATTCTCTTCAGGACACTATTGAATATATTTATGGATCAGCTGAAGTTATTGGACTTATGATGGCAAAAATAATGAATCTTCCTAAAGACTCATATCCTTATGCACGAATTCTTGGACGTGCTATGCAATATATAAATTTTATAAGAGATATATCTGAAGATATTGATTTAGGAAGAACATATTTTCCAACATCAGATTTCAAAAAGTTTGAACTAACAAGTCTACAACAAAATGAAATATTAAACAAGCCAGATGAATTCAGAGGTTTTATCCAACAGCAAATACAACGTTACTGTCAATGGCAAAGTTATGCTGAAAAAGGTTTCAAATATATCCCAAAAAGATATTTAATCTCCGTAAAAACCGCTTCTGAAATGTATTATTGGACCGCTTCCCAAATTTATAAAAATCCATTTATTGTCTATGAATGGAAAGTAAAACCACTCATCATTCAAATACTTACAACGACATTAAAAAATATAATAGATCCTTCAAAACAACAGTTTAAACCTATTTTATGCAAACCTGAAAAGCCAATTATAAATTATTGCTAGAACAAAGATTTATTTAAAATTGTTAAAGATCTACCATGATTGAAGTAATTATGAATATAAATATATTCTATATGTACATATTAATTATTATTGTGACCTTCCTATTTATGGAAATAGTGGCGTGGTTCTTACATAAATATATAATGCACGGATTTGGTTGGTTTTTACATGAAGATCATCATCGATACACCAAAAGAAGATTCGAAAAAAATGACATTTTTGGATTATTTTTTAGCATTCTTTCTTTTACTCTAGTTTTAACTGGATATCTTGGGGGTCTAGATATTCGAATACCAATCGGTATTGGAGTGATGATGTATGGTATCGGTTATTTCTTGGTTCATGATACGTTTTTTCATAGAAGAATCAAGATAAAGTATAGACCAAAGAGTTCATACATGAAAAGAGTTCTTTATGCACATTCTATACATCATCAAAAAAGTACAGCTCATAAAGGTGTTTGCTTTGGTTTTTTATACGCAAGCAAAAAATATGCTGTAATTAGGTAATAATAGTTAGAAAAGGAAAAATTAATGAAGAAAAAAAATAATGAAAAATATAGAAAAAATCTTACTCCACAACAGTATCATGTTTTAATAGAAAAAGGTACAGAGAAACCTTTTACTGGAAAATTACTTTATAATAAAAAAAGTGGAATATATGTCTGTGCAGCATGTGGAAATAATCTTTTCTCATCAGATAAAAAATTTGATTCAGGAACAGGCTGGCCAAGTTTTTGGGATGCAGTCAATAAAGATAGTGTTAAAAAGAGAATAGATACTAGCCTCGGTATGAAAAGAATTGAAGTTACTTGTAGACGTTGCGAAGGTCATCTAGGTCATGTGTTTAATGACGGACCACTACCAACAAAACAACGTTATTGCATTAACTCTGCATCTTTGAATTTTAAAGAAAAAAGAAAAAAAAGGTAACAGATAAATAGAAAATATATCTATAGAATATCAAATAATTGTAAAAACGAGTAAATAGTCAAAATAATTTTTATTAGGCAAATTTCTTACTTTACTTAAAAAAAATTTTTGATATACATACAAATACAAGGATATTCATCTAGTGATATAAAATTGATCAATATGAATGAAATTGCTAAACCACGAATAGTCATTAGTAAATGTATCGAATTTGATAACTGTAGATATAACGGGCAAATAATTTCAAGTAATGAAATTAAAGAGTTAATCCCCTATATTGAGTTCATCCCAGTATGTCCAGAAGTAGGAATTGGACTTGGCGTTCCTCGCAATCCCATTCGAATTGTTTTTAATGATAAGAAATCAATACTTTTACAGCCCGCAACTAAAAAAGATTTTACAAATAAAATGAAATTTTTCTCCCGCACATTTTTAGACTCTTTAAAAGACATAGATGGCTTCGTTCTAAAATCAAGATCGCCATCATGTGGTTTGAAAGATGTTAAAATATATACAAGAGAAAAACAAACCCCTGCAATTGCAAAAAGTGCAGGATTTTTTGGAGAAGAAGTAATAAAAACATTCCCAAACTTAGCAATAGAAGATGAAGGACGATTGAGAAATCCCACTATAAGAGAACATTTTCTTCGAACAGTATATACATACGCTCGATTTCGTCTTGTAAAAAATTTCCGATCATTATCAAAGCTTATTAATTTTCATACACAACATAAATTCATATTTATGACATATAATCAACAACAATTGAAAAACCTTGGTCAAATTATTGCAAACCAAAATCATTATTCTCTTGAAAAAATTCTCACAAAGTATGAAAAACATATTCATCTAATTTTCAAAAAATCACCCAAATGTACATCAAATATTAATGTTCTTATGCATTCTTTTGGTTATTTCAAAGACAAACTTTCAAAAAAAGAAA
>Ga0209427_10010954_pt1 | contig 10008 bp, 7 predicted proteins | sample DeeMarSWOR136_30_FD_187465 | JGI IMG/M metagenome (GOLD analysis project Ga0209427, IMG submission 187465) | Marine sediment microbial communities from White Oak River estuary, North Carolina - WOR-1-36_30 (SPAdes) (version 2) | ecosystem: Environmental > Aquatic > Marine > Intertidal zone >...
GATCTTGTCGATACAGCCACGTCCTCCGCACTGCAACTTCGGCAAAGTTCCTGATAGTGGAACAAGATCGCCTCCCGCATCTCTGGAGGCATCTCTTTTGACTCTACGATTTCTCGCAGCCCGGCACTTGCCTCGTTAAAATGCTGTATACGTTCGAAGTCATAGTCCGTTTTATTCAGATATTCCTTGATTTCCTCCGCTGCTCCAGTAAGGTCCATAAAATCCCCATAGGCGTCCAAAGAAAGCGCAAATCCCTGAGGAACCCTCAGCCCCATCCTGGTCATTTCACCCAGGTTGGCGCACTTTTTCCCAACCAGGTCGTTGCAATCCTGCCCTAATTCCTCAAACCAGGAGATCCATTTTTTCGACATGTCACCACTCCTTCTTCACAGCCCCTCTTGGCTTGGGGCAACCCAAAGGCCCGTATCCAGATCGTTATGAACAGGGTGTCACGGCTTTCGCTGCATCCGGTTCAGTGCAAAGACCAAAAGTGGACGCAGGCAAGAGCATCGCCGCGTGCCTTTTCAGCTTGGTTGTGACCCAAGATACGGTTGGTTTCTGTTGCCGTTTGACTTCCGCCGTAAGCGGGCAGGAAAAGCACCTCAATATATAAAGACAATTCCCACAGATAGAGCCCTTGGCACTTCTTTTGGGTTCACGCTCCTGTAAATTGGATATATGTCCCATCCAACCTTTGTAACGAGACGGTAAACATCCATTCCCGTGCCTTCCATCGAGGGACGGGATTGGAGCGGGTAAGGGCACTTGCCCCCTTCAAGAACAAGACACCGGTCTTGACGGCAAAGTATCCTTAAGCAGCTGTATTGGGCAAATCCTGTCGCAAGATAGTAACCACTGCCAAAGGCTAATGTCTCAATCCTGTTTGTAATATCAAGGCACTTCTTCGCCCAGTTGACGACCGCCTCACGCTGTACGGAACGGTCGGAGAACTCTTCAGGAGGGATGACGTCCACGGCGAACAAAACGGCCCACGTATACCGACTGATGGCGTTCCGCATGAGATCCAGTGAGGGACCGTGAGGAGGGCAATAAATGTTTTTGTCGTAGTACGGGCACAAGGGAATAGAGCATTTGAGCCTGACTCTCTCGTCTATCTCCACCCAATCGGCAGGAATAATCTCAGCCATAGAGGCCCCCAGTTGGAGAGCCTTTTGCTTAAGGGTCTCTAGGTCCTGCTTCACCACGTTGTCAGGCATCTCAAGAGAAATTTTCCTTGAGGGCCCCATCTTACTTTTCGCCATCAAACCTCCTTTAAGTTGCCCTTGCGGGAGGAGCGTTGCACCTGCCGCCAATGAATTGGTTAGGTTAGCCCATAACTGGCCTTTTTTGTGGGGCCGCCGTCCTCGCTGGCTCTACCCCACAACAAAGGAAGGGTGGGCCGTTTGTATCATCGTTGGCAACAAAATCATAGACGAGTCTGGTTCCCCAAGGGGGTATAGAGGGCTTTGCGTGATTCAGGGAATGTTCGATTAATGCAAAATAATATGTTGGAATTACATGTCTAATCAAAAAAGCGGTTCCGTGAAGTTCCCCTTTGGACGGGTCGGCTCCCCTCCTGCGTTGCTTCACAAAAGCGATACCCCTTTGTTTCCTAATTGTCAACGAAAAAATCGGATTAGACCACCTCCTCCAGAGACAACGGATAGGCCCTGGAACAAAGAGAAGGGCCGGGCGGCGCGGCGTATGACATGCACGTTCTGGCCCCGCAAAATCGTATCTGGACGGGGAGAGATCCCTTGACGGGGGATCAGGGGCTTGACAATGGCTTGGGGAGGCTGTAGTCCTTTTGTCTGTAGAATTTTTGCTCGACCGAGGGGAGGGCGGATGGAGGAAAAAGACATTGTGGTCATCGGTGGTGGGGCTGCCGGATATCAGGCTGCATCGCGGGCTTCTCTCCTTGGTGGCAAGGTGGTGGTCATTGAAAAAGGGGACTTGGGGGGCGTCTGCGTCAATTGGGGCTGCATCCCCATGCTGTTCCTACTGCGCCAGGTGGGACTTGTCCGGGCAATAAAGCTGGCAAAGGAGGACGGGATCCATGCAGGCGAGGTTGGCGTAGATTTTGGCAGATTGAAAAGTGCCAAAGATGCTTTGGTCGAGTCTATGTCGGACCGGATGAAGGACAACCTTAAGGCGCGCCATATAGAGGTGGTATGGGGCTGTGGAAGGCTTGCATCGCCCAATCGAGTAAAAGTAGAACTCGAGGGTGGGAGAATTCAAACGGTCCCTGCAAGAAAGGTCATTCTTGCAACGGGATCCATACCAAAACGCTTGTCTGTGAGAGGAGCTGATGGCGAAGGGGTTATCACCGTGAAGGAGGCCCTTGGCTTCAGTTCCGTTCCGAAGAGCGCGGTCATCGTAGGGGGCGGTGTCATTGGATTGGAGATAGCGACTTTTTGGGCCAACCTAGGCTGTTTGGCTACATTGGTTGAGATCATGCCCAGGCTTATTCCCGATGAAGACATGGATTTGTCCTTGTCCATGGAGCAGGCGCTCAAAGCGCAAGGGATTCATGTCTATACCGGCTCTGAAGTTCAAAGCATTGAAGATGTTGAGGGAGCAAAATCGGTAACGATCGCCGGTGAGGGAGGGGAGCATAAGCTTGCGGCACAGGTTGTGGTATTTGCTATAGGCCAGAGTCCCTGGGTTGAGGGTCTCGGTTTAGAGGATGCCGGCGTGGCATTACATAACGGGAGAATTGAAACAAACGAGAGGATGGAAACATCCGTCCCCGGGATCTACGCTGCGGGCGATGCAACCGGCGAAATTATGCTGGCCAATGTCGCCACGGCTCAAGGCATGGTGGCCGCACAGAATGCCATGGGCGGAAATGAGAGCATGGATTATCGAGTGGTTCCAAGGACCATCCGGACGTTTCCAGAGATCGGGGCGGTAGGCATCACGGAGCAGGAAGCCCGGCACAGAGAGATGGACATAAAGGTTGGTAAATACCCCCTGGAACGAAATGCCAAGGCTTCCATTCTGAAGGACCGCAGCGGCTTTGTGAAAATTATCGCCGACGCAAGATCGGAAGAGATTATAGGCTTACACATCCTCGGGCCCCAGGCAACGGAGGTCATCCATGAGGCTCTCATGATCATGCAAGTGAGAGCAACTGTCCGGGACGTGGCAACCGCGCTCCATGCGCACCCCTGCCTGCACGAAGCCATCAATCAGGCCGCCCTGGCTCTGCGCCATTAAGGATTGAAGCTCCACGCGGCCCGGATTCTTTGTTGGCCATATGGGTCATGATCTTTTATGGTTGAGGTAATTAGAACCGCGCCCCTTCTTGGTGATGCTTTCAAAGGGTTGATCCAGCTCTCTCGCCAAAATACTGACAATCTCAGGTCCGCAATAGTTTGCCTGGCATCTTCCCATGCTCGCGCGCGTTCGAAATTTCACGCCGTCTAAGGTCGTTGCCCCTCTCCGGATGGCTTCAACGATCTCTCCCTCGCTTACCTTTTCACAACGGCAGACCACGTGCCCGTACCTTGGGTCCTGCCGGACAAGTTCTCTTACCTGCTCCGGAGACGACCTCTGCAGGGATGTGATGGCTTTGCGATAAGGGTTGAAACTTGTTTTTTTCCTCAAATTCAAACCATTCCTGTTAAGTATTTCGACCACCCGTCTGCCCACGGCCGGCGAGCAGGTCAGACCGGGAGGGGGTAAGGCAATGTGAATGAGGGAAGGGTATTTTGCAGAGGCTTCGACAATGAAATCCCCCCGGTCATTGCGCGCGGTCAAGCCTGAATAAGAAGCGATGATGTGTCTTTCAAAATCCACATCAGGGATCAGTACGGCGGCGCTTTTGAGGGTCACATCAAACATCCTTTTAGCCACGGCTCGGTCTTCGACGCCCTTGGCCGGTTCAGGAAAGGAGGTGTAAAGCAGGATTTTGTCATGAAAGGTGGGGGTCACCAATTTGTAACGGAGAGGGGTCTTGGGATCATTGAGTCCGCTCACGATGTGTTGAACAATATTTCCCATCGGGGTGTCCAGGATCAGGCATGTGGCTTTGGTACTGTGGATCACTTTAAAACCATGGGCCCCTGCCATTTTGGCAATCCTCTCAGCGAAGAGGCCCCCTGCATTCACAACATAAGCGGCCTGAATTTTATCTCTATTGGTCTCCAGAACGAAGTTGCCTTTTTCCGGAATGATCCGCGTGACTTCCGTATTGAGCCGTACGTCCACCCCGTTGTCCCGGGCATTTTCATAAAAGGCCAAGACCAGTTCGAAGGGATTGAACACGCCGGCACTCGGCATGTAAAGGGCGGCAATCGCTGCGGGGTTCACATTCGGTTCCAGGCCCTTGAGCTCGGATTCGCCGATGATTTCAAGGCCTTCAACCTTGATATACTCTCCCTGTTTTTTAATTGTTTTCAGGGTTTCCAATTCCTCTTGGGTGAAGGCGAGGACCAATTCACCCAGGCTCCTGAACTGGATGTCCAGATCCTCTATGAGCTGGTCCATAATTTGGTTGCTTTCAGCAATCATCTCCTGTGCAAGCGTTCCAGGAGCCCATCTGGCTCCTGGATGGCGGATGGCATAGCTCGCTTTGGTTTGCCCCCAGCCCACGTCCGCTTCCCTCTCAACGAGGGTCACATCGACATGGTACTTGGATAGCTCCCGTGCAACAGCAAGACCGCTGATTCCGCCGCCAATGATCAGAACATCCGTCTTCTTAGACATGAAATCCCCCTTGTTCGGGCATCGAGTGTAGAAAAAAGGGTGTGGTGCGTCAAGAAAAAGGGCCTTTTCTTTTGACAGCCAGGCGGCCATTATCTATACTGCCTTCATCAAAAAGCCGAGTCATATCATCTGGCTTTGCTCCCCGGGCGTCAGTCGTGTAAAAAATCTTGCCAATATCATGTTCGCGCCGGCCCTGTGCGCTCCAGCCGCAGTGCTTAGGGCTCAAAGAGCGAACAAGGGAGAATGTATTCGCCATGCATTTTTTGGGACCCCGATCATCTGACATATCCAATGTCACAGTTAAAAGGATTCATGCAAGGACAGTCTCAGTCTGTTGGGAAACGGCACTGAAAGATCTTACTGTTTCCATTTACAAGGGAAGGTCACCGGTTGCCTTTGATAGGAGCTCTCCTGTTGCCAAGGTACGGGGCAGAACCGCTGCCACGATCTCTAGGCTTGACCCGGATGTCCGCTACTATTTCGAGGTGGTACCTGAGGGCGGCTCTGGGGTGATCACAGCGGAGCGGCTCGTGCCGCTGCAAGGTTCGCTGAACTTTCGAGACTTGGGCGGTTACACGACGTCAAACGGTTCCCAGGTGAAATGGGGACATGTGTTTCGCTCAGACAATTTATCCAATCTTACAGATAGGGACCAGGCCGTTCTTAAAGGAATGGGAATAAAACTTGTCTGTGATCTGCGGACCACACCCGAATCGAACAGGTGGCCTGATCGGTTGCCGGATGACGGCTCCATAGACTACCTTCAGCTTCCCATCATCCATGGTGAAAAGGAATTCGATTTTTACTTCGAAAAGATAAGGAAAGGCGAGCTCAGTTGGCTGACAGAGGAGTTCATGATCAATGCCAATATAAGGATTATCGATGAGTATGGGGACACTCTCGGCATGGTCCTTCGTCGCCTGGCAGAACCGGACACACCTCCCCTGGTCTTTCATTGTGCTGGTGGAAGGGACCGGACCGGCGTTTGCGCGGCCCTGATTCTTCTTGCCCTGGGTGTGCCCGAGGAGACCGTTATCTCTGATTACTGTCTCACCGATGTCTCATTTTCACAACGGAGGGCAGAGATTAACGAGCGTATCAGATCCCGTGGGATTGATCCTGACACCTTGTATCTCTACCACACGGCACCGCCCCACTTTTTTGTTCCAGTCATCCATCATATCCGGAAGGCTTACGGTTCTTCCAGCAATTATATCAGGACCAAGGCTCGCGTAAGCGACGAAACGTTGGCCTTGCTGAAGCAAAGATTATTGGAGTAGCCCCAAGAAAATCCAGTTTTCACTATTCCCTGTTTGGGAACGATTATAGGAAGTTACAGGACACGAGATCAGGTCTTTTTTGTACACGCCATTCGGGAGACATTTTCCGCGAATTGGAAGAAGATGGCCTTGACAGGATCCGCCTCTTTATTGGCCATGATTTCCTTCATCGCAGGCATGTTTTCAAAAAGCATGGTTTTGACAAATTTGGTTTGGCTCTCCGCCACCTGCCAAATGTCATAGGCCTTACAGCCGATGGATTCCCAGAACGGCTTGATTTTCTCATTGGTGGCCTGGATGTAATCCGCCTGTTTTTCGACCGGGACATCAAACTCCATTTTTACGAGTACCATTTTCCTCTCCTTAAAATTATTGGTAACGTTCAAAAGTGTTGGCACAGCCAATCAACGCTGCATCGGTATTGGAGGCCATAACCTTGCGTCAGGCGCCCTTCGACTGAGCTCCCTTCGATTCTACTCAGGGTCTGCGACAGGCAGGCAAGGCAGAAGGCTTAAGGCTCAAGGCTTTCATACCAATGCGGTCCCTGTGTCTTTCTGAAAGAGCATCTCCCAGAAAAGATTCCTCAGAAGCACACTCTGGTTTGATCTTTGAGGGTTGACGCCCTGTAAGCTCTAGCAGAATTTTTTGCTCCCACATCCACCTCGCTTTGTTGAACCCTCAAAAATCAAACCAGCGCCTCCGAAGATAGTGGAGATGCTCTTGAAGAAAGAGATTGGGACCGCGAAGGTCATTTTTGGTGGGAGTTCTTTTTTGAGATACCCCCCTTTCGAAAAAGGCCATGGCCGAAAACAAGGTCGTTGTAAACAAGAGGGCGTCCGTGCCAAGGCTGGATACTAATTGATGGGCTACTGTGTCTGAAGGGATGCCCAAACCCCTGGGACATGGGATCGCCACATCATTTCCAATCAAAGGTGTAGTAAGACCGAATGGTATCCAAGGGATCCCTTTGCGGGCCGCCGAATCCCTGCTGTAAAATTATGATATCCCTATAATACTTCTCAATATGATATTCAAAGGAATACCCATAACTCCCCATGAATTCCATAACCTTCTTAAGGGTGCTGAGCACCATTTTCCCGGCCATGAACCTGGCCGCCGAAGCCCTCGCAATCATTGGCTCAGACCACTTGGGCCCATATTTCTCCGAATTATCGAGCATGCTTCCAACGTATAGATAATGGGCCCGGCAGGCCTCGATCTCCGAGGCAATCTCCCCGAGTTGAGCCGCGAACAGGGAACGCTCCCTCACAGGCTTACCCTCTATCTCTCGATCCTTCATGAAGTCAAGGGCAATCTCGAAGCCTGCCTGCGCCACCCCGACGCATCGAGCCGCACATCCTAACCTCCCCGTAGTCATCCGAGTGCGCATGACCTCCACACCACCTGTCCTCAAGTCCTCGGGAATTCTGACGTTCTCCAGCCACATCTCACAATTTCGATCCGTAAAGCACATGCCCATGGTCTCAATATAATTAGAGAAGCTAAGCCCCGGCGACTCAGCAGGCACATGAAACACAGCAATTCCTTCATCTCCGGCCGACGGGTCCGTTGTTGCAACCAGGCTGTAGCCCAAGTGGCCTTTTAGCTTCTCACGCTGGAAAACCTCCGCCGGGCCTGCCGGGCCACCCCATATCTTGTGCCCGTTCAAGATGTATTCATTCCCCCTGCGCTCTGCCCTGGTCCTGATTGTCCTTCCCTCTTGTGCAGGATCCTCGATGTTCACGCTCCCCTGAGGCTCGGAGATCATGAGGGCAGCCGTGTAGCAATCATCACTGAGCAATTTGTCGGCGTACTCCCTGGCTTTTTTGACATTCCCTGTAGCAAGAAAGGGTGAAAGCACGGCATGGGCCTTGGCGGCATGAACCGAAAGGCCAGAATCACCGCGGGCCAATTCCTCGTTCAACGCCAGTCTCAAGGGCGTCGATATACCCAAGCCCCCGTAATCCTTTGGAACGCCAAGTTTCTGATAGCCCAGGGCAACCAGCTTTGCGTACAAATCATCTAACGTATCCTCAGCCAGCTTTTCATCTCTATGCCATCCACCTTCCAGATCCAGCCTTTTTGGAAAGACCTCCTTCTCTACAAATTTGGCTATCGTTTCTATCATAGCCATCTCTTCATCAGAGATGAAAACATCTGAGTATTTATTCATGGGTCTGCACATGTTGTATTTCATGTTTTTTCCTCCCTCAGCCTATTGCATCCGGTACTCTATGTGCATACCTTTACCTTGCTTTTGAAACCGGCTCACCGAGGCCTGATCAGAAATACTGAAAAAACCGCCATGTGATAGATCCCCCTAAGCCCAGGCAGCCTTTTGCAGAGCCTCAAGGCCTATTATGGAAAGCGCCTCATCCTCGTTCCCGCTTCGGCCACTCACCCCAACGGCACCAAATACGGCGGCATTTTCGCCAGCTCTTGCATCGCCAACGCTTTCACCAACGGATTTTACGATGGCTACCCCGCCGGGTATCCGGGTGGCATCGGGTACAAAATCATGGGCGGTATAATTCCTCTTTCCCAGGAATTCGAACCAGGTGCGGGTGTTCTTCCCTGTCATTGCGCTGCTTCTCGCCTTCTTAAGTGCCATGTAATTGAACATGGGTGTAGCCCCGTCCATCCTCGCAGCGCAGACAATTTCACCCTGGTGATCGACGACAACAACGGATACCGGCTGCCCCGGATCCTTGGATGCCTCTTCTAGGATCGCCTCCACAGCCGCCTGAGCCTCTCTTAGTCCCAAGACTTCTCTCGTAAACATCGTCTGCTCCTTTTCTTTTACTTAATCATTGAAAGCCCGGGCCCGGTGGCCAGTGAGCTGTTTTGGCCCTATAAGCCCCATGTACGGTCAGCCCAAAGCTGGAACCTCAGGGTCCGCATTCTTCACTGATCAAGAATGAAAACAGCACCCTCATTGGCGTTTATTTTGATCCGTTGCCCGGACTTGATTTTTGCCGTGCCTTCACGGGTGTTCACAATGGTGGGTACCCCATATTCACGGCCGATGATAGCCGCATGGCACAGGGTTCCGCCAGCATCGGTTATGACGCCATTTACCAAGCCGAAGACGGGTGTCCAGGCCGCGTTCGTGCCGGGACAAACCAAGATTTCGCCCGGCTGTATGTTCCTTAGATCCTCGTAAACAAAACATACGCGGGCCGTTCCTTCGGCTTCTCCAGCACAGCCACACAGACCCCAGAGGTCTGCATTCAGCTCCGGCTTCACTTCAGGCAATTCACCCAGGACGATTTTGATAGCCATGGCATCTCCCGAGGGAAGTAAATCCATACCGACGGCTTCCTCAGGACCGGCTCGTTCAGTAAGCATGGGAGGATTCGGTTTAGCACACCAAGCCTCCCAGGCCGCTTTCCGTCTCCTTGTTATCCAACGCATGTCATGATACTCAGGGACAAGGATAACCCGATCAATTTCTTCCGGGTTCAACATGAAGATATCTTCAGGCGTATCGATTGTTCCTTTCTCCGTGAGTCTTCTCCCCATGGCCAGATACCCACGTCGCATGAAAGAATGGGCCATGAGCTCGCAATAGAGATTGTGCTCTTCACTATATGAGCTGGCTTTTCCCGCCAGCCGGATGAGTCCCCCCCAGAGGTCCTTTTCGTCTTCCGGTACTCGGCTTATGAAGGCAGCTACGGCTGCCTCTCTCTTGGTGGCCAGTTGTGCTCTGGTACCCTCCAGGTCATAGCCAGTCCCCCTTGCGACATAATCCTTTACCAGTCCTATGGGAGTCGCTGGGTCCTCCAACCAGTAAGGTTCGGTAAAGTCGACGAAGCGCCTCATCCGCCAGCCCCCAACTTCGTCCGTCTCCATATAGTTCATGAATTTGTTGAACCATTCCTTGCCTTTTTCAGTCTCCTTGAGTTTGTCGACAATAGATTGGGGATCGTTTTGCTTGAAGAGGTCCTCCAGACCCATTTCAGTAGCAAGCTTCCCAAACTGCCACATCTCCTGGTCCATCTCATACACTTTGTTGGGG
>Ga0209427_10010955_pt1 | contig 10008 bp, 10 predicted proteins | sample DeeMarSWOR136_30_FD_187465 | JGI IMG/M metagenome (GOLD analysis project Ga0209427, IMG submission 187465) | Marine sediment microbial communities from White Oak River estuary, North Carolina - WOR-1-36_30 (SPAdes) (version 2) | ecosystem: Environmental > Aquatic > Marine > Intertidal zone >...
AGAAGTGTATATATTGCAATCTGAGGTAGTTTTTCTCTTTTCTTCCATTTGTAAACTAAAACTACTGAGCTGGTCACAGTGAGAACAAGTCCTGCAAAGCTGTGGTGTATGTGGTAGTCACCAATCCACAACTGCAGCCTCTAGCCTGTCAAAAAGATATCCACAACAAAAAAAGCAGCAAAGACAATTAAGCCAAATATCAACCACCACAGCGGTCTTTCAGGCTTGTACACTCTTATCTTCATCTAAATTCCTCCTTTGTACGTCTTTTTATAGGTTTTAATCACAATAACGTTTTGCTTATAAACATTTTTCATAATTCACAGTGCAATACGCGATAATATCTGTCTTCATGTTTTATTCATTATGGTTCCTTACTAAATACGAATACTTCATGTTTTATCCTCATCTGCTCCTGCAAGATATGATCTCTTGAAATAAAGGTATCCTATTGACAGTACTGGCACAACGAACCCCACTGCTGCTGTTGTCTGTATTGTAATACCCCATACATCAAAGATAATAGTTGCTACACTGACAAAGATAATTCCCCAGAATCCCCATTTCTGCTTTTTCCAAAGACCGTACGTAGCAACAAGCCCGCTTATCCCTAGAAAGAAAAACATTACGTGCAGGATTAAAGATATTGTATGCGATACAGGTACATCCAAGAATTGATCTATTCCTCCAGATATGCCGAGAAGTGCGAAAAGAAGTCTACCAACAGATTGAAGAACATTCAGAAAAACCACAAAAATAAGACTTTTCTCCTTTTTCATTTTCAAATAAGATATTTTTTCATTTTTTTCCATTTTCTTACACCTCTTTTTTGTTGGTTATGGAAAGGTAACATTACCTCTAAACAGAGATTATGTTACTGTTATAAATAATTTTCGGCTTAAGGACTGTCACGTCTTTGGAGGTCAATCTGTTACACGTGTAACACTCTATTGTAGTAAATGACGTAAGCAATAGTCTTGTTTGAAATAGGTATCTCTATTTCTTTTTTATTTTTTAAAATCTTTTTGATAGTATTATAAAATTCTTTGAGAACTGAGATAACATTGCAATGCTCAGGGAATTTCTATGTATCGGCAACCGACATCTTTTTTATGGTAGGGTCGTTATTGTCATGAGGACTGTAGCATTGACAGCCTTTAAAAGGCACAGAGGTAACAAAATGATACAGATACTGAATCCGTTCAGAGCAGGACAGGAGTTTCAAAAGCTGAAATCTGAAAAAAAATGGATTTTGGCATTGGTAATTGTCTTTGTACCAGGATTGTTATCTCTAGTGGGAGATAGCTTAATCCAGCAGAAGGTGGTAAATTTTTCCGTGCAACAGATGGAAGAAATGGGTCTCACCGAGACACTTGATGCGTCGGAAATCTTTCAGGGACTTTTATGGGCAAGTATGATCTTTTATGGCATTATTTTCATTCTAGCAGCTTGGATATTGAAATCTGTGGTTTTCCATTGGTTTTCAAAAATGTTGGGCGGTGAAAAAGTGGAGATATCCTCTACTATACATTTGATAGCGTACACGTATTACCATTTATCTTCAAAGGACTTTTAGATGTATACAGAGGGTTAACTTACCAGATATCTTCATACGAAGAATTCATATCTCCAGTTGAATTCACCGAAGCACTCTTAGACGTGTTCAGACAGTACAGCATATTCTTCCCTTGGGTGTTCATCCTGATGGTTATGGCAGTTAAAGAGCTGTACAACCTGAATAACACAAGAGCTTTCTTTGTGGTTCTAATCCCGTATACTGGTTACTTTTTAGTGCAAATCATCTTGACATTCTTTGGTTATCGCTTCTTGACAGGAACCTAATACAGGCACAATGGTTCCCTTGCAGGTATTCCGCAATTGGGTAGAGCATCCTTCACCTGTGTATCTACAGTTTTCTAAAAGAGTGCATAGATTTCTATTTAACCCACACTGATCATCTTTTATGACAATTCATGAGCAAGAATAGGGACCCAAATGTTACACGTGTAACAAAAATAAACATCAACCAATTGGACACCCCAAAATCGAAATCTTTTTATAATCCTTATTCCTCCACACTGTATGACAGCAGAATCTTCAAAAGTTTTCTTTGGATCTTCGCAGCTTGGCAAAATGCATCCATCTTGTTGCCTTGCAGCAAAAGTTGACAAGATTATTGAGTTATTGGATTTCTCAACTATTAAGAAAAATGATAAGGTCGCTATCAAGATGCATCTCGGATTTAGAGATGGGTACCAGACTGTTCCTGCATTCTTTGTGAGAAGGGTTGTGGATGCAGTAAAACAGGTGGGAGGGTGGCCCTTCATTACTGACAATCCCACTGCAGTGTATAATGCATACTATCGTGGTTATACTCAGGAAACGTGTGGTTGTCCTTTGATTCCAGCAGCTGGTGTCAAAGATGGGTACATCTACGAGACGAAGGTAGGCTTTGGAAATGTGGATTCTTTGGAAATGGGAGGTGTCCTGCACGATGCTGACGTGTTGATCGATTTAAGCCATGCCAAAGGTCACAACTCCTGCGGCTATGGAGGAGCTATCAAGAACCTTGCTCTGGGTGGGTATTCTGCCCCCTCACGATGGCACAGAATTCATGGTGTTGAGGAGTCTTATCCCTACTGGGATTCTGAAAAATGCACTCCAGACCATGCAAAGGAGCTTGTCACATCATGTCCTTACAAAGCTATAGAGTATGATGAGGAGAAGCACGACCTCTCAATTGAGTTCAGTGACTGCTATCAATGTATGGAATGCGTACAAGCTGATAAGAATGTGGGTTGTCTAAAAATTAACCAGGAAAATTTCTCTGCTTTTCAGGAACTTTTGGCAATTGGAGCCAAAAAAGTCTTGGACACCTTTGACAGCAACAAGAAATTCTTCTTGAACTTTGCAATAGAGATAACACCCTTTTGCGATTGCTGGGGGATAGCTCAGCCGAGCGTAGTCAATGACGTTGGTGTTTTGGGGAGCAGAGATATTGTTGCAGTAGAAACAGCCACTCTCGATCTCATCAAAAATGAGGGTCTGATTGAAAAGAATGTGCCTTTATACTTCAAACATGCAACCCTTGACCCTGGTGTGGATCTTCATCCTTTCCAGCGGCTTTTTGGGCCAATGAAGAATCCTTACCTTGTTACAGAGTTCGCAGAGAACCGTGGCATGGGCTCTCGGACCTATGAGCTTGTAGAGGTCTTGCCTGCACACGAGACTATTAACATGGAGATACCGGAGGCAGAGTTTGAGCGCCAGCCGTCTTTCTACTAACCGTGTGCAGTAGTTACTAAATTTCAGTTAGAGATGGCTGACCTTCAAAGAAGTAAAAATAGTTGCCTAAATCAATTTAGAGATTTCCCTAATTGAGCTAAAGGATCACGTATAATTCCTGAGAGAGGAATTGATCAATTCGATTAATCACTATTGAGCGGTGGTAAGTTTGAAGAATTGTGGTTTGATAGTCTTAGAGCAGAAATCAGAGCTGTAAACCAGAAGCACCAACTATCAAATAACCCCTTAACAAATCTGAAAAGATTATACAACCCCACAAAGAGACCTTAGATCGGTGTTGTCAACCTTGGATGTTCTTCTGTTGTGCTACACGTGTAACATTTCAGATAATATATTTTCATATGTGATTTTCTTGCTCGTCACTTGAAAGAATTCTCAACTTTTGAGGTTAGGAGTAGCCAACTGTGGATATTCACGTGAGTGAATATTTTTCAAAATCCTTGGTTATTCATGTCCATAAGCCACATATCTCAAGAAAAGTCAGCAAACATTGTAAAGGGTTCCAGATAAAAGACAGAAGATTCACCCACGAAAAAATGACATGTATTGGTAAACGTGATTTCCTCTCCATTCACAACTACAGTGGCAAAAATTTCAAGATCGTGCCTCCCTCGAGGAGTAGCTTGTACTTCATGCATAAAGAATGTGTTCTTGTTTATAGGAACAGTGCGCTTTTCCATCATGTAATATTCTTTTCCATCGGAAGTGTAATGAATTAAGGTGACTGTGGCATCAGATACAGAAACAGGCGTGATAACCTCAAACCAAATCTTCACACGCTCTCTCACAGCGTAGTTCTCACCGCAGCCTTTGTCAACCCATAGGTTAACGCCTGGGTTTTCTGAAAATTCAGAGATGAGATAAAACCCTGTAAGAAATACTGATATGAAAATCAAAATACGTACTATTCTTATTACTGTCTTCTTCTCCATGTGGACCCTCCAGCTTAACTCAAGTACAAAAAACGTTAATTTTAGATAAAGAGTCGAAATGAGGCTGGAAATTCTTCTGTAAATCCTTCCTGCAGCGTTTTTAAGAAGATTTCTAGAGTCTCTCGCTGCACATTGTACACATCGATTTTCCCAGGTTTGACTTTACACCTCTCCAACATATAGGATCCATCCTCATCTCTCACGAGGAGTTCGTCATTGAATATTTCATATCCATCTATGATGGTTCCTCTATCAAAGATGATTACTCCGTTGCACACATCATGAGTCACCTTGAGTAATCCTGTAAGCTTTCTAAACTTCAGCCTTTCAGTGATAGATTTCACATCTATGTAGTTTGCAACAGAATTGCTGTATACTCTTCCTGCGATGAGGCGACTGTTGTCGTGTTCACCATAAGCTAAATAACTGCTGTCTGCTATGGGTCTTTCTCTTTGGCAGCACCAATACACGATGCGATTTCCATCCATGTAGTCAGTAATAATTTTCTTATTTAGTAATCGAGAGACAACATCATAAATTCTCATCTGCTGTTCGTAATCCAATGGAACAAAGATGTTCACAAAGAGATAGTCCCCCATCTTGTGGAAGACGCTACTGGTAGGGAGGGTTGAAAACAAGGTAACGATGTATTTTTCGTAGTCTGTCTTAAAACAGAGGGTGAAACTATCGTAGGCTTGGTATCCTTCAGGGAAATAGTACGTGATAACTGTACAGTAATTTCTCAAGCTTTTTTTCCATTCTTCATAGCATCTCCAACTTATTGGGTATTCTTTCCTGAGATGGCTAAATCTTTTCCCCAGGCTTAATTTGAAATAATTGAACATCCTCCAATGATCATCATTCCAATCTGGATAAGAAGACGTAGATGTAATGGTTGATTCTTCAATTTTTCTTTGCTCCAAAAACTTCTCCATGGTTGTGAAACAGGTTTTCCACGACGTGTATTTGACCTTTTGTGTAAAGACCCTTCCCATTGGTCCTTCCATTACTTTCCCTTTGTAGCCGGAAACTTGTGAGAAATCGACAAATCCATCATACACTGCTGTAATATCCCAGTCCCCTTGGTAGACGGAAAGATATGTTATACCAGTGTACCTTTGAAGCTCATTATAGGCTTTCCATTTATCCTCAAATAAGAGCAGTGCTGCTTTTTTAAAAGGAGAATTCAGTCTTAAATGTGGGTTTGGAACCATAATTTCTTCTTCAGCCTTCTTTGCATATCTGTCCACTGTCGAGACTGAACGATTCGCCAGTTTTGCTATTTGTTTGTTAGGTATCCAGGGGTTATCGTATTTGAAACTGTAGATTTGATATTGCAAATACCTGATTTCTTCTTCGGAGAGTCTCGTCATGTTCTCATCTCCCTTTTGCCTCGCACCGTTCCTAAGATTTCAGTGCTCATGTTCGTCTCCTGCGTTCCTATGTGATACCCTGTAAAGCAGCGTACTAGTGTACTCACTGGAAATTGGTGCGTGAGCCCTAGGGTGGAATCCCGACAGCTTCTGCATACGTTTTCACCTCTCTATTTGAATCACATCTCCTCTGGAGGTACTAAACACTATTTATGTAAGAGAACCATATAAATATTGCGGTTGATGAAATGAAGAAAATCTCCAAAAAGAAAATACATATGTTTTAGATATAAAAAAGGAAATATATGATCTTTTTAGTATATATTTTAATTAAAAACACTTTTTTTCATCCAAATAGTTTTGATAAGATTATTTAACGGAATTATGGTGTTTTAATTCTAATTTTCTATCACCAATAGTTTCTTGGTACACAAAATACTTTAAAAGATTAACAAACTCCAAGATTATTGAAATGAATGGACATGAGTACTACTATGACTTTTCTCATTAGTAATATACGATTCAGTACACCAAAATTGGTAATACTCTTCCCCATCTATGAGAGTAAGCTTATTCTTGCTTTAACTGAGTAAATCTCTCTATGGTTTGGTTAACTTCATTCCAAAGAACAGTTCAATTCCACCAGTGCAGTCTCTCTGTTGCTTTGATTGGTTAAGTTCTTTGTTCTTTTAGAGCTGTGATAAGTGTGTAAATTTAGTCCAAATCTATACAATCTTTGGATGTGATAATTAAAGTGTTCCTACAAGTCTTCCTGAAATAGCTGCTACAAAATAGTGAGAAATCCTTCCAGGAAGAAATTGGAACGTTGATTCTGTGATGACAGTAGTAATTTATTTGTGCACAAAAGATTTAGATCTTTAGGAGATTTCGGGTTTTATAACGTTCTTAAGATTCTCCCACAGTAGTATTCTGAAAGAGAAAATTTGTATAGGTAACCTTAAAAGTCTCGAATTGTACACTACCATTTCATTCTGGAACGGGTCATAATCCCGTAGGTGTCTATGGGAATCTTCTTTCTCTTGATTTTAAGAGAACCTGCAATTCTTGTGGCGAGCTCCCAGTAATGGGCGTCAACTAGAATACCCATCAAAATTTTCTTGTGCTCGTATCTGTGCCGTATGGGGTAAATCTTCAAGTCAACATTTGATGAAGTAAGACTGCATGTTTTCAAAATGTGTTGTTCATCCACAGTGAATTTTACATTTGGATCCAGATCAATCCACTCTTTCCCATTGTACATGACTGCGTACTTGTAATCATATCCTGAATAATCGCCACGTGAGATTACAAAAGAATAATCGTAATGCAAAGCTACAACCCAATTCCAGGACGTATTGCGAGGAAAATCACAAAACGTGTGTTCTCTGCAGCCGAGGGTATCTATCTCAAACGTTTTACCAAAAGCACTGAGCGTTCCACTTACAGCATTCTTCGCATATAATTCACACTTGAACTTTTTTTCCCAGAAGGCTTCAATAATCTTCTGAGGACATTGAGGTTTGTAGAAAAGAGTTGCTGAGAGTTTAGGATTTCTGATTTTCACCTCCCACCCACCTTCCTCATATTTGCCTTTGACTGAAAAGGTTCCCCCCTTCCCTTCTGCATATAAATCTGTATAATCTCCCTCTGCAGCTGAAATCCTCGAATCAAAGTTAAGCTCTACCTTCTCATTCGTTTTAAAATTCCATATAGAGCTTGTGATGTGATCACGAATAGGCGACTTAAGCACGGTATGGGAAAAGACAAGGCTCACCTTCTTTGAAAAAAAGGTGAAATTCCACCACTCCTTGTACTTAAAAACGCTCCAGATTCTGTGATATCCTTCTTCCTTCATTGAATACCCTCCCGTCCACAGAGTAAGGTAACACTGAACCCAAAATTTTTGCAGATTTTTCTTCTATTGCATTTGGTCATTTTCTCCATCTTCCATTTGTTTGACAGCAAAGCGCTTTCTGTGTTTTTCCTGTGAACTCCTGTGAAACAGAGTACTAGAGTATCTTTTGAGAATGACTACATCAGCTTTAGGGTTGGATTCCACCAGCTTCTGCGTGATTCACCTCTGCATCCAAAGTCATGTCTATTTTGGATGGTCAAGTTAAATCTATATAAAATACCCTCTTATAAATATTGTGGTTGAGATGAGTTGTCACGTCTTTTGGTGTTAGCTTACACAAACTTGAGTCATCACTCGATATGTATGTACCCCTTGTATATGGGTATACAGCATACAATACTTCAGATATATGGTTTTCTGACAATCCCTTTGTTAGAGGTCTAGGCTCTACCATAGTTCCTGAAAATCGTTCAGAATCTGTAAAAAATTTGCACGTGTGTAAATGGCTTAAAGAAAGAGAATCAAAGGTTAGAAAATACAACCAATTTATGAGGCTTCTCTCCTCTTTCCTGAGGTGGACCACTTGGGCTTTCTGACCTCTTCGGGAATGGACCTCTTTTTGACAGCAGCTTCCTGTTCAATTCTTTTTATGAACACTTCTTCCAGTGTGGGAGCAGTTGTTCTCAGATCCTTTATAGTTATCCTGTGATTTTCTGTAATATCCAGAATTTCTCGCAGCGTCCTTTTTATGTTGGTGGAAATAACCTCTACCATGCATTCATTGACAATTTCCGTATTCTCTATGGAAGAGAACCAGTGGCTTTCCCCTGATTCCACTACCAAAGTGATCTTCTCCTGTTCGAGGCCTTCCCTCTTGACATCAGCTGGGTTTCCCTCCAAGACGATTTTTCCGTTGTTGATCATGGCAATGCGGTCGCAGATTTCTTCAATCTCATACAGGTTGTGGGATGTCCATAAGATAGTCTTATCAGATAATTCAGTTTTTATCAATTTTTTGATTTCATAGCTTGCCTGGGGATCAATACCCGTGGTGGGTTCGTCTAAGAGGAGGACAGGAGGATCGTTCAAAAGCGACCGCGCTAGTGCTAGTTTGTGTTTCATGCCTGTGGAGTACCTCATTAAGAGTTCGTCCTCCCACTCCTTGAGATTGAACAAATTGATGAGATAATCGAGCCGGGATTCATCACGAATGTGGTAGAGTTCAGCAAAGAATTTGAGGTTCTGCTTCCCGGTGAGTCTCCAGTATAGAGAACGGGAGAACTCTCCAGGGAGGACACCAATTTCACTTCTGACTAAACTATCTTCCTTTACGATATCATGTCCATTAATGGATGCAGTTCCCAAATCAGGGAGTATCAAGGTGGAGAGCACTTTGACGAGGGTAGTTTTCCCTGCACCATTGGGTCCGATTAACCCGAAGATTTCTCCTTTTCGAATTTTTAAATTGACACCATCTACTGCTTTTACTATTTCACGTCCTTTTCGGGTTATCCTACTGAAGATACTGCTTCCTTGTTTTCGTTTAGTAAAATATTTGCAGAGATCGTGAGTCTCAATCATTGTGATTTTGTGGTGAAGTGACTTTAAAAGGTTACCGGTTCATGGGTCGTCAAGAAGTGTGGTACTCAAGATCTTAAATGTCCTAAAATATCAGAACATCAAAATATTGTTAATAAAAGTCAATATATTGTTACACGTGTAACAAATGTGAGATAAACACCCAAAAGCTGACGCTCGGTTTATTCAATGTCGCAGTTCAAGTGCGGGAGGTAGTACCTTTCATGAAATTTCTCTCACGTATAGTCAATGACAATGAGGATGTTACACGTGTAACACAGCTCCTTTGTTGGCGCTTGGATTGATACTGAATACCGATTCATTTACATATCCACGTAACACTATTGAGACAAAAGATCTTCTGTCGAAACCCTTAAATGGGGAGATACATTTTTGCTACCATGGGTGTAAACCTTGCAGACTTGGTGGAAAGAGAAGAGATCGAGCTTCCAAAATTGAGAGGGAGAGCTGTAGCAGTGGATGCTTTGAACATACTGTATCAGTTTCTGGCCATCATCCGCCAGAGAGATGGAGAATTGTTAAAAGATTCTCAAGGGAGGGTGACCTCGCACTTGTCTGGATTATTCTACAGATCGATAAACCTGATAGAAGAAGGTATTAAACCCATCTATGTCTTTGATGGGGAACCTCCCTCTGTAAAAATGGAGACTATTGCTAAAAGGCAGGAGATCAAACGAGAAGCTAGACGAGAGTGGAGAAAAGCATTAGAAGAAGGGAGGAAAGAGGATATCAGAAAGTATGCACAGCAGACCTCAAGGATAACAGATGACATGGTAGAAGATGCAAAAATGCTTTTAGAAAGCATGGGAATACCCCACGTGCAGGCACCGTCAGAAGGTGAGGCCCAAGCTGCGTTACTGGCCAGAAAAGGAGATGCGTATGCTGCAGGTTCCCAAGATTACGATTCGTTATTATTTGATGCACCGCAGTTAATCAGGAATTT
>Ga0209427_10010956_pt1 | contig 10007 bp, 9 predicted proteins | sample DeeMarSWOR136_30_FD_187465 | JGI IMG/M metagenome (GOLD analysis project Ga0209427, IMG submission 187465) | Marine sediment microbial communities from White Oak River estuary, North Carolina - WOR-1-36_30 (SPAdes) (version 2) | ecosystem: Environmental > Aquatic > Marine > Intertidal zone >...
CTACACCATTAGAGTCTATGACCCAGTTTCTGATGAGGTGTTTGAACTGAAAGGGCTTGACAGCTCTTCAACACATGCCTTTGAAAGGATTGGGCAAATTACTGAGTGTCCCTACTGCAGATTTGACAACATAGGGATATCCACAGAGTGTAAGAATTGCGGAGCAACATTATAATCGTCTTGTCGGAAGAAGAAGACATAGGTGATGTGTCCTAGAAGGTTTCCTTGGATATAGAAAGAGATGGCGCCGCCAACACTAATTGCCTGCAACACGTACTACGAAAATTCGACGTGTTTCACAAACAACTTAGGACTTTCTTTTCCGAATGTATTCAACTGTAACAATTGTTATACTCACAATCACCGCAACTATTCCAAGAACTATTGCACCATCGAAATCTCCGGCTACCTGAATGTCTCTGGTTGATAGAGAATGAATGCCTTGTTCCGCCAATTCGACAAGGATATAGTCATCATAGAGCAAGCTCACCTCATAAGGCGCTGCTGCAACTTCAAGAGTCAAAATAGTTGTGCCATTTACCCAAATGACCTCGTCATACAAAACCTCATTCGTAGAGCTAAGGACTCTGATAGGAACCTGCTGTGAGTAAGTATATGGATTATAGTCCTCATTTTCATCCTCAATAGTCACCATCAGAGTGCCTGCCTCTTTGTGATAGACCGCATCGGTGAATGAATAGTCAGGTAAGCGAGGATTGTCAAACCATGGTAGAAAGAACCAATCCAAAGACCCCCCACATACCGCTTCCAGAGCATCCTGTAGCCCTGCTAATGTGCCAATCTTGAAATAATTCTGCTTAAAGAAGAGCGCAAGGCCCTCAATAAACCTCTCATGACCTATCTCGATACGCAACTTTTCAAGAATGAGAGGAGTCTTTACGTAGCCAATGTATGACTCAAGCTGAGGCATGTCATAGTTTGACTGGTTTATTGCAGTGTCTATCCCATTCTCTTCATGAAATGTCCTCACCATGTCCAAATATCGATTAGATTGAAAGTATTCCCAGTCTAGGTGGAAATATTCGCCGAAGTAGCTGTGCGACCAACAGGTCATTCCCTCGTCAAGAAAGCCCCAGTCAATGCTGTCTACTCCAACAAGTTGCGACCACCATTGATGAGCGACCTCGTGAACGACCACTAACTCAAGATAATTGGGGGGCCGTGCTCCTGTTCTCACGAGCTGAAGCATACCATTTGTTATGTACACCTGACAGGGATATTCCATACCGCCATAGAATGCGAACTGCTCTACAATGTTTAACGTAGAATATGGATAGATACCGTAGGTTGTGTTGAGAAGCAACAGGGTCTCACTGGCCCAGTCCAAGACATCGTCTTCCCACTCTGCCTGAGAGTCTGGGATGTAAAAGCTTGATACATTTACAGACCCTACCATCATAGACTCCATGACATAGTATCGCGAGGCAGAGAATGTGACCTCGCGTACTGGCAAACCGGGACTGAAATGGTATGTGGTGTTGGCTCCATCGCTAAAGCTTTCTATCAATCGACCTGTTGCTGCCACAACCATGTCACTGGGAACTTCAACCAAGAAGTCATAGAATGCCATGTCAAGGTAGAAGGGATCCCCGAAAGCAACATAACTATCGATGTTCCAGCCATCATACTCATCGTAGACGCATGGTATGGGATAGCAACTGGCAAATGTGAATATTCTTGATTGGTTTATGTCACTACCTTGAGAGTTGGCTCTGTCCAGACCATCAGGTAGAGTGGTCCTGAATGAGATCTGGAACGAAACAGTACCACCCGGTTCGATGGGCGCTGGAAGATCGACCCACATCATCTCGATATCAATCACGGTGTCATAGGACAGAACGACTGCAGGCGTATCAATCGTGGTCACGTTGAATATCTTAATGGCTCCCCGTCTGCTTTCAAAATCCATTCCAGACGGATAGATATGGAATGGAATACTTGAGAAGGCAATTGGTTCGTTATTGTGATACTCAATAGACAGGTTACCAGTGACAGTTGATTGGGTATCATCCAGTGTGACAGACAAATTGACATGCGAGAAACCAGTCCCTGTGAAATCTCCCTCCGAGAACCGATTGTAGTCATCAAGGTCAGCTAAGTTCAGCGAATGCTGAATTTCTGTTTCCAATCCCTTCTGAAGGTCTGGAAGTGTTGAAACTGGATGCAATATGGAAAATCCAGTTGACACAATCATGAGAGCTATTGAAACGACAAGGACCCTATTCATAATTACAACGACCACCCATCACTATATCCTGAGCAGTTAACGCAATACGCATTAAGCTTACGGTCTCGAGCAACCAAGAAACCATAGAAGAAATGGCGCCGCCAATATCAAAGTTGATGCCTAGTTAAGGGACTAAAAACGAAGCAAGTTCTTCTATGTTGAGTGTGACCCAAAACAATATTAACAATTGTTAAATGAAATCATCAAGAAGAATTCTTGTCGTGGTGAAACAATGAAGTTATCCAAACCAATATGCTGTCAAGACATCAAAAAAATGGACGTCATAGACGCTTCAGGTAAGAAGATTGGAAAAATCTTGAATCTGACCTTTACCTTCGATGACTCACTCAAGCTCAAGCACTTCATTCTGAGTGGATCAAGAATTGAGGAGTTTCTTGAAGCCATAAATCTCAAACCCGATGAACATCCTGTGTTTGAATCTACTGCAATCAAGAAAATAGACACTCACATTCATCTTGATACTTCTGTGAACAGTCTAAAAAATTCCCATGATACAATCGCCGATGATGAGATAAAGTTCTCAGACCTTCAGAAACTGGAGATTGTTGATAAAGACGGTGTCAAAGTGGGACGTGCAATCAATGTGGATTTTGATATAGACGGTCGTACAGCCTTGATAGCTGGAGGAGGTCTACTAGAAGAGAAGCTTGAATCTTTTGGTTTGAAAGAAGACGTGGACATCATAATACCTTTCCATGTCATTGTTTCAATAGATGAATCAATCCGACTCTCAGTTTCAAAAGATGAATTAGTAACAAGTATAGATGGGATACTAAAAGAAAGAGCAAATGAGATTAAAAACCAAAGAGAGGCTGCAGCAGCTCACAGTCATGGCAAAAAAGTACGAGTACCTGCTCACTGGCGCTATGGACCTGCATAAGAGCTTTCCGAACGAACTGATATCTCAAAAGAGGAAGTGGCGATGCCGACAATCACTTTTGTTCTACTGGGATAATTTCTCCAACCCGTCGATATTCACGAGCCCAATACATCAGAGCATTGTCACGAGTGTAGTTCTGATCAATGTGTGCTGCCTTTATCTCTCCAATGAACCACCGATGCGTACCACCGAAATCTACCTCATGGACAACCTCACACTCAAGACTTACAGGACATTCTTCTATAAGAAGACTCTCGATAACCTTCCCTCTCATAGGAGTCAAACCTGTCTTGGTGAACTTATCTGCTTCTCTCCCAGAGATACTACCACACATACCCACGATTTCCAATTGATCAGCTCTTGGAATACTGATACCGAACTCTCTCTTTTCAGAAATCAGTTCAAAGGTGAGTCTTTTTGGGACTATACCCACCATGACACATGGAGGTTTGAATGAATAGAAGCTGAATGCAGCTGCAGTCATGATATTCCTTGCGACGGTCACCAAAACAACTGGAAAACCGGGAATTGATAGCATTCCAGTGGCAGGATCCTCTTCTTTCTTCATTAACGACCACTCCTTTTGAATAGCAATGAATGTGGATGAATACTAAGAATCTATCGAAGATAGAAGAAGTGACACTACCAGTAATCACCTAGCTGTCAACTAAACTGAAAACTCATTAAATGGCAAATTAGTACAACTCTTGCGTACTCAGCCGCCTTTTATAGTGAAACAACTACTAGTGCTAATATGGAGGGTATAGTCGTCAATGAAGATCATCAATACTCGATTGGTATATGCCATTGTTTTGGTCATGGCAGTTGCACTATATACAGTCGCTCTTCTATCGCTAGACTATACACTCGCTGGAGATGGATATAGTCCATTCAAAACATGGAGTCCGATACAGACTGCTTATTTTGCCATTGTTGGATTTGTCTTCCTATCCATATTGATTCTATATGATGTCCGAGATCGGAATACAAATCTTCGAGGATTGATTCACACCATTCCAATTATCGGGATATCATTTCTCGTTCTTTTCTCGATGGACTCTCGTCAAGTACTTCATTACTTGCCATATCTCCAAGTCTTTCTCTTCGATGACTTTGGTAGCCTGTTTCTATTCGGAGGTCTTCTTGCTGTATATCTTACATACTTGGTTTCAGTCACCCCTCATAAGAATATGAACACCCAGAGCCGCCCTCTTGAATTTGGGACTCGCTTAATTCTAGTTGTATTCTTTGGTCCGATTCTATTGGGTCCTGCTTTCTACTTTGGAATCTCTGTATGTCTTGCTCTCGGTCTGGAAGTCTTTCCATTCTATGGTGAAGGAATCATTGGGTCTGTACTTGTTGTATCTGTTCTGCTAGGTTTGTATACAACAGCTAGGATTCTCAGTTACCTATACGAGAATGATCTACCAGCTCTAAAATCAATCAAACTTGGTCAGGGTATCAGAGTCATTTTCGAGTTTATTGCTGTCTACCTTTGCACTGCGGCTGCCTTCTCATTAGTGGGGGGTCTGGTCACCGACGGAGTTCCAATACCAGAGCTAGTTCCCCTCACTTTATTATTTCTAGGGTTCTATAGCGTCATACCATTTAGTGTTCTACTTACGTGGCGTAAAGTCTTTCCAATATCATCTTCTTGATGATGGTTCCAAAAAGAAGTAGCGCCATTGTCTATCGGTTTCTCACAAGCGCTTTTTCTACCTCTTTAAGTCTTTTAGCGTATTGATCCAGCTCTCTCTTTCCTGTACCAGACAGCGTTGCCAGTTTCCGTAGAGCTTCTAAGAACAATGGGTCGTTTTTCGCTGAAACGGTGTCCAACCATCTCTCATTACTACTTTTTCTTATCGAGTTAACATAGACTAGAACCAAGCCACTCCCAAGTATAAATAGTGCAACCGTCAAAAAATCGAGTATTAACCTCTCCGTATTTCCAAGGTAAATCATGAACATCAAATCTAGAAATACTGCTATTACACCAATGGCGGAAACGGAGAATGAAATAATATCCCAAAAATGATACGAATCAAGCTGCTTTTCTCTTCCTTTTTGTACTTCAAGATACGATAGAATCTCTTGTTCATCCAGTGCCTGTATCTCCCACTCATACAACCATACCGCATGAGTACCATCCGAATATTGAATATCAAATGGGTTTCTCAACTCAGGAGCTTCTCTCTCTAGTCTGACTCGTTTCACGATGCATCCTTGGAATTTAGAACTCTTCCTTAACATGTCTTCGAGCTTCTCACTCATATCATCTCGATATTGCGTGCGTTCTTCAATATCTGCTAGGTCTATTCGAACCTGCTTGTCCATCCGGAGAATCTCCCTTGACTCAACTAATAACAGGTTCTGAAATGTCATAAAGCTATCCAGTTGTCCAGAGCTAGAGAAAAAGAGGCACTGCTGCAAATATCTTTGCAATTTTCTTCAACTGCTCAGTTCAAGAAATGAAAAATACGCGAGACCCTCCGTATTTTCTACAAATGCTGTATCATCAAAATTCACTTTCTTATACGCATCTCTTATTGTATCATTTCCATTTACTAATCGAACCTTCTCGAGAATATTACGAAGCCCCTCATTAGGAAGCTCTACCCTCCTGCTGATACCATCAAGATAGAGATTTGCCGCCCACTCCAAAGGATTGCGCAATTTCCAAGAAGTTGTATATCTCTTGATTGATCGCTGTACAACAATGATTGGTTCATAGGGTTGAACAGGAAAGTCATTTATTGCCCGCACAATTTCAGCGAGATTCTGACCAATTATTTCATATCTAACGGGTTCCATGACGTCAGATATTGGAAGCTCCCAATTGCTATCAGTTGTTTCTCTCCAGAGCAATACCATAAGGGCAAAAATATGCATCGCAAGTTGAGCGTTGGCACCTGGTATGTATACTCCCCGAAGCTTCCTCTCAATCACCCCTAATTCCATGAATCCTTTTATCGTATTTGATGATGAGGGGACATCACGTCCTTCAAATTCAGAGAGTCTTCTTATTGTGAATATACCTGGAGTCCATAAACGACGAACAATCCAAAGTGATCCTGCACTATTCATTCTATTTGCAATCTCTTCAGACTTTGGAAACTCCTGATAATATCGCAGTAACTCATTGTAGATTGGAATAGTCTTTTTCAGAGGTCTATATTCACCCTCGCGGTTAAGAATGACTCTGGCTGAAATAAGATGCTCATAGGCTCGCCTCAATCGTGCTCGTTCATTTACGCCTCTAATCTCTGGATATAGTTCCGGAAAGATGGTATTGCTCTTAGGTATGTATGCCCTATTGGCAAGAGCTGCATTGATGTGCTGTGTGAATCTAGATATTCCATCTAGATTGAAACGAAAATTACTCGAAATCATCGACTCGAGTTTTGCCATATTGTCTGAAAATGGATTGAAGTACTCTTCTGACAATGGGGGGAGTGGGTCTATCATCTTTCTCAAATGTAAATACCCACGAACACTAATAATACTTTTGTTATTACGCGTAATCACAAAATAATAGAAGTTCCATAAATTGGTCAGGGTTTAAATGAGTCTAAGCTCGAAACATAGTTCGTAGAAACCGTGGTGGTCTGAACAACCTGCTCTCTCGAGAATTGAAATCCTCCGTCGATAGATATGCTGAGTGGAATAGGAAGATAACTAGAGAATATGCTCATTTTGAAATCACCGACGAACTGGAAGACTTGATCGAGTGTCTTGGTACTGGTCCAATCTGTCTATTGTTTGGCGCTGGGATGTCAACAGTAAGCTCTGAATTCATGGATGAATGGACTGTTCATGGTGGTCCAAAAACGCTCAACGAAAACGCCGAATTCAAAAAAATGACTGATGGAATCTTTAGGTTTGGAGGAGTCTATGCTCATCCCAGGGAGGGCATGGGATTCTTACCTGACCTAGTAAACTGCGGGTTTGTGAAACTCCTTACAGTGTTCAACTATGACTGTCAAGTAGAAACATGTCTTCATCTATGTAATGTCAGATATCAATCAAAATCATACGCTGGTGACAATCAAATTGAAACAATATCTTTTAGAAAACAAAAAGTGACAATTCTCAAGCCTCATGGTAGCTACCGACTCCTAGGAGATACAGAGGATGTTGTTCTTCCCGGAGCGACACCTAGCAATCAGCATCTTTTCAAAGAGTTCGAAGCACTCATTCAGAAGGAATGCATAAAGAAGGTCCTCATTATCGGATACAGCGGCAACTGGGACCCTCATGTTGAGCACTATCTAAAATCTCTGAAAAAAGAAAATTGCGAAATCTATCAGGTCGATTTGAGCAATAGGGACCCAAATCGTTTGGCCACGGTACGATGGAAGATTCTAGCCAGGCCACCCTTTAGCCTGGACGGGGGAGGAAACTCAGCACTCTACGCTCTGGCAAAGAAACATTCCCTCCGAAAACCATGCTGGCAAGACGGTAACCCTGCATTGAGATTAATCAAAAATATCCAGTCATTGAAATTCGAGTATAAAATCAAACCAGTCTAGCGGAGATGATGGTTGAGATCCGCCTGCTTCACTCACTCTCCAGCTATGATTGACAGACCAAGGGAAGAAGTGGCGCCGCCAGTAGCAAAGGTTGATGCATGGACATCTGGACTTGGGACCAGTCGATAATTGTTCTAAGACGGTAACAGATGTGACGTTGCTGGTGACATCAATTGATACCTGCAAATGTATCTTTAATTTTCTCTAATCTCTTCACGTATTTTTTCTTACTAGGATTCTCAGTTTCAGGCTGGTCCGCGAGTTTTTGCAGCACATCACGAAACAAGGGGTCAGCTCTTGTTGCCTCCAAATCAACATTCTTCTTCCGTTGTTCTGTACTTCTGTACTTCAAAAAGCAGAGAGTGCCCAGAATAAGCGCGAGAAGATAGAACCATCCCTGATTCTGCACCATAAACCAAACCGGTGACGATGAATCCTGATGAAAAAAATACGCAAGTATTGAGCTAGCTACCGCCACTCCAAGAGACCCCATGGACAACCCAAGTAACACTGGTTCCACCCAGTTTGGGATTTGATTTTGTCTTCGTTGAACTTCGATGTATGTGATGAGCTCAGCACCACTCAATGCGTCGACTTCCCATCTCTCAAGCATAACAATCCCCTTTCCATTCTCATCCAATACATGAAACGGGTCAAAGTTCTCATCTCCGGAATATAGACGTTTCACCTCGCATTCCGCATATCTCGAGTCCCCCCGAAGGACTCTCTCTAATTCCTTGCATTTTTCATCAATGTAGTAAGTCCCCCATTCCAAATCAGATGGGTCGACCTCAATCTTCACACTCTTGTCCTCCCATACTTACTAGAACCTGAACCGATATTATAGTTTCCAGACAATAGTTCTAAAAAGATTGGCGCCGCCAGTAGTAAAACAAAGCTCAACAGCAATCTTAATATTGAAACCCACGACCTGAGCCGAACAGCCGCCGTGGCTCAGTAGGTAGAGCGACAGCCTGTTATCTCTCACCCACTGGTTGAGAGCCAGACAGTTGTTGGTCGGAGTGCGTCACAATTCGTGACGTACGGCTAAAGGTTCGAGCCCTCCCGGCGGCGCTTTTTAACAATAGCTAATTTTCCATAGGGTTAATCAGATTCCCGCATCATCCGTTCCTCACGTTTCCGCGACTTTTCAAGAGACTCTTCTTGAAGAGCTTTATACTCCTCAGAGAACTCATACTGGGGTATTATGTACACCCACATTTGCATGCCATCATCATCAGGAACACGGGTTTTACTTACAATTCCAGGAATGACATTAATATCCTCCAAACTAAAACCTAATTCACGAAGTTTCTTTATAGCTTCATCCTTCTTCATTGCCCCTGGTTGAAATCCCCCCTCAAAGTCAAAAAGGATTCTCAACAACATCTGGTCCACCTCAGACAGCTCTCGGAATCGCTTAGATTCCTCCTCGGTTAGATACTTCAAATACCAAGTAAGTTCTGAGCTAGCATCTTCATCTACAATTTTGATAGCTCGCCATTCATCCAACACATGTTTTATAGATGCTTCAATTGCTAAATCCTGTTCTTTCTTTGCCAGATTTCTCAGATGCTTACGCAAGTCCTTCTTCACCAATCCCAATTGAATACCCTTTTTCCCAGCTTTCTCCAGTATTTTCAGAAGTTCATCAGCACATTCATTCTCAAAGTCCTTCATGATCCATCCCACCATATCCTATATTCAATGTTATTGCTTTTTAAACACCTCACTGCTTCTTTCAATTCTTCACGATGTTCAGAAACCAGAATCTTTGCTTTTTGCTTATTCTTAATATCGTTTGGTGGAGCAACTATACAAAGTTCAATTGTATTTACTAACCCAACCGTTCTTGCTTGCCATGTAATTGTCACTCTCCCAGTCCCAGAATAATATCGAATGACTGATGGCTCAACTTTTACCTTGATACCCCAGCCTTGCATTATCTCTGCTTCATCATCCATGAGTCTGTTTGGATTATCAAAGCCAACACATTCTAGACTCCTAGCAATACGAGTTGTTGTTACATCTGGATGGTGTGTTAGTTCCTCCAGCTTCCCCCAAGAAAGAGCATATGCTTTTGCATTTCCTCGTTCTCTTCTTCCATATTCCATAATTAGGACCTTTTCCTCAATGCCGATCTTTGGTTCCAGCCCATATTTCTTAGACTTATCTCCGGCATCTAGAACGTTAGCTCGATGCCATATCACTTTGTTTTTTCCAACACACGCATCTTGAGGTATGAAGTCCTCGATGTATGCCCGTTTGACCTCATCAGTCCCCTCTCTGACACATGTACTGAGTCTTGGATTCTGAATAGTTCTATCGC
>Ga0209427_10010959_pt1 | contig 10007 bp, 11 predicted proteins | sample DeeMarSWOR136_30_FD_187465 | JGI IMG/M metagenome (GOLD analysis project Ga0209427, IMG submission 187465) | Marine sediment microbial communities from White Oak River estuary, North Carolina - WOR-1-36_30 (SPAdes) (version 2) | ecosystem: Environmental > Aquatic > Marine > Intertidal zone >...
TCTTTGAAATACTGATGTTTTTCATGAAGTATTACTCTTGCGGAGGCTTTATCGGGGGTTCACACCGTCGAGTCCTAGGGTAGGCCCAGGCTGGTGCTTGAAGGCGATGAGAAGGGGCTTCTCAGTCGAAATGGACTCTAAGAGATACGTGAAGAGCATCTCAATATCCAACGAGGCCCACGAGAGAGTGCTCTTCGAGGGAGACATCGGCGAGATACTGGAGCTGGCGATGGTTGACGGTGAGGTTCTCGAGGTCAAGGGTGAAAACGGCACGCTGAGGATAGACATCAGCGAGAAGGAGCTACGCATGATGCTGGAGCGCCCAGCGGAGGCTACCTGAGCTCCGAGATGGGGAGCTATACAAGTACCAAGAAAAATGGAGAAGTAAGAAATTGAAAAAAAGGAATGATTCTAGATTAATCTTAATACTTACACTGACGATAGTGTTTACAGCTTATACACAATCATCTACGATAGTGAGTGCCGAAGATGTACAGCAGCAACTTGATTTCAACGTTATAGCGGAAGGTGGTGGCCTTGTGATATGGGGGTTCTCATGGATGCCCCCTTATCCTGGTGAGTCTTTCTATCTAGGAGGACCAGGGCCCGACCCACCAGTCGTACCTTTCCCCATGTACAACTGGGGGAACCCTACGTATAGTGCAAAATTGGAGAACAGTGTCATTAAGATAGCAGGAGATTCCAACCTGGAAGAGGCTCCGGTGAGGACCGACTCTCCGGAGGCTCTCCCCACTGACTTGACAAAGTTCTGGTTGAGGAGCCAGAACTCCACTGGGATCCTTAAGGCGAGTTGGGTTGAAGCAGGGGGAACCCCACATAAACTAGAAATTGACATATCTAGTGTAAATTCCGGGGGCGTTTGGGTTGGCCCTCCGGCTACCTGTCCATGGGGGCACCTTGCACTCGGGTTCATTTCCCCTTCGGTTCCCATACAGCCTATGGTTTTTGAGGGATATCTGGACAATCAGTCCATCAATGGTAGAATGCAAGTAATATCATGGCCGGACACGATGATGGCTAACCTTTGGATAGATGATGGCGTAAGCGGCACCTATGTTAACATTATCTGGGTTGATCCCGATGCGTACATGACCCATGAATGGCTCACCCACTGGCTAGCATTCGAGATTGAGCTACCCGAGTTCGGATACGAACCTGGCGACGACCCCCTAGCGGCCTGGGTGCCCACAGCGGAAGTCCTAAGTAGAGAGCTTAAGGTCGGTGACATTGTCATTCTTCAGTCTAACGCCCGCTACTGGTCCGATGATTTCACAGACAGGGACTATGATGGTTGGACAATAACAGGCTATAACTTCGAGCCCTTCTATGTCGACATGATGACGCCCCCGATTCCTATACAGGGTAATTATAGTGCTGAGGACGGAACACTGCTATCCTTAGGCCCGAGAGTTCCCGGCCTCGCCGGCGTAGCGTCTCACCCCAGCACGGTTGCCTATGGAACTTGGAGCTTTGACATCCACATCACCGACGAAACCGAAGAGCACTTCTACGTTTACTTCGCCACCGACGAGTGGGGTGACTATCCCCTACACATAAACAGCTACGACATCGCCATCGTCCTTCAGCCAGGTCAAGCATGGTCATGGGAGCTTGAGGAGGACGCCCAATCAGGATTCGTCCTCGTCAAGAGGAACGGCGCCGCAACAGAGGGTGGATGGCAGGGTCTGGGAAGCTACTCCCTGTACGAGGAACTATCAGGAGTCTACCACATCGACATCACAAGAGACCACAATGGCAACTTCAAAGTCTATATCGACGGGGACCTCGTAATCGAGGCGAAGGACAATGAACACACCACATCAACTTGGTTCCGTTTCACCGGGGAGCCAGGACCAGCCATTGATAATGTCGTGGTCAAGGACACAATTGATGATCTAGCACAGCAGCTGGACGAAAAGGTCTTGACATTACAGAACGAGGTATCGGGACTCGAAAGTGAAATGACAAGCCTTGAGAACGAGAAATCTGCGCTAGAGGCCGAGACGGAAACACTGGAGGACGAGAAGGCGACGCTAGAGGACGAGAAATCTACACTGACTACTGAGAAGGCTGCCCTTGAAGGAACTGTAAGCACACTCCAAGAGAATGTATCCAGCTTGGAGGGCTCTCTAGGCTCATGGCAGATGTATACAGCAGCTGCGCTCATCATAGGCCTAATAATTGGTGCGGCAGCTATCTACATGACAAAACGCTGAAAGTAAGGCATCCCTTCCTTTTTTTTATATTTTCTAAAACCCGTTGCGATGGCAGGTTATGACCTTTTATGGATGATCACAATCCCTCAGCTAATGTCAGAGCAGCTGTAACCTACATAACGAGTATTCAATGGGTAAAGTTGTGAAGACTATTCTGCATGTTTCACTCGTCTCTCTTCTTAAATCTGCTCCAGTAACCCGTCTCCCATGACTCTATGTCGCCGCAAACCACCCTGAATATGGGGTGAGGCCTCGGAAAATTGGGGTCTTTCTCCCCCTCGATGAGCTCCACGTGCTTCTCAGGTGCCCTAACACTCAACCTCCCCCTTAAGATATCGATCTCATATAGGATCTGACCTGAGGTAATTTCTAACATCGATACATTCTCTCTAGGCTCGACTATCTTGGATTGGTCATACCTGTATCCCCGCTTCGTCGCTTCTTCCTGAACCTTCAGTAGGTAGAAGCCTATGGCGGCGACGGGCTCAGGATGCTTCTTGAACCTTTCGAGCTGCGGATGGTTCCTCCAGCCCTTCGTCTTGCCTAGAAGCACTGCTTGAGCTAGGAGCCCCTCCCTCCAGTTTGCGCCCAAACCTTTCCAGTCGAGGTAACTGGGGTGGATGGACCAGAGTCGCAAGGTTCTAACCTTTTAAAATGCAATAATAGTAGTTCAGGAGTTCAATCGATCTTTTTGAACTGGGCCCTGGGCGCTCCGCAGATGGGGCATCTCTCTGGCGCCTTCTCCACGGTATTGCCGCAGACCTGGCAGACGAAGTAGTCGACTTCTGGCATACTTTCATTGTTCTTCAGAGCGTTAAGGGCTCTCTTGAAGTGATTCGCGTGAATCTCCTCGACCTGGTTGGCTATATTGAAGCTCCACTCGGCCTGCTTGTTCTTCTCCCTCTGGGCGACCTCCAGAAACTCAGGGTACATCTTGGTGAACTCATAGGTCTCACCGCTTATGGCCTCATCTAGGTTGCTCACGGTCATCCCGATCTCCCCGGATACCCGGAGGTGGTTGTGCGCGTGGACCGTCTCGGCGTCCGCAGCCGCCCTGAATAGCTTGGCCACTTGGGGCAGCCCCTCCTCGTCCGCCTTCTTGGCATAGGCGAGGTAACGCCTGTTCGCCTGTGACTCCCCGGCGAAGGCCTCCTTGAGCTTCTCGATCGACTCGCTCATCATAATCAGCGATCTCTAACCTTCGGCAATGGATAAACTTTGACACGGTGAAGGGTTTTAATTCGGCGCTGCACATTCTCTGACTTGATCCGAAAATGACCGAAGTGAATGAGGTCTACCTCTGTGAGATCTGTGGTAACAAGGTCAAGGTGCTGGAGAACGGTCCGGGTCAGCTCGTCTGCTGCGGGCAGCCCATGATCAAGGTCGAATAGGAACCATACATCTCTTCCTCTTTTTTCTTGACCCATAGATTCATCTTATCTTTCTACGATCACCTATCGATAGGCATGGGATTGAAGGAGATTCTGTTCAGGCTCGTTGAGGTCGACGCGCCCTCGGGCTACGAGGAGCCCATGATGACCCACATGGTCGAGGAGCTCAAGCCCCTCGTAGACGAGGTTCACGTCACCCCAAGAGGCAACGTCGTAGCTGTGCAGCAGGGTGTGGACGATGAGGCGCCGAAAGTCGCCTTAGAGGCCCACATGGATCAGGTTGGCTTCGTGGTCACAAACATCGACGATAGGGGCTTCATCAGGTTCAGGAGGCTCGGAGGGGCGATGACACGGGCTCTTCTAGGGCAGCATATGAGGTTCATAACCCAGAAGGGGGCGGTGAAGGGTGTGGTGGGCATGAAGCCCGGCCACGTCACGCCTGCCGAGGAGAGGAGGACCATACCGGCCATTGAGGACTTGTACGTCGACGTTGGGGCATGGAGCCGTGACGACGTCAGGGCGGTAGGCATCGATATAGGGACGCCCGTCGTATGGGATACGCCGCCCCTGGAGCTGACCAACGACCTCATCGCGAGCCCCGGACTGGACGACAAGATAGGCCTGGCTACCCTGATAGCCGTTGCGAGGGCGCTGAAGGACGAGCCCGTACCCGCAACGGTCTACTACCTCGCCACGGTCGAGGAGGAGAACGGCCTCAGGGGCGCCTACTCGGTCCTCTACGACCTAGACGTGGACATGGCCGTTGCGATCGACACGACGTCCGCCGGGTTCCAGCCCGAGGTGAAGATGAGGGACGTATATTACGAGGTAGGCAAGGGACCTGCAATCCACCACGGGGAGCAGGGAGGGGGGCGGGTGAACGTCATCCACCACCACAGGGTCAGGAAATGGCTGAAAAAGACCGCGGAGGACGAGGGGATACCCTACCAGGAGAACTTCCAGTACGGCGGAACCGACGCCGGCGCCATGGCTAAGACGAGGGCGGGCGTCCCCACATCGACCATCGCCCTTCCCAGGAGGTACTCCCACAGCCCGGTCGAGGTCTTCGACGCCAAGGACCTGGAGAACCTGGTCAGAGTGCTTGTGGCGGCAGTCAAGGGGCTGGACTCCGGGTTCAGCCTACTAAGGGCTTAGTGGTACTTCAAGTCTCGGCGGCATCCAACCTGTGTCTTTTTCTCTCTGCTCTTTCCCCTACAAGTGATTGTGCTTAAATCCAGTTCAGGACCAATACTGTACGGTGTGTATTCATTGGTTCGTAACGATCTTCTCAGGATGATCGGGCACGAGTTGAGGTCTGGTAATTACGACAAGGCTGTCCTCTGCGTTGGGTCGACAGAGTACCACGGGGACCACCTCCCCTTCGGGACTGACACCCTGGTCGCCGAGCACCTCGCTGACGCCGTCGTCGAGCGTGTCGACGGGCTGCTCAGGCTTCCGGCCCTTCCCTTCGGGATGAGCAGGCACTACGCCTCTTTCCCCATATCCATCACCCTCTCCACGGAGACGTTGATGAGGGTTCTGAGAGACATGTTCGACTCCCTCCTCGCCCATGGGATGAAGAGGCTGCTGATCATCAACGGCCACGACGGGAACATCGCCGCCATCGACTCGGCGGCTAGGGAGTTCAGAGTGGATCACCCCGAGATGAAGATAGCGGTGCTTGAGGCGTGGTGGGTCACAGCCGGGAAGCTGGTACCCGAGGGCACCTTCGAGGTCTGGGACGGTCTCGGCCACGCTGGCGAGGGGGAGACCTCCATGATGCTGGCCGTCGCCCCCGAACTCGTCGACATGGATCGCGCGAGGGGGGTGGTGCCCGATCTCCCCGCCCACGTGGAGTTGAAGTGGACCTTCAACGAGCTGACTCCCTACGGGGCGACGGGGGACCCCACGAAGGCCACGGAGATGAAGGGCAGGCTCATGAGAGACGCCTTGGTAGAGCATCTTGTCTCCTTCGTCAAGGAGATGGATGAGAGAGACTGGGAGATCACCTCCAGGTAGCAGTCGCAGCTACCTCACGTTCCTCTCCGAGTCGGGGGCCTGGGAGTGCCTGTAGTCGTAGACTACCTCCTTTCTCTCCCCCAGCCCTCTGCCCACAAGGAGGATCCCTACGAAAAATAAGATGGGGAGGAGGAGGCTGAAGACCCAGGCCAGGGGCGACCTGCGGTCTAGGTACATGGTGTAGTGGACCATCGCCGTGTCGACTAACCCCAGTGCAATAAATATGAGGCCAAGTCTTAACTTGTTCAAGTCTCAGACCCGATATATTAGGTGAATGCTCCCATTTTAAAGTCTTGATTGTTAGTACTTTTTTTACACTTTGTGTATGCACTCAGATTTTGTTATAGGGTTAGTTCCTTTTCTTCATTATCCTTTTTAAATCAATATATAATATAGATTTTATCTTCAGTATCAAGTCTTATATATATTATAGACAGAGGGGATATGAGGGAAAATAATGGAATCAAAAGGTTCACAGATGATGATAGTGCTGCTGGTAGTTGGGCTGGTAGTCGGAGCAGGCGTCGGATACTTTGCGGCCCCCACCAAGACGGTGGAGGTTGAGGTCCCGGGGGAGACCACGACCGTCGAGGTCCCGGTCCCCGCCCTCAGCGGGACTATACCAATAGGCGTCCTGTACGCAAACACTGGCCACATAGATACGGGTGGAGTAGCCGCCGGAATAGCCATTGCTGAGGTCAACGAGTACGTCGAGGCTCTCGGCCTAGATGTCACTTTCGAGCTAGTCGAGGAGTGCGGTGAGGGACAGGCGACGACAGCCCTGGAGAAGTTCCAGAGTATGGTCGCCAGGGGGGTCAAGGTAACAGGTGGGCCCAACTGGAGCTCCCACTGCAAGGCGATTGCCGACTATGCCGAAGAGCACCAGGTCGTCGTATTCAGCGAGGGATCCACCTCGCCGGTCATGGCGATCCCAGACGACTACGTCTTCAGGCTCCCAGTTACAGATTCAACGCAGAACTCCGCTCTGGCCCCGGCGATCTACGACATGGGATTCGAGCACATGGTAATAGTCCAGAGGAACGACGCCTGGGGAGACGGTAACTACGAGACGATGTTGGAGGAGTTCGAGAAGGTAGGCGGCGTCGTCGAGGATCGCCTTAGGTACGACTCTGAGAAGACAGAGTTCTCGGCGGAGGCCGCTGCCCTAAACGACGTCGTCACATCTCTCAACGCCCAGTACGGTGCCGACAAGGTGGCCATCGCCACCTGGACCTTCGAGATCAACGCCATATTCGCAGCCTGCAAGGAGTACCCAGCACTCGTTGACGCCACTTGGTTCGGCTCCGACGGCTTCGGCAGATCCACGACGCTCCTCGACGAGAACCCGGACGCCCACGAGACTCAGTTCCTTGCCATGATCATGGGCACGGTCAAGTCGAGCAGGTACAAGGCCTTTGAGGTAAAGTACCTCGAGCAGTCTGGAGGCAGGCTACCCGGCACCTACACGACCCACATGTACGACATAATCTGGCTTCTATGCAAGTCCGTTCTGGAGGCAGGAGTATACGACGGTGCGATAGTCAAGGATGTCCTCCCGACTGTGGCGGAACAGTACTGGGGCGCTTGCGGATGGACGAAGCTGAACGAGGCAGGCGACAGAGCTGAGTCCAACTACGAGTTATGGACGGTCAGACTGAACGAGACATCTGGACTACCGGCCTGGTACGTCGCTGCTTCCTACGACTCGGCGTCAGGCGCACTTACCTGGCTTATCGAGCAGTGATAGTAAACAATCGTATAATCTACACCCTTTTTTTTATGCTAAGAGGCAAGCTAACCTGCCATTCTTTATCCCTTTCAGAATGTTAAGAGAGAATAATTGACTAACGCTTGAGCAGGCGTTTTATAAAGTTCTCCTGCGCTGAAATATCTTTTCTGGGAACCTTCACACCCTTGGACTCCAGCTCGGTGTAATATTTCTGGTAGTCAAGACCCCTCATCTTCGTCGGCCTCTCGGGGAGCAGTCCTTGGGGCCGGAAGATGATGATCATCAGCAGCATGAGGCCTATGAGTATCTGCTCGAGCCACTGCACCTGGAAGGGCACGTAGGCCTCAATGTTGTGCTTGTAGAAGATGATTATCCTCCGGAAGGTGATGAATAAAAACGTGCCTAAGGTGGCACCCATGTTGTTCCCTACGCCTCCGACCATGAACATCAGCCAGGGGTAGAAGGTCCAAGCCGCCCGGGTATAGGCCGTAGACAGGACCGCATGAATATAGAAACCGTACAGCACGCCGGCTACTGAGGTTAACGCCGAGCACATCACGACGACCTTCGTCCTTATCCCGACGACGTCCTTACCGACGCACTCTGCGCTGAGGGGATTCTCCCTCACGGCCTTCACCATCCTCCCAAGGGGCGAGGTGCTCATAGCCTGGAGTAGCAGGAAGATTAGCAGAGTCGTGAGAGCGCAGATGACGAGAAAGCCCTCGGTCCTGAACTCTCCCATCCATGCGAACACGTCGGGGACGTGTATCCAGAAGGTCCCGCCGACGAGGTGATAGTAGTTCAGGCCAATGATCCTTATCGCCTCCGCCATTCCTATCAACACTATTATCAGGTAGCTGCCGCTCAGCCTGATGGCGGGCCGGGAGACGACGTACCCGAGACCAGCGTTCAGAACCAGAGAGATCAAGATTATCAGCAGGAAGATACCGATGCCCATGAAGGGGTCCCGGGCCAAGTACTTGTTTATCTCGTTGGTTATCTTCGAGTTCTCGTACATGAAGTCGAGCTCAGGATAGACGTTGTATACAGATCTCAGGATCCTGCCCGTGAGGGCGCCGACGACGTAGCCGCCTCCGGCGACGGAGAGGGATACTCCGAAGTGGGGTATGCCCGTGTAGCCGTACATGAAGTTGAGGTTCATGGTTACGATGAGGTAGAGGAGGAAGAACATGAAGAGGTCGATGATCCACTGGAGGAGTATCTCATTGATCACTGGCCTCATCCTCCCTTGGGCTCCTCGGCTTCCCATACTTCTCCCTAAGCTTCCTTATGATGAGGACGAGACCTCCGGGTTCGTACATTAGGATGAGGGACATCAATGCAAGCGGTATGATCATCCTGTAGGCTCCAATCCAGAGGCCGAACGTCTTCATGAGGTAGTAGGACCCCCAGACCTCGAGGAGGCTTATCACGTATCCTCCAAGCATGGCGCCGTATATGCTTGAAAGCCCGCCGACGACGCTGGAGGCGAACGTGCTGGTTGCGAGCATGCCACCTGATCCTGGTCCCGATGAGAACCAGAGGGGTAGAAAGGTGCCTGAGAGGCCAGCGAGGCCGCCCGTTATGGTCCATGAGATCAGCTGGACCCTCTTTATGTTTATGCCGAGGACGGCCGCGAGGGGAGCGTTCTCCACTGTGGCCCTCATGGCGATGCCGAACTGCGTCCGTGTCAGCATCAGGTGCATCGTGACGATGACCGTGAGAATGAGGGCCGTCGAGATGATGAGAACACCAGGAAAATCCCCGATGCGGAAGTCGTTGACCCTGAGCATGAAGCCCCTGGAGTAGGTGTCCAGGACGTTCCTGACATAGTCAGCGTAGATCTGTACCCCCGCTAGAAAGATCTGCTGGAGGGCAAGTAGAGATATGGTGAGAAGTATTGGCCCGGCCCCGTACTTCATGAGCGTGTTGACGACACCCAGGTAGACAAACACAGCCAGCACCGCACCCAAGGCGAATCCGATGGGCATAGCGTAATAGGGGTTAATGTGAAGTATTCGCACCATGGTGAACGTGCTATATACGCCGAGGACGGCGAAGGTGCTCTGAGCGAAGTTTGGTATCCTTGAGATCGTGTACACGAGGGTGAACCCGATACTCATCATGGTCACGCAGTTCGCGTAGACCAACGCGTCCTTGATAATGGGGGGAAACATCCTTGTAGGTTTTTCCTATACATATATAAAATGTTAAGGACCCTTTTCTGAAATTATAACAATATATCGATTAAATCTTATTTTTTGATCTTAATTAGTTTCTTATCCGTTGTACAGTAGGACAATTTTTATAATTAATGTAAAAATACTCTGTTGAAGCAGCATGCCGGAGACTGTTCTCTCTGTTAAGAACCTAACTAAGAGCTTTGGGGAGTTCAAGGCTGTCAATGACCTCTCCATGGACATCGAGAAGGGGAAGATTACCCTTCTGATCGGGCCCAACGGAAGTGGGAAGACCACCCTACTGAACTGCATAACTGGGATATACGATCACGACGCGGGAAAAGTCTCTTTTCATGGGGAGGACGTAACACATCTGAAAACTCATGAGATCGTGGACAAGGGGATGGTACGTACATTTCAGGTATCGTCGCCTTTTACACGCCTAAGCGTG
>Ga0209427_10010963_pt1 | contig 10005 bp, 7 predicted proteins | sample DeeMarSWOR136_30_FD_187465 | JGI IMG/M metagenome (GOLD analysis project Ga0209427, IMG submission 187465) | Marine sediment microbial communities from White Oak River estuary, North Carolina - WOR-1-36_30 (SPAdes) (version 2) | ecosystem: Environmental > Aquatic > Marine > Intertidal zone >...
ACTGTCCCGGCTGCGGTTGCGGCAGTGCTTGGTAAGGCAGAGCCAGCGGACGCTGCCAAGATTGCGGAGGATGCTGCCTTCCTGACGGCAGGTATTCCGGGAGCCAGGCAGAAAGCCGAGGAGGTAGCCCGCCTCGCCGTGCGTATTGCTAAGAACCTTGATGGTGGTCTTCCGAACACAGCTTGATAACACTCCTCTTTGTTCGGTTTAACCAACCACACGGACCATATATATAAGTTGGTTTCGTAATCAGGAGGTTGTCGGTTCAAATCCGACCGTCGGCCCCAGTGATTCCAAGGTGTTAGCCCTCCTTTTCGGAGGGTTTTTTTATTACAGAGAATCTCATATTTTGTCACGGCTGGTGGAGGGTACGGGGTGACACTGAAAGAGAAATGCACCGCAGGTAACAGAGTCCCCAATGCCTTCAATGCCTCTATACATTTAGTTCTTGGGAGAGGAAAGCGCATTCTCTTCAGACATCACTTTTACAAGCTTTTGGTGTAGTTTCACATTGGTTGATTTATCAGCCAAGCATGAAAAAAGGTGGTAGATCAAAGGACATACAAAATCTTGACAATACCGACAATTGGCTATAGCATGGCCAAAAACTTTAAAAGGAAGAGAATGTCATGATCGTTGATTCCCATGGTCACATATTCCAGAATTGGTCTGGGCCGTGCGGGCATGAATCAAAGGCAATCCACTTAAAGTACCTCCAAAAGACCTTGACCCGGTCCCCGGCAAGGGTTGTGCGGGCCCGGGACGGTGGGCCCGGGGAGACCCACCACCTATTTCGCAAAGGCGACAATACATGGGAGGGCCTCCGCGATGATGTCAATTTTCGGGTGGGTACCTATGGACGGTTGGAATTCACGGTCCATGGGGAGGATTACTACATCCAGTTTATGCCCGTAAACATGGCTACCTTCGAGTCGCCTCCCGAACTATTATTAGCCCTGATGGACTTGGCCGGGGTGGACCACTGTGTGCTTCAAGCGGGCATGAATTACGGGGTCATGAATGACTATAATGCGTTAGCCCAACACCAATATCCCGACAAATTTACGGGGCTCCTCCACGTGGACTCACCCATGGCCTATACACCACAGTGGATGGAGGAGGTTGATCGCGCGTATAACAGGTTGAACCTGCGCGGGATCTATTACGAAGTAGATGAATTTAGCCGGTACGGATGCGAATGGACTTTCGATGATGCCAGGATGGATCCCTTCTGGGAACTGGCCGCCTCGCTTGATGTCCCGGTTTTTTTTGGGACCAGCTCGCTTCCCAACTACGACCGGACCAGCTACATTGCCAACATTAAACGCTTGGACGGTCTGCTCACCCGTTTCCCCGAAATGCGTTGGCTGCTGATAATGTGTCCTCCGGTGCAATATTTCGCCAAAAATGGCAAATGGGCATTCCCCCCGGAAGTGGACCAAACTTACCGTCGCGAAAACCTACAATTGGAGGTGGTGTTTCCGATCGTATGGGGGGGCGTTTGGGACTATCCATTTCCTGAGGCCCAGGTGCTCATTCGGGACCTTCGCGACAAATACGGAGCAGAAAAGCTGGTCTGGGGATCGGACATGCCAAATATCGAGCGATTTTGTACTTATAAGCAGTGTATTGACTACATCCGTCGTTACTGCAATTTTCTAACCTCCCGTGAGAAAGATCTGATTTTGGGCGAAAACTTGATCGACCTTTGCAAAATCAAATTATCGCCATCCAAGTGAGCGGCGGGATCGAGTCTTGAATTATCAATTTTTGATAAACACTGCTTTGCCATCAAGAAAGATAGGTGTGAGATATGCAATAAGGCGTGTACTCTTTTATTCGGCGTTTATTATCGGTTTTGCCATTGCTGCACGAATTCCCAACTGCTGCTCTATCCTGAGCAGTTCATTCAACTTAGCCATCCTTTCTCCTCCGATTACGCCGGTCTTTATCCCGACGCATTTCCAAGCAACTCCCAAGTGGGCAATTGTATGATCCTCAGTTTCGCCTGAACGATGCGAGATTACGGTGTCCAAACCACCCGATTGAGCATATCGATTGGTTTCACGCGTCCCCGTAATTGTACCTACTTGGTTCACCTTTATGATCATTGAATTGATTGCTCCAGATTTAATCCCTTGTTCGGTTCTCACCTTGTTTGTTGCCAGCAAATCATCACCGCAAACATAGCAGCGAGCACCAACCCGTTTTTTTAACTCTGTAAAGGCAGCAAAGTCATCACTGTGAAAGGGATCTTCCACATAGTAGAGATTGAATGTATTGACCAGATCCTCCATATAGGTAATCTGTTCTTCAGTGGTGCGGAGAATATTCTCTCGTTTGTACTCATACACCTTTTTTTTGGTATCCCACAGTCTATCAGCAGCCAAATCCAACCCCAACCTGAACGATACTCCCGTTTTCTTGGTTACTGCTGCACAAGCCTCAGACAGTACCTCAAGCGCTTGATAATCATTTAGATTGGTTGCCCACGCACATTCATCGTCTGTGCCACCTGTAAAATTGGGGTCTGCCTGTTCAAGAATCTTACCCGTTTCCTCATGCACCATAATATTGGTTTCGATAGCTGTGGTCATATTTGCGGCGCCAACGGGGATGGCCAGATGCTCTTGCATATCAGGTGCAGGCCCCGTGCTGTGTGCCCCACCGCCAATAATATTACCAAGCGGATAAGGCAAGGTTGGTCCATTCTCGGAGAGAAATTGATAGAGAGGCAAACCCAGTGAGTTCGCAGCTGCCTTTGCTATTGCTATAGATGTGGCGCTTGATGTATTACCGCCGATACGAGCAAAATTTTCTGAGTTATCTATCTCCCTCAGGATCGTATCACACAGGTTTGTATCGGCGGCGTCTATTCCCCGCAATCGTGGAGCTATCTCTTTCTCTACAACTTTCAATCCCCTGTTCAAGCCCATCGATCCATAAGCCGAAGCCTCATATATACCGCGACTTCCAGGCGCTCCAAAGGGCGCTGCATTCCTTCCCAGCCCACTGTCCGTGATTACATCGACCTCTATCGTGGGTATTCCTCTACTATCAAAAACCCTCCTTGCATGGACTTCCCTAATGATACATTTTTTACCCATGTCATCGCTCCCCGTTATCTGATTTCTTGGACTTTTAGGCCCAGGTATCTATGCTAACCATATCCTCCTTGTCGGGCTATTAAATCGGTTGGGTTCCCCTCGACGGAGATATGAAAAAAGTCATTAAAAGTGCAATGAAGATTCCACCTACGATGAGAGCCATTGTCCCTGTTCCTTCTCACCCACCCATATCCGGTAGGCCTCGATCAAACAGAGTCTATTGAACCATTAACTGGGTGAGGGCCGACACCTCTTTCATACTCTCCAGGTTATCGATCCTTTCAATAATTGTTTCCATTCGTTTGCCATCCAGAATCTTCTCCGAAAGTCTGACAAATTTTCTTTGGAGCTCCTCATCAGTCAAGGGATTTTGAGGGGACCCTTTTGGATATTCAACAAACATCTCATGCAAATCTCCCTTCTTTGTGACTACCTGTACGCGAGATGGCCATTTCCCAGCATGTTGCAGTTCGTCCATCTCCTGATCGGCAACGACCTTGACCTTTCGTGCCAGCTGCAAAACCTTTTTGTCTTTCAATTTCTCCGGTAAATATTGGTCCAGGAAGAGCTCCCCGTCAAGCAAGGTAACCGCGAGGGTGTAGGGGAGGCTCATTTGGGCCTTGAGGTATGTTGAGGGAGCATACGTAGCTTCCTCATCTGATCCACCAATGAAAGCATGCATGCTGGGCACAAAGGCCCGAATCTCATCAACATCTTCGGGGAGCACCTGGTGCTTCCGCATGATCTCCTGGAGGGCATCCACCGAGGAGGCTATGGCATGAGTGCCATTGTGGTACTTAACCGCCACATCCATTATCTTGAAGCTTTTCCCCAAATTCTCCACGAGAAGGTCGGGCAAATACTGATCTCCCTCCGAGTATGCATGGAGGAAGCCATCCCTTCCCTCGAAGACGCTGTGGGGACCGGTAAGATGGCTTTGTGCTAATAGAGCGGCCAGGATACCATCATGTCCTGCCTTTCCCGGATGAGTCCGGGAAGTATCTGCTGCCACTGGGCCGGTGAATGATTCGATAAGCCCGGCAGAAGAGCTTCCGGCAATCCCCAGGGCGTTAGCGATTTGCTCTGATCTCAACCCCATTGCTTTACAAGCAATTGCTGCTGCGCCAAAGACCCCACATGTACCGGTAGCATGGAATCCCTTTCGATGGTGTACCATAGCGGGCTTTGAGTTAATTGCAAAGCCAACTCTTGCCATGATTTCATAACCCAGTACAACCAATGTGATGAGACTCTTGCCGTCCAGTTTTTGCCTCTCCGCCATGGCCACGGCTGTTGGTACGACCACAGGGCCGCAATGAGCCACGCAAGCCAAGATCGTGTCCGTAAAATCGTTGCTGTGAGCCATAGTTCCATTGGCGAAAGCTGCGAGATTTGCAGAGAGATGATCGCCGAACCGAAAGACCGTGGACTCCTTGGGACCGTTCAATTTGCGGGCTACGGAGAGGATAGCCTGGGTAGCATTCGAATGGGAACCACCCAGGGCCAAGCCTAAGTTATCGAGTATTGAGGCCTTGGCCTTTTGGATTACCTGTGAGGGGATTGGGTTGAATGCAAAGTCATGAACAAAAGTGGCCAATACGTTAGCATAATATTCTTTCATATTACAAGGCCTCCTTGACGGATTGAGCATACAATCATTTCTGGACAAACGTATTCTCGATTATCCCCTGATATCAGAAGTTCCATCACATATCAAGAATTTTTTCCTCATGTGATAGCAGATATCGTCATCGGTCGAGGTCGGGTCTTGAATTATCATTTTTTGATAAACACTACTTTACTACCGTGCCTCTGGTTGTAAGGTCAAGCCCCAGGTGTGTAGTACCCATGAGAGGCAGGGGCCCAAAACTCTCACTATTGAAAATGACAATCCCCTATTTTCGATGACTTAGGTTGCGGAAGACTGGCTGTGCGAGGAAGGTTCTCCTGGGAAGAAAAAATAACAAATTCAAGATTTTAGCTGAATTCAAAAGAGGGGATTCGTAATCAGTTGGTCGGAGGTTCAAATCCGACCGTCGGCTCCAACCATATCAGGGACTTTCGGACTTCCCGCCTGATTGACCATGCCTCAGTTTTACGTCAGTCGCGCCAGAGCAGATTTATCCCCTTTTGCCTTGATTCTTTAGTAGTATAGGGTTTGTATTCTAATGATTGTCCGGACTTGACATTAGGAGTTTAAATCCTTATTATTAGGAAATAGGATCCTTATTATTAGGCAGTAACATCCTACAAATGACGATAAGTAGTAAAAACCTGGACGAAATCCTTTTTGCTCTGGAACGGCAGATACAGTTTTACCGCGGCTCTTCCATAGGGCTTTTAGTCTGCGGTGGGACGGCCTTAGCTGCTCTCGGACTTATTGATCGAACTACCAAAGACGTTGATGTCATAGCGGGGGTTGAAGAGACAGATGTGGGGATGAGATTTTGGAAAATCAGTAGGTTCCCTGAGTGGCTGGATAAGGCGGCAAAAAAAATAGCTAGGGATTTTGGATTACCTGAGGATTGGTTAAACCTTGGACCTGCTTCGCAAATGGAGTTGGAGCTTCCCCCTGGAATAGAAGGACGACTGGTAAAAAAGAGTTACGGGAACTACCTGGCTGTATATTTTATCAGCCGAACGGACCAGATATTTTTTAAACTCTATGCGGCGGCTGATCGTAACGACTACCATGTACAGGATCTGATGGCCTTGCATCCGACGGAAAAGGAGATGGAAGAGGCTGCAAGATGGATTTTAACCCAAGATGTCTCGCAGGAGTTTCGATTTATTCTCAAGGATTTCTTGAAAAAGCACCGCTATGGGCCTATCGCTGACAGAATTTAAAGAAAGGTTTACTCAGGGGTTTCTTGAAGTCCAGTGGAAACATTGGTCGGCTCTGGGTGTGGCTTCGCATGTCGAGCCAGAAGAACGGTGGCTCATAGACATTGAGGCATTGACCTTGTCCACTCTGATGGCTGGCTTTCATGATACTCGCCTTCTAAACGCCTCGATTGAATGGCTGATCAAGAACAGTGATTGGCTGAATCTTCAACGCTTGAAGAGAATTGCGAAGGAATTCACTGAACCGCTACCTCAATTGAGTCCTCGAATCGATTCTCTTCTAGATCCCCAGGTATTTATATTATTGGGTAACACATTCAAGAGGTTCGGTCAAAAAGCCTGGACGGAAAAGGGATCTGGTACGTGGGAATTTGGAAAAACTTCGGCAACGAGGTATGAGGATTTCCTTAACAAGTTTCAGATGAGAAATATCGTAACGGATGTGATGCCGCAACGACCTTCGCTATTACAATTAAGACTGCGAGGTATATTAGGGATAGATGCAAGGGTGGAGGCCCTCATTTACCTTCTGAGTAATGAGCGTGGGAACTCTAATGCGATCGCCAAAGAGATCTTGTATGACCAGAAGAGTGTCTACAGAATACTCGAAAAGTGGCACAAGGTTGGTTTTTTGGCAAAAGACAAGGGGCCGAAAATCGTAACCTTCACCCTGGAAAAAAGGGCGGAATGGCTTGATCTGCTTGGTTTAAGAGAGCTGCCAACTTACCTTAACTGGGTGCAAGTATTTCGTTTTCTTGGTCAAATACTGAAGGCCTTATCGGTTTCCCCATGGTCTGAAGACGAATATATGCTTTCATCCCTATTCCGGGACCTTTTGGACGAAGCAAAACACATGAGGAAATACGTGCATGTGTCTGTTCCCGAGCCAAACCAGTACCCGGGCTCTAGGTATCTGGTCCCATTTGCAACAGCGATTTTGGATATTATTGAACGGCTGAAGGGTGGTGGGACATAACCAGTTGGCACCAAAAGGGGGAAGGGCTGGTTGTTTTGCTCTTGATTCGTAATCAAAAGGTTGTCGGTTCAAATCCGACCGTCGGCTCCAGTGATTTCAACTACTGACGAGTCTCTCGCTTGATTACGCATTTCCAAATTGTTATGTGCGCAGGGCATGACGGCCGCAGCACCACACGTTTTCCCTTTTGGGAACCTTTTTGTACCTTTTGGCACACTGCTGTATCTTATTGAAATCAGCTCGAAAATGAATATATCTCACCAAAAAACCCCGGCTTTTCGTCCCTTTTGGAACATTACATCCTGCCATCTTATTCCTCACTATTACATTACAAAAATGGATATCTCTTGTAATTCCAATTAGTTATCGACGTGGTTTTGCATTTTCAGCAACTGGTCCCAATATTGCTCTGGCAGACTGTGGGGCGGGGGGCTAACGACCGGGATGCCCTTTTCCTTCCACCAGGGATATGAGGGTTGGATGATAAACTGCTTGTACCAAGCCCTTTTTCCGGGCTGTCGATGCTGGCGATCACCGCCCATGCTCAAGCAATGTCAAGAGAATTAACTGCTTGAATCTTTTGGCATTTCCTACTGAAAGTTCTCTTGGGATTTATAGGAAAGCGACAATTAGATTACTGATTGGGAGCTGGAGGCCTCTCGGATAACTCATTCGGCGGCCTTGCAAAAGGGAAAGATCTGTGGTAAAAAAGGGGAGTTTCTCTGTTTTCGGCACAAAACAATTGACACGCTCCAACACCTATATTCTGATATTCTGGCTTATCATGTCTCGGGGGGGCAACGTGTGTCGTCATGGTATTGCCCAAACTCAGGTAGACCACCTTTCCGAGATTCCAAAGTTTCTGTTGGCCTCCATAGTAATAGCCATGAGTTCGCTCGTTTCCTACTCTTGTACACCAACCAGTAAGGTAATCCAACTCCCAGAGAAAAGCCTTTTTCGGTCTGAACACTACATTGTCTACGGGCTACGGGATAACGAGACACCTGGGGAATTGGCTGAAAAGTTTTTGGGGGCCCGTAATAAATCATGGATGATTGAGGAAGCCAATCCGGGAGCTGACTTCAGTAAGGGGAATGCCATTGTTATTCCGTTGAAAGAGAATAACAAGGGAGGGCTGAGTGCTGAGGGGTTTCAGACCATACCGATACTCGCGTATCACCGTTTTGCCGAAGATTGCAATTCTACTCTCTGCGTGCCTAAACGTTTGTTTGAACTTCAGATGAGGTATCTGAAAGAGAATGGGTATCACGTCATCACCCCTGAGGAACTCCTTGCTTTTCTGGAATATCGTCACGGGCTTCCGAAAAAATCCGTGTTGATTACCATGGATGATGGGTATCGTTCTGCTTATGATATTGCCTACCCGATCCTCAAGGAATACGGATTCCCAGCGACGTTGTGCATCTATACGAGTTTTGTCGGTGTTTCCAAGATCGCCATCACGTGGGACCAACTCAGAGAGATGAAGGCGAACGGCTTTACGATCGGTTCGCATACCGTATCTCACAGCGATCTTACCAGGCCAAAAGAGGGAGAAACCGAGCCTGAATTTATCGCCAGGATCGAGGAGGAGATCCAGGGTTCAAAGAAAATCATAGATAAAAAATTGGGGCAAGACACCTGTATTCTCGCTTACCCCTATGGCTATTATGATCAAAGATCAATCAATGTCGCCCGACAGGCGGGTTACAAGATTGCCATGTCTGTCAGAAGAGGAGGCAATGCCTTTTTTGGGAACCCCTTGTCTTTGAGAAGGGATCAGATCTTGGAGGGGGATATAGAGACCTTCCTTTCCAGGCTAAAGACCTTTAATAACCTTTCACTAAAGTGAGAAAGCCATGAAGAATAAAACAGGAATCATCGGCGTAGTCCTTTTGTTATGCTTGGTTATTGGGTGCTCGAAACTCAAACCCACCACCAAAGGTCCGCCAGATCTTGCCGAGCAATATATGGCAAAAGCGCAGGCGTACGAGGCAAAAGGGGATCTGGTTGCGGCATTGGAGCAGTACAAACTTGTACTAACAGTGGAACCTGAAAACCAGTTGGCCAAAACAAAAAGTGAAGAGATCGGACAGGCAACCCTAAAGCTGGCCGAGGAACACTACCAGACCGGGTTAGGCTTCCATAAAAAGGGTGAATACGGGAAGGCCCGCAAGGAGTTCTTGACCGCTCTGAGATATAATCCAGAACACCCGAAAGCAGTAGAGATGCTGACTGTTGTGAGTAAAGAGATGGAGGAGGTGCAGGGGTATATACTCCACACCATTCAGCCGAATGAGACTCTTGCAACATTGGCCGGTCATTACTACGGAGACCATGGGAAGTTTCATCTCATTGCGCAGTACAACGAGCTGGAGGATGCAACGAAGATCAGGGCTGGTCAGGAGATCAAAATCCCGGTCATCAAGGGAATACCGATTATGGCAGATCCAGGGGCGATTCGGACTGATACGGGTGAAGCCCTTGAGCCAATGCCTGGCGAAATCATAACTGTCAAAAGTTACGTTACTCACACCGTTGAGCCGGGAGAGACCCTCGCAAAACTGGCACAAATGTATTATGGAGATCACAAGAAGTTCGACCTCATCGCCAAATTCAATGGCCTTAAAGACGCTGCCGACCTAAAGGTGGGAAAGGAGATTAAGATCCCTGAAGTCGGCGGAGTCCCATTTTTGGCAGAGGGAAAGGTTAAAGAGACGAGAGAGGCCAAGATTGCTGAAGGTGTTACGGTGAGTGAGGGAATGCCTAAGAAAGAAAAAAGGGAAGAAGAGCCCATCAAGGAGCGAATAACGAAAGAAGATCAACTGGCTAACTATCGGGAGCTTGGTATTGAGCTTTTCAAAAACAAGGAATATGCTGGGGCGATCAACGAATTCCACAAAGTCTTGAACGTGCATCCGGAGGATTCTGTAACACGCGAATACCTCGCAAAATCCCATTTTGAACAGGGACTGGTTCTTTTCGCGAAAGAGGATTATCTGGCTGCTCGAGATGCATTCAAAGCTACTCTGCAATACGATAAAGATTGTGATAAATGCGAAAAGAATATCCAAGAAT
>Ga0209427_10010964_pt1 | contig 10004 bp, 8 predicted proteins | sample DeeMarSWOR136_30_FD_187465 | JGI IMG/M metagenome (GOLD analysis project Ga0209427, IMG submission 187465) | Marine sediment microbial communities from White Oak River estuary, North Carolina - WOR-1-36_30 (SPAdes) (version 2) | ecosystem: Environmental > Aquatic > Marine > Intertidal zone >...
AGTGATATCCCACGTCGCCGCCCTGTTGGAAGTTAATCTGAAGACATAATGCCAGAGTTTTTTCTGCCATCGACACACCAGCTTTTCCATCGCCTGGGCATCGCCGTCCTGGGCTTCCATAACCAGAAGCTGGTTCTCGATATCCAAAAGTTTATCTTTCATCTACTCTCTTAGTCTTATCAGCAGGTCAATTGGTTCATTTTTTCGGCCAAAATTAACTCTCACAGTACCTTTAAGCTCTATACTATCAACTTCGGGACTTTTTTGCTACTTCATACAGCAAAGCCGGGTTGTACAGGAATTTGTATTTGACAAGTCTTTTCTCATCATTAAAATAGTTGCTACGTATTGTTAAACGACTCGAATCAGAAAGGATAAAATAATGGCTGGTAATATAACAGAACTGACTGATGCGGTTTTTGATGATATTGTTCATAATTCCGATAAGCCGGTGCTCGTTGATTTCTGGGCGCCGTGGTGTGCGCCGTGCAAGATGATGGCTCCTGTTCTGGAGGAAATCGCCGCCGAATATGCGGACAAAGCCAGGATTTGTAAGCTCAATACCGACGATGCCCGCGACAGTGCTGTGGAGTTTGGCATATCTGCAATACCCACTGTTATCTTATTCAAGGACGGTCAGGTACAGAACAAATGGGTAGGCGTAACCGGTAAAAAAGACCTCACCGCCGCGATTGACGAACTGCTTTGAGGAAAGTACCAAGCGTGTCGCACAAGATCATATCCAAGAACCAGCTTAGCGATGATGTTTTCACCGCTGAAATCGAAACGCCGCTTATTGCGCAGGCGGCAAAGCCCGGCCAGTTCGTCATTATCAGCATAAGCAGCGACTACAGTGAGCGAATTCCTCTCACGATTGCCGGCAGTGATAGTGAAAGCGGCACTATTCAGTTGATTTGGCAGCGCGTCGGCAAAAGCACCGCCGAACTGGCAGATATGAACACCGGCGACAGTATCGACAATGTGGTCGGCCCCCTGGGAAAACCAACTCACATTGAAAATTTCGGCACTGTTGTCTGTGTCGGCGGCGGAATCGGAAATGCGCCGTTACTGCCCATAACAAAGGCACTGAAAAAGGCCAGCAACAAAATCATCGGCATCCTCGGCGCAAGAACAAAGAAACTGCTTATACTCGGCGAGCAGTTCACAAAAATATGTGATGAACTGATAATCACAACCGACGACGGTTCACTTGGCAGAAAAGCACTCGTAACCGAACCGCTGAAAGAGTTGTGCACACGTAGCCCCAAACCGGACCAGGTCTTTGCCATCGGGCCGGCAATAATGATGAAATTCTGCTGTGAGGTCACTGCTCAATTCAACATTCCCATTCAGGTCTCGCTGAACACTATTATGGTTGACGGAACGGGTATGTGCGGCGGCTGCCGTGTCGAAATCGACGGTCAGCCGAAATTTGTCTGCGTTGACGGCCCGGAGTTTGACGGACACAAAGTCAATTTCGACCTCATGCTAAAAAGACTGAATGCCTATAAACGCCAGGAACAACAGGCCTGGCAGCAGTATAAAAAACACAAATGCCGAATAGGTCTCGACGAATAGAAAAACCGTTGCTCATCGCTCGGAGCACAGGGCACGAATCATATGACCGAAAAAGAGAGAAAAAAACTTCTGCAGCAGCTTCTGGAAAAGCAGGCCTGTGACAAGCTAAAGCCTGCCGACCGATTTGAAATCGGCCCTCAGGATATGCCCGAGCAGGACCCTGTCGAGAGGATAACCAACGTCAATGAGGTTGCAACCGGCTATACTGAAACACAGGCCCGGCTGGAAGCAATGCGGTGCCTGCAGTGTAAAAACGCACCCTGTGTCAAGGGCTGTCCCGTGCAGATAAGAATAGGAGATTTCATAGCCGCCATCGCTGAAGGCGATTTCAGCAAGGCACTGTCCATAATCAAGGAAAATTCCCTTTTGCCCGCCGTATGTGGCCGAGTATGCCCTCAGGAGGTGCAGTGTCAACAGACCTGCACCGTCGGCTTAAAATTCAAGGACCCCACCAAAGCCGTTTCCATCGGGCGACTCGAAAGGTTTGCCGCCGACCAATGCGGCAACGACAACGCCATTCCTGCGGTCGCGCCAGCTACGGGCAGGAAAGTGGCTATAATCGGCTCAGGGCCCGGCGGTATAGTGGCCGCCGCTGACCTGCGAAGGGCAGGCCACGATGTTACTATCTTCGAGGCATTCCACAAGCCCGGCGGCGTAATGGTTTACGGAATCCCCGAATTCAGATTACCAAAGGCAATCGTCCAGAATGAAATTGATGTACTGACCAGAACGGGCGTCAAAATCATCTGCAACTTCATCGTCGGCAGAACCAGGACTATCGAGCAGCTAATGAAAGAAGACCATTTTGATGCGCTCTATATCGGCGTCGGCGCAGGTCTGCCGAGATTTATGGGTATTGTTGGTGAATCTCTTGTCGGCGTATACAGTGCCAATGAATATCTGACCCGTGCCAATCTTATGAAGGCCTATGATTTTGGAAAAGGCACCGACACCCCTATTGCCATCTCAAGAAGGGTCGCCGTTGTTGGCGGCGGCAATGTCGCTATGGACGCTGCCAGGACCGCTCTGCGACTGGGCGCAGAGAAGGTCTATTTAGTCTATCGAAGAAGTGAAAAGGAAATGCCCGCCCGAATTGAGGAAGTCCACCACGCTAAGGAAGAAGGTGTCGAATTTCACATACTGCGTAGCCCAAAGCGAATAATTGGTGACCGAGACAGCAAAGTACATGCTATCGAATGTCTCAAGTACCGGCTTGGCGAACCGGACGACTCCGGCCGGCGAAGACCTGTACCAGTTGATGGCTCGGAGTTTAAAATTGACCTCGACACCGTAATTATCGCTATCGGAAATCAGGCAAACCCATTGATTCGCCAGACCACCCCCGGCCTTCAGTTCAACAAGTGGGGAAATATCATCGTCGACGAAAACTGCAAAACCTCGTTGGAGGGCGTCTATGCCGGCGGAGATATTGTCTTGGGGGCCGCAACTGTAATACTGGCTATGGGCCAGGGCAGAATCGCTGCCAATGCCATAAACAAATACCTCGCAGAAAAGAAAAAATCCCGCAGTAGTACGCTCAAACCCATCGACCACATTTGACAATCCGTTTTTTCTTTGGTACTGTCTCTGTTTCTGTAATTCTTGAGAATCACTGTAATTGATTTAGACCCGGATATTGGCCAAAGACTGATAAGGAATTTTCGGCAGGTGATAATGCAAGTTAAGCCCTTTAAAGCACTTAGGTTTAGCAAAACGGTGGTTGGTGATGTGGGAAGCTGCATCGCTCCTCCGTACGATGTTATCAGCCCCGCTCAACAGCGGCAGCTCTATGAAAAAAGCGAATATAATATCGTGCGAATAATCAGAGGAAAACAGGAGCCCTCCGATAACAGCAAAAAAAACCGGTACACAAGGGCCGCAGACTATCTTAACGCCTGGCTTGAAAAGGGTGTCTTAAAGCAGGACCGAACTGATACTATCTACGCTTACGTCCAGGACTTTCGTGTGGCTGGACGAAATTTGCACCGCAACAGCTTCATCGCCTTGGCCAAACTCGAAGAATACGGTAAAACCGTAAGGCCTCACGAGCACACCCTCGATGAGCCCAAGATCGACCGGCTCAATCTCCGAAAAGCAACCGATGCCGAATTCGGCCTGGTCTTTATGCTGTACGAAGACAAACAAAACATCGCAGACAACATAATTGAAAGAGCCGCTAAACAAAAACCGCTTATCGATTCCGCCGATGAACAGGGCGTGCGACATCGACTGTTCACCATAACCTCCAAGGACGATATCGAGCAAATCACGAATATGATGCTCGATAAAAACTGCATCATAGCCGATGGCCACCATCGTTATGAAACGGCTTTGAACTACCAGCAACAAACCGATAATCCCGCAGCCGCATACCAGATGATTGCGTTTGTAAATACCTGCCAGGAAGGACTGCTAATCTTCGCCACACATCGCCTTGTCGCCAACCTTAAGAACTTCTCTTTCGAAAAATTACTCGCCGACCTGAAAAACCACTTCGACATCAATGAGTTCCCCTTCGATTCGCCACAGGCCAAGACCGATGCAAAAGAAAAGATGCTTACCCAAATGAAAGCCGAACTCGCACTTGACAAGCATGCTTTCGGAATTTACGCCGGCAACCATGCTTTCTACACAGCGGTCTTGAAAGACAACAAAAAAATGGATTCGGTCGCATCAAATATGAGCCCACCCTCAAAGTCGCTCGATGTCTCCGTGCTGCATAAACTCATACTCGAAGGACTGTTAGGTATCGATGAGAAACAGCTCGCACGTGGTGGCAATATCGAATACGTAAAAGATACTGACAATGCAATCGACGAATCAATTGCCAGAACCGACAAAGGGCAAAAACAGATTGCCTTCTTTATGAACCCTGTAAAAATGCAACAGCTGAAAATGGTCACTAATGCCGGCGAAAGAATGCCGCAGAAGACAACTTATTTTTACCCAAAAATCTACACCGGCCTGACTATAAACAAACTGTAACTTTTTATTGGAGATGGTGGCATGGCAGATTGGAAAAACCCGCCTAGACTGTTCATCCCCGGACCGGTAAAGGTCAACGAAGATGTTTTGCAGCAGCTCGCGCGCCCGACACTGGGACACCGACTCAAAGAGTACTCCCAACTGCACTCCGAGACAGTGGCGATGCTCAGGAAGATTCTCTTTACCGAGCAGAATGTGTTTTTAAGCACCTCTTCGGCTTCCGGAATCTGGGAAGCGTCCGTTCGCAACTGTGTCGGTTTTGACGAAACAGTTCTCTGCACCTGCTGCGGAGCCTTCAGCGACAAATGGGCGACCGTGGCCAAAGACTGCGGCAGAAACGTCGAAGAGTTGAAAGTTGAATGGGGAAAACCAATCACACCCGAGATGGTCGACAAGAAACTCGCAACCGCCAAATACGCCGCCGTTACCCTTGTCTATAACGAGACAAGTACCGGCCTGACCAATCCGCTCCACGAAATCAGTGACCTGATGAAGCAGAAGTATCCCGATGTGCTTGTCTTTGTAGATGCGGTCAGCGCAATGGTCGCCCTGCCCATGCATTTCGACGAACTCGGCTGGGATGTGGCTTTCGCCTCGGTACAGAAGGCATTTGCAATCCCGCCGGGATTGGCCGTGGTTGGCGTAAGCAACCGGGCATTGGAGAAGAGCAAAGATGTCCCCAACCGAGGCTACTATTTCGATTTCCAGCTCTGGGCCGCATCAGACCAGAAAAACCAGACACTGGTCACGCCGAATATCCCCCATATTATGGCCCTCAACTATCAGTGTGAGAAATTCGTTAAAGAGGGCATGGAAAATGTCTGGTCTCGCCATAGGCAAATGGGCGAGTTCGTACGGGCGTGGGCCAAGGAAAAATTCGACCTCTTCTGCGAGGAAAAATATGCTTCAAATACCCTCACGGCAGTCAAAAACACGCGGGGCATCAATGTTGCCGAGACCATAAAAGCCATACAGCAAAAGCACAATACTGTTTTCGGCAATGGCTACGGTAAGCTCAAAGAGCAGACCTTTCGCATCGCTCATATGGGCGATATCACCCTCGATGACCTCAAGGAGCTACTCGGCTGGATAGACGACGAAATTGGCTAACATTAAGATTTAAGTGTATTATCCGGTAGTTGCGCCTGTGCGAAAAAAATTGACACCGCGAACTTATCGAAAATAAAATCGTATAAAATGCGTCTAAATCGCCAAGTGTCATCGTGTAATTACTGGTTTTCGTCAATACTGCAGTTACTCTGACAAATTAGGAGGCTAAAATGCTAAGTGGTAATACCAAAATTTCCTCACGAAGTACCTTAATCTCGGCTTTCTTAATATTCTTGCTCTCTATCAACCCTGTCTCGGCCCTTGCAGAGGATGTGGGTAGTATCGATACCCTGCGTCAAATGGGAAAGGCCTTTGCTCAAATCGCCGAAAAGGCCTCGCCCGCTGTAGTGGGAATCACCGCCAGCCAGGTAGTAACGCGTGAATACTCGGTAATGCCTGACTGGCCCTTTAGCGACCCCTTTGATAATGACTTCTTTGAACGCTTCTTTGGCCACCCTTCCCCCCGCCGACGCCCACAGCAGCGCCAGTATCAACGGCCTGTCCAGGGTTCCGGATTTATCGTTTCAGCCGCCGGATACATCCTGACAAACAATCACGTCGTCCAGGACGCAGAGGCAATCACGGTCAAGCTTGTCGATGGCCGAGATTTTCAGGCTAAAGTCATCGGCTCAGACCCCGATACCGAAGTCGCCGTTATAAAAATTGATGCCGACAACCTCCCCTCCCTCGAATTGGCCGATTCCGACGCACTCGAAGTCGGCGAATGGGTGATTGCCATCGGCAACCCCTTCGGTCTAAGTCACACCGTCACCGCTGGTATAGTCAGCGCCAAAGGCCGAAGCGGTTTGAGTTTTGCCGGGGGTGAGCCCGAGTATCAAGATTTCATTCAGACCGACGCCGCTATAAACTTTGGTAATTCCGGCGGGCCGCTCATTAATCTCGACGGAGAAGTTGTTGGAATTAACACCGCCATCGTGGGCCCCGGCGGAAATATCGGCATCGGCTTCGCCGTCCCTATCAATATCGCCAAGTTCATTTATGACAGGCTCATCAAGGGTGAGCCCGTCACCCGTGGGCTCCTGGGCGTTTATATCCGCGACCTGAACCCCGACCTCGCTGAATCGTTAGGCCTCAAAGAAACCAAAGGTGTTCTGGTCGTCGAAGTCAGCGAGGATTCCGCCGCAGACAAAGCCGGCATCAAGCGATACGATGTTATCGTCCAACTCGATGGCGAGAAGGTCGAGAAAGCAAATGAGATTAGAAGCCGCGTGGCGATGCTAAAACCCGGCACAAAGGTCGAATTGGTCGTCCTCCGTGACGGCGGGCGGAAAGCCCTCAAAGTTGAAATCGGTGAAAGTTCCGCACTCGCAAAGGGCACCAAAGCTCCGACAGAGACGGTCGAAAAATTAGGCCTCGCAGTCCGAAACCTTACAGACGACCTTGCCGAGCGTTATGGCTTCGAAGACCGTACCGGCGTCATCATTGAAAGCGTTGAGCCTGGCTCGCCTGCCGCAATGAAAGGCATCAGCCCGGGAATGCTGATTATGGAGGTCAACCGAAAACCCGTGAAAAATACTAAAGACTTCAACGATGCTGTAGAAAAGGCCTCCGAAGCAGGGCAGGTGCTGCTCTTAATCGACGACGGACGTTACCGCCAGCTTGTTGTACTGAAACTGCCGAAAGAATAAATCACCAATCAAAATTCTTTATATGATTGCCCGGCCCCGCTTTTAAGCGGGGCTTTTTTATTTGTCGCATCTTCACCGCTCACCACAGCAGATAAATATATTGTCACCTCCCTAAAGCAGGGTTAAACTTGCCCGTTATGTTAGGTAGAATATTAAGTTTCTACACCAAGTATTTCGCCATCTGGGTGGTTCTGTTCGGACTGATAGCCTACCTTGCACCCGCGCCTTTTGTCAGCCTAAAACCTTATATGGATTGGTTCTTCGCCCTGACAATGTTCGGTATCGGAGCGGTACTGCAAATCGAAGATTTCAAAAGAATCGCACAGAAGCCAGTCGCTGTCCTAATCGGCTGTTGCGCGCAATTCAGTATTATGCCGTTAGGTGCATTTGTCCTTGCCAAAGCCTTCGGCCTGCAGGCCGAGGTCGCCGTCGGCTTGATACTGACCGGCTCCGCCCCCGGAGCAATGGCAAGTAACGTCATGAGTTACATCGCAAAGGCAGACACCGCTTATTCGGTTTCCCTGACAACCGTTTCCACTTTGCTGTGCCCCTTGCTTACACCGGGCCTGACATTTCTTCTGGCTGGGTCGATATTAAAAGTGGACTTCTTGGCAATGGTGCTAAGTGTCGTAAAGATGGTAATAGTGCCATTGCTTGCGGGCTTTGCAGTAAGACACTATCTCAAGCAATGGGTCGAGAGGGTATTGCCCATTTTCCCGGCTATATCGGTTACATTTATAATATTTATCTGCTCCTTGGTAATAGCACTCAACAAAAACTATTTGATTATGATAACGGCCCCGATTTTAGCGGCCGCACTCCTATTGAACATTTACGGAATGTTGGCAGGTTACACGGTAGGCTCGGCCTTCCGGATGCAAAAGCCGAGAAAAAGAACCTTGGCGATTGAGATTGGGATGCAAAACGCCGGCCTGGGAACCGTCCTCGCGCTTAAGCATTTCGGCGAAAAGGCCGCAATACCCGCAGCAATCTTTGTCTTTATTTGCATCATCACAGCGTCCGTAATGGCCGAAATCTGGCAAAAACAAACGCCTGAACCACCAGGAGAATAAATAGTATTTGTTCGCCGGAATTATTGCACCTTAGCCGCAAAAGTGTTATAATTCCCCACAATATATGACCTCGTGTGTTTAGTGGGCAGTCCTGAACTCGGCTGCCCCTTGTTATGCTTGGGAAAGAATTCTCAGGAGTCGCAAAATATGGCTTGTAATCTGGCAATAGCAGGAGTAACGGGAGCCGTAGGACAGGAATTCCTAAGAATTCTTGAAGAACGCGATTTTCCTTTCGACTCCCTCAAAGTTCTCGCAAGCAGTCGCTCGGCCGGCAAGAAAATCCGGTTCAAAGCCAAACAATACGTCGTCGAGGAGCTGACCGAAAAAAGCTTCGAACGTATCAATATCGCCCTGTTCAGCGCCGGAGGCGACCGAAGCAAACAGTTCGCGCCCGCCGCAGTCAAGGCCGGCGTCGTCGTCGTCGACAACTCATCCGCCTTTAGGATGGAGCCCGATGTCCCCCTTGTCATCCCGGAAATAAACCCGCAAAAAATCGCAGAGCACAAGGGCATCATCGCAAATCCCAACTGCTCAACTATCATAGGCATCGTACCCGTCTGGCCGCTGCACAAGGCAAACCCCGTCAAAAGAATGGTCGTCAGCACCTACCAGGCCGCCAGCGGTGCAGGTATGAAAGCCATGGTCGAACTGCAGAATCAGAGCCGCCAAATACTCAACGGCAAAGAGCCGACCTGTGAAGCCTTCCCATACCAGATAGCCTTCAACTGCTTCAGCCACAATTCCGCGCTCGATGCAAACGGCTACAACCTCGAAGAGGTGAAAATGGTCAAGGAAACCAGAAAGATTTTTGACTGCCCCGATATTGCAATCACCTGCACCTGCATCCGAATCCCCGTCCTGCGGGCGCACTGCGAGAGCATCAACCTCGAGTTCACCGACCCCATCACGCCCGACCAGGTACGCGACCTTCTGAGCACCGCCCCCGGTGTCTTGGTACTGGATGACCGCCAGAACAATCGCTTCCCAATGCCCGTTGACGCCTCCGGCAAAGACAATATCTTCGTCGGTCGAATCCGACAGGACCAGTCCATACCTGATAATCGTGGCATCAACATCTGGGTCGCTGGCGACCAGCTCCGAAAAGGCGCCGCCCTGAACGCTGTCCAAATCGCAGAAAAACTGCTATAATCGCCATTTATGGCGACCCGCAACATAAAACTCACGATTGCCTACGACGGCAGCGGTTACCACGGCTGGCAGATACAACTCGCACACAAAACCATCCAGGGCGCCGTCGCCAGCGCACTCTATCACCTAATCGGCTCCAAGGTCATGGTCTATGGGGCAAGCAGAACGGACGCCGGTGTCAGTGCCCTCGGCCAGGTCGCCGTCATACAAATCGACTCGCCAATACCAACGGAAAAACTCGCCATAGCAACTACTAACAGACTACCGTCTGATATCGTAGTCACCGAGGCCGTGGAAGTTGACGAGGGTTTCGACGTCTCTGCCGATGTCAAAAGCAAGTTATACCGTTACACAATCTTTACAGGGCCGGTCCGCCCCGTTATGCAGATAAGGCACTGCTGGCATGTGTCGGGCAAGCTTGACACCGCTGCTATGAGTGACGCCGCGAAGATGTTGGTTG
>Ga0209427_10010965_pt1 | contig 10004 bp, 6 predicted proteins | sample DeeMarSWOR136_30_FD_187465 | JGI IMG/M metagenome (GOLD analysis project Ga0209427, IMG submission 187465) | Marine sediment microbial communities from White Oak River estuary, North Carolina - WOR-1-36_30 (SPAdes) (version 2) | ecosystem: Environmental > Aquatic > Marine > Intertidal zone >...
GACGGCGAGCTCAAATGGAAACAAAACTACGGACCGGAATGGACCCGGGATCATCCCGGCACCCGCACCACACCCACCATTGAAGAAGATCGGCTTTACCTTATCAGCGGTATGGGAGCGGTACATTGCTATGAATCAAAAACCGGCAAAAAGATATGGACTACCGACGCCGTCAAGGAATTGCAGGGCCAAATGGCCAGTTGGGGTTGGGCGGAGTCGCCTCTGATTATTGATGATAAGGTGATCTGCACTCCCGGGGGCAGGCTGGGCACTATGGCGGGCCTGGACAAGATGACCGGCGAAGTCGTCTGGAGCACCAAAGGGCTGAGCGAGCTGGGATCATACTGTTCGCCGATTTGCGCCGAAAGAAACGGAAAGAAAATCATTGTCACCCAGACGGCGGTCTCCGTCATCGGCGTCGATGCTGCGACCGGTAAAGTTCTCTGGCAAGACAAATTTACCGATTACCAGGGCCGCAGACCGCAAGACATCAATCCTGTCAGCCCCCTCTATCATGACGGGGGGATCTTCGTCACCAGCGGGTACAACGATGGAGGGGCTATGCTGGTGCTTTCCGCGGATGGGAACGCTATAACGCGCAAATGGACTAATCAGACGCTGGACAATCATCACGGCAACGTGGTGCTGGTCGATGGTTATATCTACGGCTCCAACTGGCTCTCCAACACCCGCGGCAACTGGGTCTGTCTCGACTGGAGAACGGGAAAGGTGATGTACGAATATAGCTGGAACAGGAATAAAGGCGCGATTATTTACGCGGACGGTATGTTGTATTGCTATAATGAGAACACCGGCGAGTTGGCTTTGGTTAAAGCCGATCCCAAGGAATTCAAGATTATCAGTTCATTTAATATTCCCCGGAGCAGCGAGAAGATTTGGTGGGCGCATCCGGCCATTGCCGACGGCCGGCTTTATGTCCGCCAGGAAAAAGACCTCTTCTGCTATGACATCAAGGAAATCTAAAAAACGATTTTCTTAAATAATAAATGCCTAACCTCAATTTTGTAAAAGTCCAGTTTTTAAGAAGAAATAACGATTCAGGTCGTCATGACTCAGGAGAGGAGGCGGCAGAGATGGCCGGCGGCGATGGCGCCGTAAGTGCCGATGGCATAACCGATCAGGGCCATCAGGATGCTGACGGGGACCAGTTTTTCATTATGATAGGCGGCCACGATGGGGGCGCTGGCGGCGCCGCCGATATTGGCGGCACTGGCAATCGCAGTAGAATGGACGTCCACTCTCAATAGATACGCACCGAGCACACAGAAAGCGCCGTGGACGGCTATCCAGACATAGCAGGCCAGAATGAACCATCCCGCTGAGCCGGCGAGCCCGGAGACGTCGGCTCTGGCTCCCATGTTTGCGACGAAGATATAAACAAGAGCCATCGCAAGCTCATGGCTGGCGGGAATACGCCTGGCCGGGGTCAATGAAAGCAAAAGGCCCATTGTGGTGATCAGCAGGATCTTCCAGGTCGAGGCAGTCAGAATCGGTTTAAGCTCAGGAAGTCTGCTTGAGATGATGTTCGCCGCCCAAGTACATGCGAAGCCCAGGACAAGAAGATACAGGAAATGCCTCATTTTGACAGTCGCCTGGGCGGTTTCTATTGCGGGTTGGGCCATTTCCAGCATCTCGATTCGTTTGCTGTCCACTCGCGTCAAACGATTAAAAAACTTGGCGAAGTTTTTTGAACCGAGCAGGATGGGCAGCCATACGATGTAAACAAGATTATCACCAAGGACAGCAAGTCCAAATGCTTCGCCGCTGGTCTTAAGGCCTTCCGCAACGGCAGCCATATTGCCGGTACCGCCAATCCAGCTACCGGCCAGTGTGCCAAAGGCCTTCCACGTATCTCCAGGTAGCTTGTTTTTAACAAGCAGAAACGCGATAGGCGCGCCGAGGATTACGCCGGCGGTGCCGAAAAGCATTACGAAGATTCCCCTGCCCATTATTCTGACTGTCGATGCAACATCCACCTTCAGGAGCATTATCACAAGAAACATCGGCAGCACGGTGGAACTCAGCCAATCATATACCGGCGAGGTTCTCGCCAGTATGCCGGTGTTTGACATTACGGCGGGTAGGGCGTAGATGAAAATCAATGGCGGGAAGTAATTGAAGAGCTTCCACCCGGTTCGCTCTTCGAGCAGGAAGAAGAAGGCTGCGACCCCACAAAGAACGGTCAAGACTCCTATGGGGCTGCCGATGTATGATTCATCCATGAGCTCTATCCATACTGCCGGCGTTTGCCGGATATGCGTGTCTATCAATGCTGCTGAGCCTCATTGCCGGTAGAATAGCAGGTCTGTGCTGAAAGAGAAGTCTTTAGTGTGAAAGGCGAGGCGCCGATCTTAGCGCGTTTACTGCTGTCGGCTTGCACGTATCTTGCAGGGCAAGCAAAAAATGACGAACCTCCAACGAGAAAAAGCGTACACACGACCAGATGACAATATGGGCAGCCTTGCAACTGAAATAGCAGGTTCAGACGTTTGAGAACCCGATGAGTATTGAACAACGAGCTCCGGCCTTGAGGCCGGAGAAAGGGGCAACTATGTACGAGGAAGACAAGGAATTTGAAGTGCTCCAAGAGCTGGCACAGGACAGGCTGAGAGATGACATTTTCGACGACTCCGTTTACGGGCAAGAAGATTCTCCAACGGATGAAGATGACGCTGAGTATGAGTTGGACGATGATTTGTACCTCGACGACGAGGACGAGTACTAACAGGGCGTCCGGCACATCTGAACGGCACCACTAAGAAGGGCGGCTATTACCGAGGTGAGGTCGGCTGCCGAATCATTCCTTGAGATCAACTCAAAAGATTCATGCTACTCCTTGCCCATGGCCTTAATGAAGGCATCGGCTTCCGCTATCGAGGCTTCCATCTCTTTTATCAGCGACATGACGTCGGCTTCGACGGAGGCCAGCTCATCATGCAAAGATGCTACAGCCTGTGCGTTGAGATTGTGTTTGAGGAACAGTACCTGGTCGCGGAACGTAGTAAGGACAGGCGGTATCTTTCCTTCGGCACGTTTCATTGCGCCGATAAGCTGTGAGTAGCGCTGGCGTGTCTGATCGAGCTTCTGCTGACTTGAGCGGCGCAAATCCTCGTTGCTGTATTGAGCCAATTCGGATTCCCATTCATCGAAAAGGGCCTTGGCCACGTCTTCAACGTCGGCGATGCGGTTTTTGACTGCTTCTGCTCTGGACTCGCTTCTGTCCAGCTCGGTCTTGAGCTGTTTGTATTTCTCCTCCAGCTTGCCGCCGCTGAAATCTACAACGGCACTGAACTTTTCGAGGGCCGATTGAAACTGCTCCTTGGCGTGCTCCTGGGCATCGCGGGCCTCCTGAACGCGGCTTACGAGCAGGTCTCTCTTGTGGTAGCCGAACGTTTCCATCGTGCCATAGTAGATGCGCTGGCAACCAACGGCAACTAACAGGCATGTAACAAGCAGTAAAGCGTGAAATGCCTTCATTTCCATTCCTTTCAAGTATTTGTTATGACCTGACTGAGAAGATCATTTTTCCTCGGCGGCCTGGTCTTGCTTGGGGACCTCGGAGGATTTGACGAACTTTCTGCGATTGCCTCCGGCGTGGTTGCCTGTGCGTGGAGGTGTGGTAATGCTTTTTCGGGCGAGGCAGCACAACAGGCGCCAGATCAGCCAAACAGCCAAAACCACAGCGACGAATCTGATTAGCTTGACAAAAATCACCGGCTGGAGCCTTCCAAAAAGAGCGGGGCGGCGGCTTGCCTGGCTCAGAATGATCCAGAGAACGTATCGATCCTCTCAGCGGCTTTCAGTCTTTTGCAGGCTCATCTGTTCCTTTTAGTGTGCCGCCCTTAATCATTTCAAGAAGTTTGTTGTCGGTTCCCAGGATCAGGCGCGTCTTCTCTCCGCCTAAATGCTCCTCGTAGAGCTCAAGCGTTTTCCAAAACCTGTAGAAGTCAGGATCCTTACCGAAAGCCTTAGCATAAATCTCCGTAGCGTTGGCGTCCGCCGCCCCTTCGATTTCCTTTGCGGTCTTGTATGCCTCCGAGAGAATCGTTTTTACCTCCCTTTCTTTGTCGCCCATAATCTTCTCATATTCTCCTTCGCCCTCAGAGATATGCTTCTTGGCTATCCTTTGCCTTTCCTCGATCATTCGGTCTTCGACCTTCTCTTTGACGTCCTGGACGTAGGTCAGGCCTTTGATGAGGACCCCGGAGCTGTGTATGCCTATGCCATATTCCTCGCAGGCTTTTCTGGAGGCCTCCGTTATTTCGGCGACGATTTTGGGCCGTCCTTCGGTCACGCGACCCACTCGGATCGTCTCTCGAAGCTCTTCTTCGGCTACGCTCATTTCGCGGTTATCCGTCCTGACTATCTCGATAAGGTCTCTCTTGGTGATGGAGTTCCTCGTGCTGGAGTCAATGGTGTCATCAAGCCTGGCGTGGGCCTGCTCTTCCGTACCGACGGACCTCAGGAATTGCAGAGGGTCCTTAATGTGCCACCTTGCGGTACAATCGACCCAAATATATTTCTTGTCTTTGGTCGGGATTTGTTCGGGGTAGCCATTCCATCTGAGCAGTCTTCTCTCAAGCTCTCTGACGCTCTGTATGAAAGGGATTTTGAGGCGAAGGCCTGCGCCCTCGGCGACGGCGATGCCCTCTTTTTCATATTTTTGCCTCAGCTCTGTGAGGATTTTGTCCTTGTCGCGGCCCTCTATGGGGTTAACGACCACCCTTACAGGCTTGCCGAATTGGGTTATGACGGCCTGCTCGGTCTGATCTACCACATACATCGAAGAAGACAGGACGATTACAAGAACAACGAGGATTACTATGGTGAGAACACGAATCATCATTTTCCCTTTCTACGCTATCAGCATGTCCAGCCTGTTCTTGGGTGTATTCGATAAGCGGGTCACTTTTGGCTTTCGAGATCGAGTTTCATCAGGATTCCACCTTCTGCTCCGCCCTGTTCGATAATCCACTTTTCCGGTATCTGAGGCAGGAGCTTGGACATGGTCTCCAAGTACATTCTTTGCTTGGTGATATCCGGAGCTTTCTTGTACTGCTCATATATCTTATCGAACTTGGCTATGTCACCCTGTGCTCGGTTTACCCTTTCGGCCGCGTATCCCTTGGCGGACTCAATCAGTCCTTTTGCCTCACCTTTCGTCTTGGGTATGGCCTCGTTGTAGGTCTTCATAGCCTCGTTGGTTCTCTGCTCCTTCTGCTGGAGAGCTTTGTTCACCTCGTTGAAGGCAGGTCTGACCCGCTGGGGCGGATTAGACGATTGCAGCTTGACGGTAACGATGTGAATGCCGGTCTCGTACTCGTCAAGAAGCTGCTGTAAGGAGTCTTTGGCGGAAATTTCGTACTCTATTCTCCCGATGGTTATCGCTTCATCGACACTGCCGTTTCCAACAAGCTGTCGCATTACGGCCTGGCTGGCGTCTCTTATCGTCTGCCTGGGTTCGCGTATGTTGAAGAGGTAGCTTCTGGCATCTTTTATTTTGTACTGGACGATCCATTCGACGTCGGTAATGTTGAGGTCGCCGGTCAGCATTATGTATTCGCCTCTGAGTATCTCCTTGACTTTTTCGGCCAACTGACGCGTGCCGCTTCTTGATGGTCTCTCACCGCTCTGTCTGATCAACGTTACCAGATCCTCCGGGCTGCACCTTCCGGCGTCTATTTCGTCAACGCCGAGGTATCGCGAATTGACACCGGCCTGCAATGTTCGGAAGCCGAACTCCTCTTTCTGGACTTTCTTTACCGGAACTGCCACCGAGGTCTCGATCCAGAAGGGGATTTTCAGATGTATGCCAGGCTCGGTCGTACGGCTGTACCTGCCGAATCTTTTGACCACGCCGGCGGAATCGGTAGGGACAGTGTACATGGACGTCGCCAGGGCGATAGCAGCAGCGACAATCACCAGGGCAATCTTGCCCCATCGGCGTGCGATTGAGACGTAGGCGCTGCCGTCAGGTCTTTCCATCCTTCTTAGTATATCCTGGATCTGCATAATCTACCTCACCACGCAAAACAATCGTTAGATTCCTTGAAAGCTTATTCATGCTGCCGGAACCGCCGCATCGGATATTCGATTATTAGTTATCATCCTATCTTGTAAGGCTCTGTTGTCAAGCGACATTGGCGAGCTATTGCTTCAGGTAGCCGCGATAAGGCTGTTATGGGCCTGTTTCTAATGGTAAATATGCATGAGCGGGCAAAAATCTTCATGATTCGATTGAATTTGGCCGGAATCCGGCGTTCCGCAGGCCGGCTATCCCTTCTCAGTTGTCAGTTCTCGCCGGGCTGGTGACCGCAAACTGGAAACTGGAAACTGCGAAGATGCATCGGATTGTCGCCGTCTATTTGATACTTTGCTGCCAATCTCGGCCGAGTTGGCCGAAGTCGTCGAGCCGTACCTGCCCGTCGCCGGTCAGATCAGCCCCGCCGCAAGTATCGCATACTGCATCCAGCCAGCGCCCGACGAGAAGCGCCACGTCTTCAAAGTCCACATCCTTATCCCCGTCAATGTCACCGGCGAGGAACGGCTTCTCATCAAAACCGTGCGGCTCCATCACGTAGCCACGGGAGGGAGGCTCTGGGTCGGGGTACACATGAATGAGGCGGATATTCTTGGTCTGCAGCTCCGCGAGTATTTCTGAAGGCACCTGCTTGTCGAGGCGGGGCTCAAATATGAAATGCTCACCGAAATTATGATGGAGTGGCCGATACGTTTGCGAATACCAGTTGTGAAGCACGATCGGCTCACTCGTGCAGCCTTCAATCACTGTTTCGACCCCCCGCACAGCCGGCGCAGTGTAACCGGCGATAGGTCCCTTCGGTGTTGGAGGCCAGTAGAATCTCGTGGTTATATTGACGTCGCCCGGCCCCAGCCAAACGTCATTCGGCCCGCCGAAGAACCGCTCCTTGAAGATGTCGCCTTCTTGCTCGACTGGACACGGACACAGTTGGATCGACTCGTAGGTGGTTGCAATCGGTCCCTGCCAGTCCCAACTGGGAACCGGCTGTTCGTATTCGACGTGGAAAGTGGGCCAATAGAAGTCGATGAGTGTCAGCATAGGGTTTTGCGAAGGCGAGACCTGCGTCGGTATCCATTCTGTGCGCAGCTCGCACGTGCGCGGATTTGACAAGTGATGCATTAGCCATCCATCCATCGTGTTCATTTGGTCGGGGTTAGGGGCCTGCTCAACACGGTGAGAAGCAAAGGGCCACAGTTGCAGCATTCCGGAAAGGCGGCGGATGCGGTCTGCGTCCATGTATTCAAGACTGAGCTGGTTGTAGAAGCAGTCCGCCAGGTTCTTCTTCGTCAGCCACAGGTTCTGCGTGCTGAGCAGCCAGCGGGATTTCAGGCGGTGGTTTGCAAAGACATCGCCGTATTCTCCCTGGAAGGTGCAATACTCAACCGGCTCTTTGATCAGGAAGGGTGTTATGCTGGGCGTATTGTCCGGATGCGGAATCTCACGCACCTGCTTGACTACCAGCTCTCCATCGGGGGCGACCTTCTTGTACTCAAAGTCCAGGGTGTAATTATGCGTCTTGCCGGTCACCTGCTCGAACTCGTCCGCAGCGGCCGCAAGCAGGTGCGCCAGGTTGATATAGTCGTCCTGCCACGTCATTACGGTTGCACCCAACTGCACAAGATTCGACGACCGAATCAACGTGGCAATTACGGAATATGTATAGTAGCCTACGCGGACCTCTTCGGGGATGGAACCGTCCACGGGATTCGCCACCGAGACGGCGCCCTTCTGCGTCACCAGGGTCATTTGCCGAGAGGAGCCGGAGTGCTTCTGCACGGTGGCGACACCGTTGGCAAGCTCAATCTCGTCGGGAAAGGAGTGGTGCACCAACAGGGCCATGCCTACCTCATGCTCGTTCACATCATGACGCAGCCGCTCCAGATAGGCGTTGTCGTTGTAGAAGCTGGCGAAGACCCTGCGAATCGCGCGAAAGACTCCGCGTTCCTGCGACCTGTCGGGGTCGCACCTGCAAGGGCCGACGTTGTCGCCATCCAGATCGTCCGCGAGGCAGCCGCTAAAGCTCTCGTACAGGCCGGCACCGGTAAAGTGATTGCTGTCCTCCGTGTTAGTCGAACTCCTGAAGCGAATATTGCTGTCAGGATCGAAGCCGTAGTTCGGGTCCTGCAGAATGGCGATCACCGCATCCGTCTGGGCCTGAGTGAATCTGGTGACAAGATCGTTGGTGAACATCCGTCGGATGTCGTAAAGATCCGATGCCAGTGCAGCCATATTACTCGGCGGGTACGTGTACTGCGACAGTCTGTTGTCAATCTCCTGCCGAAGGGTCCTGCCGCTTAGCAGTGTCTGTGCGAGAAACTCGTTCCAGAGGTTAAAGGAAAAGGCGACCGAGACGGGCGCGTTGTCCGGTATTGTCCTTCGCAACATACCGTAGTTGGCTGCCTTGCCCCCGAAGTACCTAATATCGGAAGGCATGAGGCCGTCTGTGGATGCACTGTAAGCGCCGTAGGGCGTTACCGGAGAAATATCCAGATGTGGAGGCGATTTCAGCGCCAGTATCTCCGCGCTGCTCTGTTCATCGAGGACACCTTCGACGTCAATCAGCCTGATGTTCCAATCCAAATACGTATAGTGCGCGCGAAGGATAATCCTATGTCCGACGAGGGCCTGGGCGTGCTCGGCGTCGGCGGGGATCGCCAGATAGACGAAGGGCACGCCAAAAGTCTGCGCCAGAATGGCTACATGCGAATTCGGGGTCGAGGGCGCAAGCGTTATCACGCCGGCAACGAACGGAATCTCAGCCGGGACTCCATTGGTCAAGAGAATATCGTTCGGCTCAAGTAATCCCGCGAGATATGCGCCCTGGATGTCGTCGGCGTCGAAATACTTCAGCCGGCCCAACGCCCATCCACTCGAATAACCGATGTTGCCCTCAGCCCAGCGGTCGGCTGAGCTTATCAGTATGCCCTGGGATTCAAACCACTGGCGATTCGCCTGGGCTGTCGCGATCTGCTCATACGCCGGGAAGTAGTACGCCGTTATCCCAGGCTCAGCCTGCACCTTCGACTTGACGAGGTTAAACAGACTAAGAATCTGGTCCCTTGTGTAGGAATCTCGGCGAACGAACTGTATCCCATACTCAGGGTAGGCCGGCGGCGGAGGCCAGCCCTGTACGGGCGGCAATATCACCGCACCAAGAATCGCCTGCTGACCCTGCTCGTAGAGGGTAGCCTGATCGAACTGCTGTGGCGTCATCCCGAGAAACGGCGTCAGATGCTGCCTTGCGAAATCGTAGTGGAACTTATACTGCGTGCAATCCTGGAAATACACGACGTTGGGATCGTAAGGGTCCAGTAGGATCGTGAATTTCACCCAGCCAGGATCACTCTCGGACATGCCCGATGCTCGAAACGGGTCGTCCGGAAAGACAATCTCGTTCTTCCAGTACGGCGAAGATGGAATCTGTTGGCCGGAGGCGACCTCCGCCACGGCAAGGCCGGACAAAACCACCGATGCGACAAGGAAAACCCTCCAATTTGCACGCATCTACGTCTTTCCTTCTCAAGTGAGCCAGGCGCTGGCTCTATATACCATATGACTATCCTCTTGAGGTCTATGACCCTAAGAGTACCAAATCTGTCAGAAATTTTCAACTGAATTTGGTTTGTACGGGAGCCGTTGTGGCCGTGATGCTTGTGTGGCTTCGTGGTCGGACTTTGGCTCAGGAAACACCGATTCTCGCGTTGGTGCGTGAATCGGCGGGGCAAGACAGGGCGCAGAAGAAGGCCCCTGCGCGGCGGAGGGAGAGGAGAAGGCGAGATACACGCAGGAGCCCAGATGTCATAATGTATATTCAAATATGCCAATTTAGCCGAAGGATGTCAAGAGGCAAATAACTTTTTCTTGCCAATAATACGCCGGGGCAGAAAAGCGCAATTCTGGGCGGGTTTGACAGTGCATACGGCCAACGAATAGGGCCGTATCG
>Ga0209427_10010967_pt1 | contig 10003 bp, 10 predicted proteins | sample DeeMarSWOR136_30_FD_187465 | JGI IMG/M metagenome (GOLD analysis project Ga0209427, IMG submission 187465) | Marine sediment microbial communities from White Oak River estuary, North Carolina - WOR-1-36_30 (SPAdes) (version 2) | ecosystem: Environmental > Aquatic > Marine > Intertidal zone >...
CGAGGTTGCTGTAGATGCAAGGCGTCGGGCCATGAAGCTGTGGTCGTCCACCGCGAATGGGCCGCAACAAAGCAGATGCAGTGAGATCGGCTCGCCCGAAGGGGAAAAGATGCCGACATAAAACAATGTTCCTGAAGGTTGATTTAAATATGGTGTCGGCAGATTTTATGAATAATTCAGGTTGGTTTATTTGATGATCTTTAAGCATTTAGCGCGGTTGCGCAGGGTGTTGCGGTGAACTCCCAGGGCCTTGGACATTCTGGTCATGTTTCCCTTGTATTTTTTCGAGACTGTCTCGATGTAAATCTTCTCGAATTCCCTCAAGCCATCTTTCAGGCTCAATTCTTTCTCCACCATTTCCTCGATGACAATCTCCAGTTTTTGATGGATGTTGAGTTTGTCAGATTCTTTTGGCATTTTTCTCCACCTTTTTCGTCAGATCCTGGTAAGCTTCCTTGAATTTTTTCTTAAGGTCTTTGGGAAAAAGTCCGAACATGACCTTGGTCATCTTCATGCACACCGGAGAGATCTGGCTGCCTTTTAAGGTCTTCTTGCTCACCGGAAAAACCATTAAAGCATAGATCACCACACTGCAGATGAGAATTCCCACCAGGAAGCCAAGGCACCCTCCCAGGATCTTGTCCAAAAGTTTCAGCGGGCCCTTTATCATCTTAGAAAGAAGATTGGATGAAGCCCATCCCAAACACAGTACCGCCAGGAACACAGTCAGGAAGCCTAAAAATTGGGTCAAGACTTCAGAAGAGATAAACCGTTGATAAACCCAGGCTATCTGGGAGTAAAAGCTGAGGGCAAAAATCAATCCCAGTATCACAGAGAGAAGACCAAATACCTGCCGGATGAGTCCTTTGACGATGCCGAAGATAGAGGCTACTGCCAGGATGACGAGCAGGACGATATCCAGCCAGTTCATTTTTTCTCACTTTCTCCTTTTTTTCAGCTCTTCCACCATCCAGTATTCGCCCGCCTTCAGAGAACCGAAAGCAATATGAGGCTTAATCTTGCCGTGAAAATCAGAGCCTGCGGTGGGGACGAGCCCCAGCTCCTCGGCGATCGCTTTGTAGTTCTCCGTCTGGGAGGGATTATGGTACGACGTATAAACTTCCAATCCTTCCAGCCCGCTCTCTTTCAAGACCGCCAGGTCATATTGAGACGCCTTCTGAAAGTAGGCGCCGGGATGAGCCAGTACCGGCACTCCCTCTGTCTCCGGCGCCAGCCTGAGTGCTTCCAACAGGTCCAGGTTTTGCTTGGCCACCCAGGCCGGTTTTCCCTCCATGAAATAATCCTTGTAAAAAAAATAAGGGGCAAAGACTCGATTCGGCCCTTTATGGTACTTTTCCAAACCAGGGATTTTATTCTTTTCGTACTTCTCCAGTAAGATCTGGGCGATGGTCACGCCCAAAGGCGGATTCGGCTTTGATTTCCTGGAAACCTCTTTCCAGCTGAGGTCAAAGCCGAGCTCCTGCAACTTCCGGACACGCTCTTTGGCCTCACTGATTCTTTTTTCCGATCCCCGGGAGATAAGTTCGGCGACAACCTTTTTCTCCCAGTTCACAAAAGGAAGAAGAAGGTGAAACTCGCGGTCATCGAATACGGTCGTGAGCTCGATACTGGGGATGACCTCGACTCCCTCTTCCTCACCGTACTGCAGAGCCTCCGGATAGGCGTCCACCGTATCGTGGTCAGCGATGGAAATGGCTCTCAGATTATTCTTGCTCGCCAACCTGACGATATGAAAAGGAGAAAAATCCCCGTCACTGCTTTTATTGGAATGGATGTGAAGGTCGACCTGCCATCGCATTATATCTTATTTTTGCCCGTCAGAAGTCGGTAGATCTCAAAGTATCTCTCTGATGTTTGCTTTATGATCGATGGGGGAAGAGGCGAAGGCGGAGAGTTCTTATCCCAATCCGTGCTATCCAGATAATCGCGAACAAACTGTTTATCCAGGCTGGGCTGCGGCCTGCCTGGGACGTAGCTGGACAAAGGCCAGAATCGAGAGGAATCCGGAGTGAAGATCTCGTCCACCAAAAGGAGTTCGCTGTTGAGAAGCCCGAATTCAAACTTGGTATCGGCGATGATGATTCCCTTGGAATAGGCATGGAGCGATGCCTTCAGGTAAAGCTCTATGCTGATTTTCTTGATCTTCTGGGCGAGTTCTGACCCGACTATCTTCTGCATTTCTTTGAAAGAGATGTTCAGGTCATGCCCCTCTTCAGCCTTGGTGGCAGGAGTGAAGATGATCTCTCCTAATTGATCGCTCTCTTTCAGCCCGGAAGGGAGCTTGACTCCGCTTGTCTTCCCGGTGGCGGTGTAGTCTCTCCATCCTGATCCGGACAGGTATCCACGCACCACGCACTCCACCGGGACGACTTCAGTCTTCTTCACCAGCATGGACCTCTTTTCCAGGATGCCCCGGTATTTTCTAAGCTCAGCGGGAAACTCATCGACCTCCGTTGTTATAACGTGGTTGGGGCAGGTCAGAGAAGTGAACCCGAACCAGAATTTGGACAACTGGGTCAGAATCTTCCCTTTGTTCGGGATCAAGGAAGGGAGGACATAATCAAAGGCAGAGATGCGGTCAGAAGCCACGACAAGCAGCCTGTCTCCGACCTCAAACACATCGCGAACTTTGCCTCGCTTATACAGGGGAAGTTCAGGGATCGAAATCTCAGAAAAGGTTTCCGGCATAGCAAGCTAAAGGATAAAAGAAAATCTTTCAAAAAGCAAATAATTCATTTCATGCCGATAAAGCTGAGCATCCTTCCCGCCCGTTCTTTATCGCGCCGGAAGGAGGGCAGACTGTTATCACAATAGGTGCAGCAATCCGCACTGTAGATGTTCTTCTCTTCCACCCCAGCGCTGACCAACTGGGAGATGTTCTCTCCCTTCAGGTCGAATAAATACTTCCCCTTTTTGGAAGGATGCTTCCTGAAGAATTCTATCTTAAGCCTCTCTCTCTTATAGGCCTGAAAAACATCTTTCCCGACCTCATAGCATTCGCCTTCGATGCAGGGCCCGAGGCCCACAAGAAGACCCGGAGGCTGGCACCCATAATGTTCTTCCATTCCCTGGATGGCCCGCTTGACCACTCCTTTGGAAGTCCCTCTCCATCCGCAATGGACCGCCGCGATGACTCTCCTCGGCTCATCCACAACAAGAACCGGAAGGCAATCGGCTGTCTTGATGAGCAGCAGGAGCGAAGGGAGCCCGGTAACCATGGCATCCCCCCTCAGCTCTTTCTCGGGAATGCTATCTATGAACCGGATGATGTCGGAATGGACCTGATTGAGGAAAAGGAGCCTGAATCTCTTCCATTCCGGTCTCTGCTTGAAATCTTTATCCTTCCAATCCTTCGTCCCGAAACCATGGACGAGAAAAGGAATCCGCTCCAACCGGGGAATGGTGATGATATCTTCTCGCCTCGCTCGCTCCATCTTTAACTTGAATTTATATCCCTAGTCCCTTATTAAGTCAACTTGGAGGGGGAACTGGATCGTCAATGTGGTATAATCTTGATTCTATAAGATGAAGCCTAAAAATTTTGAGCCTGCTTATTTGAAGGCCTACCGGGATGGCTTATTCCCGGAAAAAATTGAGCGCGCTTTTCGCCTGCTCAAAAACTGCAGCCTCTGCCCCCGCCACTGTGGCGTGAACCGCCTCCAGGGCGAGAAGGGCTTCTGCAGCGCGGGCCTCCTTCCCGAGATATCCTCAGCCGCTCCCCATTTTGGAGAAGAGAATCCCCTGGTGGGCTACCATGGTTCAGGCACCATCTTCCTGACCCACTGCAACCTTAAATGTGCGTTCTGCCAGAACTTCTCCATCAGCCACCTGGGAGAAGGGAGGGAAATAACCTGCGAGCAGCTGGGCGCGGCGATGGTCCAGCTCCAAAAATTGGGATGTCACAACATCAACTTCGTCACTCCGACTCACTTCGTCCCCCAGATCCTGAAAGCCCTTCCCACAGCAGTCGAAAAAGGGCTTTCTATCCCTCTCGTCTACAATACCGGAGGCTACGATACAGTCGAAACTCTCAAACTTCTGGACGGAGTTTTTGACATCTACATGCCCGATTTCAAATACACCGAAGACTCAGTAGCCCAAGAATACTCCCAGGTCCCTGATTATTCCTCTGTCGCAAAGCTCGCTTTAAAGGAGATGCACCGTCAGGTCGGCGACCTGATGATGACCGACAAAGGAATCGCCTTGAAAGGCCTTCTGGTGAGACATCTTGTGCTTCCCGAGGGGCTCGCCGGAACACAGCAGGCCATGCGCTTCCTGGCCACTGAGATCTCAAAAAATTCCTACGTCAACATCATGGACCAGTATCATCCCTGCGGCAGGATATCTCCTGACTCTCCGCTGAACCGAGGTGTCACTCAGGAAGAATATGACGAGGCCGTTGAAATGGCGAAAAAAGAAGGAATCACCCGCCTGGATAAAAGGGTTCGGTTTCGGCTCATCTGGCCCCTCTAATCTGCTCTTCCGGGCTATTTTTCCGTCTGCGAACCCCATCTAGCATCGAACAACGCAGGCCTTCCCCCCAAGATTAGAAAGACGGAAGAGACAAAAATAAAAACGGAAACAATAATGAACGCCGGCCGGATGCCCAGGGACTGGTACATCCAGCCGAAAGCGATCGGACCCAGGGCAAATCCCAGATCCACGGATGAGGCAAAAAGACTCAAGACCTTGCCTTTTTCCCTTGAAGAAACTCCTTTGACCACGATCGCAGAAAGGTGAGGATAGAGGATGCCCACTCCTATTCCCCAGACAACTGCGGATAATCCCAGTAAAAAATTATTCGAAGAGAGGGAAGTCAGCACACCTCCTCCCGCGATAAAACAAAAAGCCGGAGGTAGCAATTTCGCGCTTCCCCAGGATTTGAGCTGACTTCCGCCAACCACCCTCATGAACACGGCAACCAAGGCGAGAAGAGTATAGAAATAGCCAGCGCGCATGGAAGAACTGCCATGGGCCAGGAGGGGGACAAACGCCAGACTGGAGCTCAACCCGATCTCGAAGACAAGCGTTAGCAAATAGATCACGTAGATTTTTTTCTGCTTCAGGAGACGAAGAAAGCCCATGCTCTTGACCTGAGAATCATCAGCTAATCGGGGAATGTCGATCTTCGTAAAAAAGGAATAAACAAGGGGAACAGCGGCCAGGATAAGAGCTGAGAGGAAAAAAAGGAAATACCCGAAGGTCTGGATTATCTCTTCCCCCATGAAAGGGACGATAAGCAGGGGAAGCATAAAACCTGTCGAGACCACACCTATGGCATAAGCCTGTTCCTCCTCACGGACCAACACTATCGTTATCAACAAAGCGGCCAGGATAAAGACCGAAAAGCCCAGGCCATGAAAAATTCTGATGAGCACCACAAACCAGTTCAGCTCCCGGATAAGCGGATACAGGGCTGTCGCGACCAGCAGAAGGATGAGCCCCGCAATCATGACTTTCCAGGGATTGTACTTGCTCAAGAGCCAGCCTCCAAAAGGCCGGGACAGGAATGCTGCCAAAGAAAAAAGGCCCATCAAGAAGCCGATCTGCCGCGGGCTTCCGCCCAAATGTTCAAAAAACAGGGAGAGCAGAGTCAGGATGGCGACAGAAGAATAGGAAAGCAGGACCAGGAATTGGATGGTCAGTATACCCGGGGCTAGCTTTATCTTTCTCATCGAAAAAAGAGAAAGTTAACAAATTATGACTGTGATTTCAATATCCCCGTCTATCAAAAAAGTGCACTCCAACATTCAATCGTATTTTTCTTGTGGATCAGGATTAAAAAATTCAAACAGGAATTTTCAGAAGAAAAGGGGAATCTGATGGCTGAGGGTCCTTCACTCAGTCTTGGTAAGAATCTCATAGGTGAAACTTCTGTAATGCTTGATCACGTCCATGATCAAATCTTCCTTGGGCAGCTTCAGGATCTCCGAAGGCAAGACATCCTTCATGAAGGGCTCTTCCTTCTCTTCGATGAGGCTTCTCTTCGTCCTTCTTCCCCTGGTTTTGAGCTTTAGCCTGAGTTCGACGGAATTCTTGGGGAGAGAGATGATGTAATGGAAATTGTCTATCCTCGACCTGGGAAACTTGACCTCGAAGGAGATCCATTTCTGTTTTTTTATCCGGTATTTGGATTTTATCCCGTACTTGCGCAGCTCTTCGGATAAGCCTTCAAACGAGGGCTCGGCGATGAATTCGCAGAATTGATTGAAATTCTCAGGAGTCTCTCCCTTGCATTCCTCGATGATCCTGAGGTCATCCAGGAAATTGGCTAAGCTTTTTCTCCAGTCGTTCTCTGCCATCTTTTCCCTCAAGGATTCAGTCGCTCTCAATATACCATATTTTTCTCGAAGTGTATATTGAGCTCATTTCCTTGATAGACATTCTTTTATTCTTAATCAGGGATTGAGACATCAGATGAGGAGGGGGTTTTCTATTCGTTCCTTATGACGACTCTTTTTTAATCGATTCGGCGAATTTCCGGCCGAATTCTTCTCCTTTCCTGAGGTCCTCCTTTTTGGGATACCCCCTGAATTCAAAGACATCCACGATGTCCCACTTGAGAGGTTCAATGATCTTCTCCAGGCCTCTCTTCGCACCGCCGCTCCAGCCGAAGCTTCCGAAGTAGGCCGCTTTCTTGTTTTTTATGTTCTTATGAGCAGCCATGCGGAGCACGTCTTCGACGGGCGGAAAAAGAGAGACTTCGTAGGTGGAAGCCCCGATCATCACTCCTCTCTTGGTCCAGAGCGAAGGCAGGATGTAGCTCACATGGGTGCGGGCGGCATCGAAGATCTCGAGCGGGACATCTGCCTGCGATATCCCCTGGGCCACTGCGTTCATCATCAGCTCTGTGTAACCGTACATCGAGCCGTAGACCAGGGTTACAGCCGGCTCTGTCCGGCCTTTAGCGTACTCTGCCCATTTTTTATACAGCTCGACTATCCGAGAGGGATTCTTCCGCCAAATCAGCCCGTGGGAAGGAGCGATAACATCGACAGGAAGTCCAGCCAATTTTTCGATCGCTCCTAAAACCCTGGCGCTGAAGTTGGCCACGATATTGACGTAATAGCGGAGAGCTTCCCTTTCATAAAACTCGAAGTCTTTGCATTGGTCATCGAAAATGGCTCCCCGGATCGCTCCGTATCCCCCAAAAGCATCACAGGGAAAAAGAATGCGCTGTGAGACCTCGTAGGTCATCATGGTCTCAGGCCAGTGGAGAAAAGGAGTCGAGAAAAACTTCAGGGTTCTTTTGCCGAGCGAAATCGTGTCTCCGTCGTTGACGACCCGGATATTTTCCTTTATGGAAAAAAAACTTTCGAGCATCTCTTTGGTCTTTGCCGAACCCAGGAGTGTAACCTGAGGAGCGGTTCTTATCAGCGTCCTGAGAATACCTGAATGGTCAGGCTCCATATGATTGACGACCACATAGTCGACCTTGGAGAGGTCGATGACCTCTTCGATCTGATTCAGGTACTCATCGCCCTTGAATGACTTGGTCAGGTCGATGATCGCCTTCTTTTCGTCATCGATCAAATAGGAATTGTACGACACTCCCTCGTTAGTGATCGGCCAGAGGCCCTCGAAGAGGTCGGTGGTCCTGTCGTTCACCCCTATCCAGTAGACATCCGGTTTTATCTCAACTGCAGGCATACCGCGCACCTCCTTAAGTCGAGTTGACCTATCATTTTAATGGGCAAGAGTGAATAAAGCAATCCTTTTTCTGCCATCAAATTCCTTTTACAATATACCCTGTTTATGGTAAAAGATACGGATAAATATGGATATGCTTTACTGCCGAGATAAAGGAGAGGGATAAATGGAGGTCCAGGATACGAGCGCAAGAGGCGTTTGGGGCTCCAAAGTCGCCTTCATCTTAGCAGCGACCGGATCGGCCATCGGCCTGGGAAACATCTGGCGTTTTCCCACAATGGTCAGCCAAAACGGCGGGGCGGTTTTTGTTTTCGTTTATATCCTGGCTGTGGCTTTCATCGGGTTCACGGTGATGCTGGCTGAGCTCACTCTCGGCCGCCATGCCCAGAGGAATCCCGTCGGAGCAATCGATTACATCAAACCCCGTTCTCCGTGGAAGCTCATCGGCTACCTGGGAATCGTAACCGGAGTCTGCATACTATCCTTTTACGCGGTCGTGGCCGGCTGGGCAGCAGGGTATATATTTAAAACAGCCTCCGGGGCCTTCAAGGGAAAGCTCACCGCGGAGATGACAAATCAGATATTCAGCGACTTCAGTTCCAACCCTCTCCTGGTTTTCCTCTTCTTCGGTCTGATCATGGGTCTGACCATCTTCATCATCTCCAAGGGAGTCAAGAAGGGAATCGAACAATGGACAAAAGTCCTGATGCCCATCCTTTTCCTCCTGATCGTGCTGCTTGCAGTCAGAGCCCTCACCCTCCCCGGAGCTATGAAGGGCCTTACCTTTTATCTCCAGCCTGATTTTTCCAAACTCAGCGGTACGGTGATCCTGTTCGCTGTCGGGCAGGCTTTTTTTTCCTTAAGCCTGGGGATGGGGACGATGATCACTTACGGAAGCTATATCTCCAGGTCGGATAATCTTGTCTCGTCCGCTGGATGGGTTTCCTTTGCCGATACTCTCATTGCCCTGCTTGCCGGCCTAATCATCTTTCCCACGCTTGCCTTCTCCGGACAGCCGGGCAATGTCGGCGGAGAGGGCCTGGCATTCCAAATCTTCCCCATCATCCTTTCGGAACTCCCCGGTGGATATATTTTTGGAATTCTCTTCTTCACCCTTCTCACAGTCGCGGCTTTGACTTCAACCATCTCGCTTCTTGAAGTCCCTGTCGCTTATCTCGTTGACGAAAGAAATTGGACAAGAAAAAAAGCGGTCCTGGTGATAGGTATCGCCACCTTTATTATCGGCATTCCATCAGCCTTATCCACAGGAGGATTGGAGTTTTTCACCAAACTCAAAGTGTTGAGCTTTTTCGCTCTCGCCTTCGGCAATATCTCCCTGGCTATCGGCGCCCTGTTCATCTGCATCTTCGTGGGCTACATTTGGGGAGTGAAAAAAGCGCTCAAGGAAGTGGCCTCCGGAAACCCGCGTTTCAGGTTGCGCTACATATGGACCTTTTCGTTAATGTTTCTCACTCCCGTAGCCATACTCTTTATCCTCTATTTTATTAAAACCATAGCCGCAGGATAAAAAGCCATGAAGAAAAAATTCGTCATAATCGTCTTCTCACTTCTATTATTGGCCGGATTTTCAGTTTTGAACGGAGCCGAAATCAAAGGAAAAGTCATAGATGTCATTAAAGCAGCGCCTTATGCTCACGGCTCTGTGCTCATCGAACCTCTTGGGACCGAAAACCGTCTCGAAGCCAAAATCGACAAGCAGGGAAACTATGTCTTCCAAAACCTCGAACCCAGGACCTACATTCTCTGGATGGACCTCTACAGCGCTACGCCCGCAGGGGGAGAGAGAAGAGAAATCAACATCATCGAACCTGACGAAACCGTGGAGCTCGACCTTTCCATCTCTCCTTCCTTTCTGGATAAGGCTCTGGTTTTCACCAAGGAGACGAGCGATTTTATCTGGTTCCCTCTGATGGTCGTCCTTCTTTTTCTGATCGGAATCATGCTCACCATCCTGACCCGCTTGATCCAGGTCAGGCGCTTCATCCTTTCGATGAAGATGGTATTCAGGGGAGCGATGAGGAAGGACAAATCGGAAAAAGAAGAAGGCGATATCTCACCCTATGCCGCTTTGATGACCGCTCTGGCCGCGACCGTGGGCAACGGCAACCTGGCCGGCGTGGCCACAGCCATCGCCACGGGAGGACCGGGCGCGCCTGTCTGGATGTGGATCGCCGGGTTTTTCGGCATGGCCACCAAGTATGCCGAGGGCTTTTTGGGAGTCCGGTTCAGGGTCAAGAATGAACGGGGAGAGATGTCCGGCGGCCCGATGTACTATGCCCGCTACGGCATCAAGAACTTGAAACTGGCCAAG
>Ga0209427_10010968_pt1 | contig 10003 bp, 3 predicted proteins | sample DeeMarSWOR136_30_FD_187465 | JGI IMG/M metagenome (GOLD analysis project Ga0209427, IMG submission 187465) | Marine sediment microbial communities from White Oak River estuary, North Carolina - WOR-1-36_30 (SPAdes) (version 2) | ecosystem: Environmental > Aquatic > Marine > Intertidal zone >...
AGTTGCTGGATTATACATTGAGACAGAGGGGGCTATTATCGAGAATAATCAAATATCAGATAGCTTTGCAGCTGTGATTTTGAAGGGTGACGAAATTACTGTGAAGAACAATGAATTCAATTATAATGATTTCATTCCTATCTTAATCCTCGGATCAGACAACTTCATCAGCGAAAATGTGATCCAACGCCGTATACAATCTGGATATGGCCGATTCATTGACGTACTCAGTGGGCATAACAACGCTATTTTAGAGAATAAGTTCATACAAGACTCCCAAGAGGGAGATACTGGCATATTAGCAGGAATTACTATCTATGACTCTTCTGGCAACACGATAGAAAGTAATACTTTTACAGATCTGACTGGCGGTGGTATCTTTGTAGGGGCAACCGGAATTTGTGTTTCATCCAACAATGTCATAGTTAACAACAACATCTCAGCCAGTGAAAGCGGTATTAACATCCATGGGCGAAACAACAAGATTGAAGGCAATTCGATTGTAGGGGTGCAAACTGGCATTGACTTGACTTATTCATACAACAATGTGGTGGCAAACAATAGCCTTTCAAGGATTGGAATATTACATGGTATTCGCATGTGCCATTCCTCTAACAACAATATCATCAATAACCAAATATCAGTTGAGGATTCAGGAGGAATCTACATTTGGAGATTATCTAAGAACAATATATTAAAAGGTAACACAATATCTTCCACCGAGCAGGGTATGTTCGTTTTCTACTCGTCTGATAATAACGTGATAAATGGTAATGTGATTTCTTCGGATTCAAGAGGCATTATTCTTGACGAATGTTCTGGAAACATGATTCATGGCAACAGTTTCACCGGCATTGAATCCTACGATAGTGGAGATAACCAATGGGATTATAATAATGAAGGAAATTATTGGAGTGACTATGTGGGACAAGACCTGAATGGAGATGGTATCGGTGATGACCCCTACACTTTGAGACCAAAGGGTATTGATAATTACCCGCTAATTGATCCTGCAACAATAATATTTACACCTATTACCACTCCTGAACCGATCGAGTTCGAGCAACCTCCTACAAATATAGACATCAATGATGAAGAAACTTGGGAGAATCAAACGATTACATTGGAGACCCAACTCAACATACAAGATGGAGGCAATCTGACGCTAAGGAACACAAACCTTATTTTAGGCAGTGAGTCACATTCTGGTTACATATGGGTAAATCCTGGCGGATCACTATACATATATGAGAGTATAATAACCGACAGCGAGAATGGTTATGGTGGTCGTTTATTTGCTGATAAAGGTACCACTATAGTAATGAAAAACAGCGAATGGCATGGTGTATACTATTCATGGTGGTCGGATGGATTTGAGATATTTGCTGATGATGTAATCTTCGAAAATAATACTATAATGGGTGTTACAATTAAACTACTTACAGTGTCCGGTGCTCATCTGGTAAACAATAGGATCCTAAACGCTCTTTCTCCTTTACAGTTAGTTGGTTCAAGCAATTGTAACATCGAAAACAATACTATTTCAAAGAGTCAATGGGCATCTATTGAATTAATGAGAGCATTATGGATAGATGCTGAAGGTGAACCAAGTAACAACCTGATCATGGGTAACCGTATCTTGGACTCTTGGGGTAATGGCATCGTTGTTGAATATTTTTGTGATAACAATATCTTTAGGGATAACGATTTTTCTAACATTCGCTTTTCATCCATCCGTGTAATTGGCAATAACAACCTTATCTATCACAACAATTTCCGTGATCCCGCTCATAATTCACAGGATAAAGGTAATAACAACACCTGGGATTACAACAGTACAGGTAATTATTGGAGTGACTATACAGGAACGGATGAAGACAATGATGGTATAGGAGATATACCATTTCGCATTCCTCCTAATGGCGTGGATAATTATCCACTTATGATAGTTTACGAGTGAAAAGCTAAAATTATTAAGAGAAGTTTATAAAGGATTATGTTTTAGATCAACAGGGGAAGAACTTAATTTTTTACTGGTAAATACGAAACAAAATCTAAATTTCAAATTAAAACATAGGATTGTCTTTCAGTTCATCATTTAAATACTTAATCAAGATTTGATATATCAGCTTTCCAAACACCATGATTAATAAGACCAAGAACTAGATATTTATTATCTGGTGAAAGTGCTAAATTATCCGCAACATTATCCCTCACCTGATTATCTGTGCTTGGCAGTCCTGTATTTATAGCTCTCCAACTATCGCCGGCATCTCGGCTTAAATAAACACCTTTGTTAGTGCTTAAGAACAATATGTTATGATTAGGAGGATAAATCAAAAGAGAATAAAATTCACTCCTGTCATCAAGGCCATTCATAATTTTGAACCAACTCTCTCCACCATCTACCGATTTCATTACAACTCCACAGAAATCATTTCTATCACAGAATCCCTTCCTTTGACCATTCTTAGTGGAAGTGTACATAATATTTGGATTATTATCATCGATTGCTACCGTATAAGGCCATTGCTCAGATGGCATTCCATCGCTTTTCATTACCCAAGTTTTCCCACCATTTACAGATTTTACAACACCATTATATGTTCCTGCAAACAATATACTATGATTATATGGATGCATGGTCAAAGAGAACATACCATCATTTCCCAGTCTAAGGCTTGAATCCACCCAAGTGTGCCCATTATCTTCGCTTATAAAGAAACCACTAGGAAAATGCCCATAATAGACCTTACCTGGAATATCGGGATCAAATAGAAGTGAACTGAACTGGTACATCCTTCTCTCCCATGGGCTCCACCAACCACCACCTATTGACCTGCCGAGATTTTCCCATTTTCCAATACTTGGATCCAGCTGATATACACCGTACCCGCCTGTTCCAACATATACCAAAGTATCTTTATGAGCTATGTTTACCTTCACATCATCAACATAAATATTGGAATCATCAAGTGTTTCAAATGCAATATTACCCTTGAGTAAAGGTTCAAGGTCTGTACATTCAATTTTCAATACGCCATCAATATAGACTTTAATATTCCCACCAATAAGTTCTATTTTAAGATTATACCAGTGATTTAAAACATAATTTTCTTCAAAGTCACCTAAATGAGTAAAATTATTAGAACACTGTTTTTCAAGATATAAACCTTCTCCATTAAATCCTAGAAAATATCTTCCTTTCTCACTTAATCTGAAGTTTACATGAACTCCACCCTGAATCAACTTTATATCAGTTTCAAAGGTGTAATCCCCCCAGTTTACAGAGCCAGTATTAGCCCATTTATGTCCAACTCCATTCAATATGTAATCATCATCCTTCTGGATGATTGACCAACCACTCTCCAAATCCCATTCATCTGCGTTTCCATCCTCAAAATCATCTGCAAACGGTGGCCATTCTATGTCAATAATCTTTATCGATCTTATATCACGGGTTTCTAAGCCATTGTTCATTTCTTCCCAAATTTCTCCATTATCTCTAGTTACAAAAACTCCTTCCTCTGTTGCTACATAAACATCATTAGAATCAGACGGATCAATAACAATTTTCCTGATATGTTTACCAAATAAATTCGCAGGGACATCGAGAATCATAGCATTATAAGACTTATAAATTCCTTTACCCCAAGTACCTATCCACATATTACTTGAGTTACTGGGATCAATCGCAAATGTATAATAACCCTGAAGGAGAGGATCATCAACAACAACGCTTGGGGTAATAGCATTTCTATCTCTAAAGGTCACTCCGCCATTAGTAGAGCCATATAGGCCACCAGGATTCGAACCAACGAAGATTATATTTGAATCTGTAGGATCAACCTCAATCTGCAAATTGTAAACCTCGGGCACAGGTTTATTGCTACGGCTAGGCTGCCATATTATTTTACCTGAAGCAACATCCAAGTCTCCTGAGTACACACCGCAACCTTGAGTTCCTACATATATTTTATCATCATACACAGCAACTGATGTAGTGACCGCATTATCTAAACCTTCATTATATTTAGTCCAAGTATTGCCGCCATCAATGCTCACCTGCAAACCATCAATTAAATCAGGAGAAAAAAGCAGATTGGGATTATCCGGATGTCTGCGTATGGCTCTACAGCTGACAGTGGTAGTTAGTATTTTACTCCATGTATCCCCTGCATCAGTTGACTTGTAAACACCGGCATCATCAGTAAAGACAATGCCTTCAGGTTCTCCAGCTATCACAGTAAACCAGCTTGGCAAATAACCACCACGAGCAGAAGTATATAGGACTGATGGGTCATCAGGGTCAACTTCAATATCATAGGTACCTACATAAGGGTAGTTTTCCATCTTATTCCAAGTAGTACCACTATCAGTTGACTTATAAATACCATATAAGTTTGTTGTCAAATAAATAACATCCGAATTGGTCGGATCAACTGCTATATCAAGAATGCCTTTAGGCAAAGTACCTGTGATGTCACTCCATGTTGATCCAGCATCTATTGATTTATACAGTTTTCCGCCCATCAGAGACGGAAGGAAAGTAGATGCATATACAGTATCTCCCTCTGCTAACACACGCATTACTAAAAGTGCCCCATCGCTTGCAAAGTTAGCGATTTGTTCCCAAGTTCCACCTCCATTTGTCGATTTCCATACTGTAGGTGACGAACGATCTGCAAGATAAACGACATCGGTATTCTTTTTGTTCAGACTTAGCGCAGTTGAAGATATAGGTGCATCATCAAGCAATTCCCAAGTTTTTCCAGCATTTGTTGTTTTCCATGTACCAGCAAGCCAAGTCGCAGCGTAAGCAATAGAAGGATTGTTTGAATCAACAACCAACTGAGGTTGACCCCAAACTGTGCTCATTATAAAATGTTCATTCAGTACATCCCAGGTTTTTCCTCTGTCATTACTTACATAAATAGTTCCCTTTTCTCCTATAACTCCTGCGTACATCTTATCTGGATTTGAGGGATCAATTTCAAGTGATACTATACCTCCAGAATCTTCTACTCTAAGTATTTCACTCCAGCCAAAGTTATCCTCTTGATATCTTGAATATTTCCATATAGATGAATGGTTTTCAAATATTTTCGGGGAATACGTAGCATAGAAAATATTGCTATCTTCAGGATCGATCTCAATATCATATGAATAATCAGGGGAGTTAATCATATAACGCCATTCTTGTTTTGAAGGATCATATTCTGAGATGCCAATACCAATATTAGACGCATAAATTTTATTAGAACCATCCTTTGAAATCTCAAAATCAAAAATTTTCGCTGAGGAGAAATCCTGGTTAATTCTTTCAAAGGTTTTCCCTGAATCATATGACTCATATATATTGGTCATCTCATCAATAAGGAGAATATGATTTGAATTATGCGGATCAATTTTTAATTCATCTCCAGCAGCAACAGGTGAGAATGGTTCCCAGGTTTTTCCTCCATCACTTGTAAGATAAGACTCCTGTATTACATTACCCGAGGTATATACAATATTTGAATCTGTTGGGTGAGTTACTAAAATCGTTGGAGATGATGCTATAATATCACTATCCATTTTTTCCCATGTCTTCATGTTATCTTCTGATTTAACCAGTCCTAACGCCCATATATTACCAGTTTTACCATAAACAATATTTGGATTTTCAAAGTCGAATATGAGTGTATCTAAATTAAACGTTATATCTTCAAATTCTTTAACTTTCGGCATATCAATTATCTCATAATTTGAACCATTAAGCTTAAGTATGTAACCACTAAAAGGATTTGGAAAATAGTATACTCCTCCAAGTATTGCTACATCAGTTATTCCATTTGATTCAAGATTAAGATTTGTTAAAGGATGCCATGTTTTTCCCCCGTCAAATGATTCTCTTATAAGCCTGGAAACCGGGTAAGTAAAGTCATGGAGAATAGGGTGTCTAAATAATAGAAAGATATGTTCTTGATTAGAAGGATTCTGGACGATATTTGCAATAATAACATCATCTGGAACATCAAGATTTACTTTTGACCATGTTTCACCTAAATCTTCTGAGATGTATAGATGACCATTTGTGAATTCTCCGCTTCCTTCAACTTCAACAATTATACTTACCAGGATCCTATTTTCCAAAGCAACAATGTTTTGAACATTTATCGTAAACCAAAGATTTTGTGGAAGGATTAAATCATTCAATTCAGAATTAGTAGGAGATATATCTTTCCAGTTAAATTCATCCAATAACAAATCTGTATACAGTATTCGACGACGATGTATTTTTTCTGTATCAGGTGTTACAAAAAGCTTGTCGTCACAAACGATCATATTACTACACCAATCATTAAAAATCTTTACCAGATTTTCTTCATCGTCATAATAATAAACGCCATTGCCGCCTAAGAATAACTTTTGTTTATAGATCGCAATAGAATTGACTTGGATACTTTGAAGATCATCAATTAGTTCCCAGTTTTCACCTTTATCCTCAGATTTGTAAACTCTATTATCAGTTATTGAATACAACTCACCTTGATGGTAGGGATTCTGAATTAGTTTAGATATTGTTCCTCCTGGTGGTCCATCTAGAGATTCCCAAAGAATGGATAAGTCGATATTATCTATTTCTTCCTTTTCAGAGCTATCCTGAATACATCCACCAAAAATAACGAATGCAATAACAAATAGTACAATCGATTTAAAACCCATATGCATTATATTTCCCCAAATATTGTAATATCTTTCATGTTATAAATTGTATTGAGTAAGATCATCAAAGTTTTTTTAAATAATTTTAAATTTTATTTCAACAGGATAAAAAGATGATTTTTTATGGAAATTACGAAACTAAATCTCCTTTTGTATATCTTTAAAAAACTTTTAATTTGTTTACAAATACGAGTATAAATCCTAAGTTGATATTTTTTACTAGTAAATATGAGACAAAATCTAAATTATTAATTTAATATGAACAAAAAGATAGAAAAAAAAGAAAGAGAAAAAGGCTAGTAAGGATAGAATCTGACCTGGATATGTCTATCTGATCCTTTTAGATCCCAGAAATAGTATGATTGTTCCCATATTTCTTCTGGTACTTGCCATAGCCAACCTAGGTATAAAACACCGGTTTCACCAGATGTTTGATTAAAGTATGTAAGATTAATCAAGAACGCGCTTGATACATCAGACCATTTAGGTTTACCTCTATGTGTCTCAATATCAAATGAGTCAAGAAGTTGATAATACCAGCTGTCCGTGTCATTGTCATATATCCATTCATCAGCATATTCTACACTAGATCCGTCCATTGGTTTACCCAATGCAGCTATGTATACTCTGAAATTCCTTTGTTTTCTTGGCATTTGGAAAATACATTCCCCGACTAAACCGTTTCCATCTAGAACACCAAAACTACTACCAAGATACATTAATATTCTCGTGTCTCCATCTAATGGGACAAATATCGTATGTCTATCCGGGTTGTCATAGGATCCATTACCTATTTTCCATTTTCCAAGGATGTTGAGGGTGTAATGTTCTCCACTAAAGTCAGTTCCAGGTTTTGGGCCATCGTTTGTTTTATTTGGCTTTGCTTGCAACGATGCTATGAAAGGAGAAATCAGTAGTACTAATATTATACCAATTACCAATAGTTTTCCCTTCATCTTCACCACTAATTAATATTTCTTTTGTTCATCAAATATTAAACTTATCTGTGAAAAATCCAGTTATAAGATTATTACATATTGTAAAATTTCCATTTCGTTTTTTTATTTAAATAAAAGTATTGAAAAAGTATATCGATAATGTTATTTTAATATTAAAATATCAAAATGTAAAATTTTTATAAAAATAACAATTTAATCTAATTTTATTTTCAAACAAAAACTAAACATAAAAAGTCAGAAACGCATCCTTAGAAACCTCTTGTTTCATTTTATATTAACAGGCGAGGACAATGATTTTTTAACGGTAAATACGAGACAAAATCTCCATTTTATTATTATGATTTCAAATTTCAACACTTAAAATTTATATAACTCTGATTAAACCTAGCAGTCTTTTCAATAGTGGGAATCGGTCAAAAATCCCTAGGAACCACAGATTAGATACCATTCTGTTTCTTGGTATTGATGTCCAACCGGAAGAAAAGGTTCTCATCATGATTTAACAATTACAATTAGTCCTAATACTAAACCGTTGAAATTCTTTCTGATAGGTGTTAAACCAGGCATACTTACGCTTACTTCGATCTCTACATTACCAAGGCCAATTACCGGGAAGGCTCTTACTGTTTTAGAGGAGTTACCCAGAAGAGTTGGAATATTACTCTCTGCATGTTTATCAATCATATTGAATATACCACCAACTACATCGATGCTCCAGGAAACATTTGTAAGATCAGAAGTGCCTTTATTTTTTATTTCAGCTTTAGCACTTAATATGCCACCAGATATCTTATTGATTTTCAGTGCATCCTCAAATGCATAAATATTTCCAATTTGATCAGCAATGTATACTCGTTCATCTGCTATTGATGGATTCACAGTTGATCCATAATCAAGGGTGTAACTCCAAAGCATGTTTCCATTTCCGAGTTCCATACAATAGATGCTACTAGGATACCCAGAAATTTCCCAAGGACAGACAATAACTTTATTAGCAGAACAAACAGGGGAAGATAAAGGAAATGTAGATGCAGTAGCAGGTACCTGGACTTTCCAATCCAACGTACAATTGATAAAGATCTTATACAACCATATAGAGGAATAGAGAGAATCTGCTACAAAAATAATAACACTATCCTGAGTTGCTGCAGGAGTCCCATAAGATAAAGAAAACACTCCAAGGGAGTAATCACATATAAAACTACCCGTATCAGCATCAAAACATTTTAAATTAGAAATAAAATAACCGAATAAATCAACATCAACTACAAAGACATTATTCTCCTTACACACCGGCGAACCAAATGCGAAGAAAACTGGCTGAGACCATATTAATTGCCCGTCTTCTGCATTCAGACAGTACAATTTACCCTGATATGTATACACACTTAATGTAATAAAATATACTTTACCATCGCAGTAAGCTGGTGCAGAATTTATTATCTCCCATGGTTGTAATGAATACGTCCAAAGGCTATTGCCCTCGAAATCAAGACATATTAATGAACCGGAATAAGTATAGTAATCCGTACAACCAAGAAAGATTTTACCATCAGCTCCGATTGGAGGTGATAGAACAGGTGAACCTACAGGTTTATCCCAAATATGATCACCTGTTTCGACATCAAGACAATAAAGAGAACTGCTGGCTGTTGAGATATTTAAATCAGTAACATAGACTTTGTTTTCCAATATAAGTGGATCATTTGGCGCGTAGACTGGATAATTCCATAGTTCTGTCCCCTTATCAGCATCCAAACAATAAACTCCTCCATCATATTCATCTTTATATGTAAAAAGATCATTTAAAATCTCAGTAAAATCTGGTGCCTCAAACATAGATTTTTCTATTATTTTAAGTGGTTTTAACATATCATTATCCAATGAGCGTGTACTAATATACAGTCGATCATTGTAAACAATAGGTGTTGCTGAATAGATTTCATCTGAAATTGTTTCCTTCCAACATAGATGATCTGTATTGGGTGCTATAGAGGTTGTAGTTCCAGTGTTTCCTGGATCATGACGATACATCGGCCACCAATCAGTATCATCAATAGAACTTTTACCACTTGTATACTCAATATTTACAGTTCCTGCCACAGGTAAAACAGTAGTTGCAATCAACAGCCCAAAAACAAATATTCCTATTAATTTTTTTTTCATACTTTTACCTCCCTCAAAACATAATAATTACATAAGTATAATAAAATATTACAATATAAATATTTCCTTAACAACAATTAACCACAACTTATGTAATAAATAATAAAATTTTAAATATTAATTTCATTTTGAATCAACAGGAGAAGTTAATGATTTTTTACTGGTAAATA
>Ga0209427_10010969_pt1 | contig 10003 bp, 8 predicted proteins | sample DeeMarSWOR136_30_FD_187465 | JGI IMG/M metagenome (GOLD analysis project Ga0209427, IMG submission 187465) | Marine sediment microbial communities from White Oak River estuary, North Carolina - WOR-1-36_30 (SPAdes) (version 2) | ecosystem: Environmental > Aquatic > Marine > Intertidal zone >...
CACGTCCGATGATACGTGGAAGATCGTGATGCTCCACCGTAACGTGTACTATTCGGGAGGACAGTCTAATGCATCCGATCTGATGAAGGCTTGGGTACCGTACTTCGATAAGTATCACGTCGACATCGTCTTCCAAGGCCACACCCATCACTACCATCGAACAAAACCGATGAAAAACAACACCGTCGTGTCTTCGTACGAGGAGGGCACCATGTACGTGACCTCCGCGGGATGGGGTGCCCCTCTTTACGAGTACTATGAACAACCTTACAGCGCTTATGGAAAGAAGGTCCTGCACTTCACGCTGGTCCATGTCTACCAGAATGGGACCCTCCGCCTGGAAGGGAAGGACATCGCGGGGTCCACCTTCGACGCGGTCACGCTGTTCAAGAACGTTAGCGACGCCCCGCCGCAGTACCGGCCGCCGGAGGCTGACGCGGGAGCGAACCGGGTTGTTGATGAGGACAGCGTTGTGACGTTTGACGGTTCCAACTCCCTCAACTCCACCACGGTGGAGACATATACCTGGACCGTCATGGATGGTATGCCTCAGACCCTAGCGGGCGTCTCGGTGGAATACACATTTACCACACCAGGGAGCTACGTGGTAACCCTGAACGTGACCGATGTTGTGGGCGAATGGAATACGGACACCCTTACGGTGACCGTTCGTGACGTGACCCCGCCCGTCGCAGACGCGGGGGGGAACCAACAAGGCACGGTCAACACGCAGATCTCCTTCGACGGCAGCGGGTCCACGGATAATGTTGGAATCATCAGCTATACATGGGACTTCGGCGATGGCACCACGGGAACCGGTGTGTCAACCACACACACCTTCACAGAACCCGTAACCTACGACGTGACGTTAACCGTGACCGATGCCGCGGGGAACAGCGACGTGGATATGGTTACCGTAACCGTGGAGGCTGAATCACCCTTCTCGACGTGGACCATATTACTTATCGGAGCAGCTGCCATAGGGGTCGTTGCAGTGGCCTATCTTCGACGGGGAAGGCCTTCTCAGAGTCAGGCCTAGCTCGCGGGGGGCGTTATAGGGTTTAGTTTGATTTGTGTTGGATGGTTCCACACAGGACCCTACAGAACTTAGACCTCAAGTGGAAGTCGTATACTGAGAAGGATACTCATAGTCACGGTACACGACAAGATCTTTTATATTTGGAAGGAGGTAGTATAGCGGTTAAGTCGTGGGATCTGATGTTCGGGTATAGGAAAGTGGCTTGGTTAAGAATCGTCGTCAGTATGTAAGGGGAGTCGAAGTCTTCATCCGCTGTCAATTTTGGGGGGATGATCGCTTGTGAAGAAAGAGGATCTGATTTCATTGGTGAAATGGAATGTGTACATCATAGTTACGGATGTCGTAGTTCTCTTTTTCTTCTCGCTTGTTTCGGGTCAAAGCAGTAGTGAAGCTGTGGGCTTGAGGCAGTTCCCCACGCTGCTCTTCATCGAGTCTGCTATCGTTTTTCTGATTGGTTCGTCGTTTGAGATGTCGGCATCCATCTTCTTCAGCAAGGTCCGAGAATATGTCTTTCACTCGGGGGAGAAGTGGGCGGTGGAGGATTACGAGAAGGGGCGGAAGAAGGCCTCCCCGTACCTCGTTCTCGGGTTCGTTTTACTCGTGGAGGCCTTCATCTCTTCGTTTTTACTCGGCTAGAAGGAGTGGTTTAGTGAAGATAAGCCGCGACGCCGATTGGGAAACTGAGCATAAAAAAAGAGGAGAGAAGGTTACTACCTTCGTCCAACAAGGAAGGCGATGACGATGGCGATAATCGCGACCACGATGCCGCCGTAAGCGACGGTTGTCAGATTGGCTACCTGCGCGGTCAGATCAGAGACTTGTGTAGTGAGATCCGAGACTTCTGAGCTTAGGGGTGCAAGAACCTCGTCGAAGGATTTCACGACCACCTGTACCGATGTCGAATTCTGGGGTGATACGGCCTTAGTGAGCCCCTCGTACATGAAGTCGGGGCCGGTGTTCGCGCTCTGGGCAGCTGTCAGTGCCCCTACACCCGTAAGAAATGTTCGGAAGTAGTAGGTTCCGGTCTGTTGTGGCGTATAGGAAAGGTCGTAGTATCCGCCTGTCGTCGTGACTCCTTGGGATACGGGAGTCCATGTAGCGTTATCGGTGCTCATTTGGAGTAAGACCACGATGCCGCCTTCTTCATAAGCGGCGACAGTGTCAACGGGGAAGGTTCCCGTGAAGGTGGCGGGTTGACCCAGCATGTAGCTACTGAGGGTTGTTGGGCCCCCGGGTGTCACACCGACATCGTATCCTGCCATCGCCAGAAGGATCTTTGCTTGCTCAGGGTCATATTCGCGGGGTATGGCTGTAGGTTCAGCCCATGGGCTGAGTGGATTAATGTGTACTGAAGCGGGATCGCCAAAGCCACTTAGAAGGTTTTGAATGATCAATTCTCGGGGTATCAGATAGTCCAAGGCTTGCCTCACGTATCTAGCGGCCTCTGCCGCCCGCGACGGATCCTGTATTCCGAGGGGTGTCTCGACGCCCGTTCCAAAGACAGGATGTCTCATGTTGTAGCCCAATTGCTGGATTCCGGCTGCTGCTAACTCGTAGGACGTCGCGAAGTCGAGGGTTCCAGCCAAGTAGTCTCGTTGAAGCTGATAATTAGCTTCCAGGATCTGCACCTCATCGTTCTTCAAAGCCGCGATGGCCGAGTCCTTCTCTGCAATATATCGGATATAGTAGTCCTGAATTTGATAGTAGTTCTGGGCTTCGAGGGCTGCTTTGTTCCAGTAATCATCGAACTTCTCTAAGGTACATAGGGCTTTCGTTGTATCATAGCCTTTAAAGACGTAGGGCCCCGTTCCGAGGGGTCCGGAAAAGGTCTGACCGTTCGACTCGTATGTACCGACGCCCGTGTTGATGGTATGCGTCTTCATGTTGGCGAGGCCTATAGACTCAAATGCGTGCTTTGGTAAGATGTCAACATTATCAGCCTCAGGATGGAAGGTCGCGGTGATGTGAGTTCCGTAAAATTTAACAGTTGATGCGTCCACAGCCTCGATGGTTACTTCCTTGCCTTCTCCTGAAAGGTCTGAGGGGGTCGCAGGATAAATCTGGGGAGTTTCTGCACCTGAAGTAAGGTTAAGCGCTAACCTTGTCGTTGTTCCATTGAGCCACTTGAAGGAGATATCATCACCAATATAGCCTGAGATCAGACCCGAAAAATAGGATGCAGGGCAACCAAGATTGACAAGATACGAGAACAAGACATCGTCTGCGTCTAATATTTCACCATCATGGAATTGTACGCCGCTCCGCAGGTTGTACGTGTATTCTTGCCATGTGCCGTTATCGAATTTTGTGTACGAGGCAGCCAGCGCAGGCTCGAAGCCGAATGTCGTGTTAGCTTCAAACATGGATTCATAGCATGATTCAAACACGATGGTATCATACCACGAGTTCGATGTGACGGGAAAAATATCTTCCAGTGTGCCTGTAGTGGCCATCACTACTTCTGATCTGCCCTGCAAATACAATAAACTCCGACTCTCAACATTGTCAAATAACCATTCATATCCGTTAAAATCCAGGTCATTAGACGCTGACATAATTACGGTTGAGTAGTGTATTTGGGAAGCAGGCACGTCCTCGTACTGTACCTTCTGCCAATTCTTGTATGCTTCGATGCCTTCGGGAGTGTATCCCACGGCCATGAAATCGTCTATATATTGGTCTGCGGTGTCGTTTTCCCAGAGGAAGTAGTTTGAGCCGGGAGGCAGGTTATTACTGTGGTATGTTTGATAGGTGCCTGAGAAGGCAGTGGATGGAAGTCCAGGGGTCCACCCAATGAGTTCCGCATCAAAGCCGCCCTCATCGTATGTCTTGCCCATCATTTCTGCTGTGGGCTCGAAAACCCTGTCGATGACAGCGCCCCATCCCAGAAAGACGACTCTAGCATCGATTCCCACTTGTCTAAACGAGTTGGCGATTATGAGACCCCACTGCTGCCTCAGAAGATTAGCTAAGCCAGGAGCGATTATGGTAATCTTGAACAAGCCTTCGTCTGATTGAGCTATGACGGGGCTTGGAACTGCTAAGACGGAAATAGCCAGAACAGAAATCGTAAGTACCGTTATGAGCATGGTATAGCTTTTGTTATTTTCCAATTTTTTTCTCCTAAATCAGTTTATTTGAAGCCTTGAATATTTATGTTTTTGCTATACTTAGGCTTCATGTGTCGTTAAGGTAAGAGAATACGTATCGCCCGCTGAAGCGGAGAGAGACGTGTCGCTAGAGAAAGTGAGAGGAATAGTGGCAGGCCACGAAGTGGTCCGCGTGCACCTCGTCGAGGACAGGTTTCTCTGCCGTGCATTTCGGCGTCGCGTATTGGCATCGGGGATGGAACCGGCAGCCTGACGGAGGATTGATGGCACTCGGAACCTCGCCAGGGAGCAAGATGATGTCCATCTTCCGCTTGGGATCAGGTATCGGTACCGCAGAGATCAAGGCGCGCGTGTAGGGATGAACCGAGTGATCAAATAACTCCTCGGTGGGCGCGCTCTCGACAATTTCGCCGAGATACATCACCAGCACGTTCTGCGAGATCTGCCGAACGGAGCTGAGGTCGTGGGAGATGTAGAGCTGGGTGAGCCCCGTCTCCTTCTGCAAGTCGATTAAAAGATTCAAGATCTGCGCCCGGATTGAAACGTCGAGGGACGAGACGGGTTCATCCGCGATTACGAATTGCGGCTCAACGGCTAAGACTCGGGCAACACAGATCCGCTGCCGCTGCCCCCCGCTGAACTCGTGGGGATACCGCTCGGCGTGATACTCCTCCAGCCCCACGAGTCTGAGCAGTTTGTACACGCGCTCAGTCCACTCACTCTTCGGAAGATGGCGGTGAATCTTGAAGGCCTCGCTGATGATGTCAAAGACCGTCATCCTCGGATCCAACGAAGCGTAGGGGTTCTGAAAGATCATCTGCATGGACCGCCTCAGCTTCAACTGCTCCTCCTTCGAGCCGGACCCCAGCGTGTGTATGACGTCGTTATTTTCGAAGAGGATCTCGCCGGAGGTGGGTTTCTCAAGATAGAGGATTAGCTTCCCCGTGGTGGTTTTGCCACACCCACTCTCGCCCACCAGCCCAACGGTTTCACCTTCCTTGATCGTGAAGTTGATGTGGTCGACGGCGTGAACGTGTGCGACGACTTTCTTTCGGAGGATCCCCCTCGAGTGCACGGGAAAGTACTTGACCAGGTTCTTAACTTCAAGCAGCGAACTCACGGCTCATCCTCCCTTGTGCAACTCCCGCCACCGATGACACGAGACAAAGTGTCCGTCACCGACGTCTTCCACGGGCGGTCGGATGTTCTTACACGCGTCGATCGTATACTGGCATCGGGGATGGAACCGGCAGCCTGAGGGAATATCGATGAGGTTGGGAATGGTGCCGGGGATGGAGACCAGCCGTCGAGTTTGATCTAACCGGGGTACAGCTTTCAGGAGGGCTTCGGTGTAGGGATGAGGGTCCTCAAAGATCTGGTCGATGGATCCAATTTCCATGATGTTCCCTGCGTAGAAGACAACTACCCACTTGCACATGTCAGCGACCACGCCCATATCGTGCGTGATCATGACCAGCGTCATGCCGATCTCCTCCTGGAGCTCCTTGAGAAGCGTAATGATTTGAGCTTGAATGGTGACGTCGAGGTTTGAGGTGGGCTCATCAGCGAAGAGGAGCTGGGGGTTCAAGAGGAGCGCTCGGGCGATACAGATTCTCTGCTTCATGCCGCCACTGAACTGGTGAGGGTAATTGTAGACGGCTTCCTCTTGATCGGGGAGATGGACCCGTCTCAACGTGGTTATGACGTGTTCGAGGGCCTCGCTTTTCTTCACGTCGTTGTGCTCGATCACGATGTCGGCGAGTTGGTCGCCGATGGTGAAGAGGGGGTTCAGCGATGTGGTCGGATCTTGGAAGATCAAGGAGACGTTGCGACCTCTGAACGTCTTCATTTCCTTCTCGGTCTTCAGTAAAACATCTTCTCCCTCGAAGAGAATCTGCCCGCCCACGATCTTGCCGGGTCTGGGCACGATTCTGAGCACGGACTGGGTGGTAACCGACTTCCCACTACCGCTTTCGCCAACCAAGCCCAGTGTAGCGCCGGCCTTCACCGAGAAGGATACGTCGTCAACCGCTTTTACTACGCCCGCCTCGGTGAAGAAATAGGTTTTGAGGTTCTCGATTTTGAGGAGATCCATGATGACTCACTCTCGTAGCCGTGGGTTCAGAGCGTCAGACAGCCCGTCGCCGACCAGATTGAAGGCGAGGGTCGTGAAGAAGACCGCCAGCCCCGGAAAAATCTCAGCCCACCACGTGGTACTCAGATCGTTGAAGCTCTCTTGGAGCAGGCGTCCCCAAGTGACGGTATTGGGGTCCCCGAAGCCGAGGAAGCTGACGCCGGCCTCCACGAGAACGGCCGTGGCCATCGTCAGCGTTGAAATCACGATGATCTGGGGGAGGATGTTGGGCAAGATGTGTCGGACCATGATCCATCGGGAGCTGGCACCCAGACTTTTCGCTGCTTGAATGTACTCATACTCCTTTATTTTGAGAACCTCGCCGCGGATGACCCGCGCGTTGGCAGCCCACCCAAAGATTGACACGATTAAGACAATTATTGTCAAACCGATGGGTATGTTCATCCCGAAGACGTTCCAATAGGGTTCGGTAACTCGTAATTGAAAAATCCGTGCAAAGACGAGAATCAGGAGGGTTGAGGGAAAGACGAGGAAGATTTCAGACACACGCATCAGAGTTTCGTCCACATATTTACCCAGATACCCCGCGGTTATCCCTACCGAGACGGTTAAGATCGTGGTGATTATGGTCACAGTGAAGGCCACGTATAGCGTATAGACGGACCCATGAATGACTTCACTGAAGACATCCGTTCCCATAACCGTTGTGCCAAAGGGGTGCTTCTCTGACGGGGGCATCCCTGCCTCTCCATCGTAAAGGGGTTGAAATGAACCGAATTCCGGTCTTCCGGGATAGGGTGCTATGACGTTATGGAGTAAAGCGATTACTAGGAAAACGGCAATCATCCCCAACCCGAGCAGGCCCGCCTTGTGCTTCTTGAACCGCATCCACCCGACGGCCCACTGGCTCACGCCTTTCTTCACGTCATCCCGCGCTTTTTTTCTTCGGAGTTTGAGCATGGAGTCAGCACCTACTCGATTCTCACCGTGGGGTTAATCCATACGTACACTAAATCGATTATCAGATTGGCCACAAGCGTCATGATGGAAATGATCATGGTAATGCCCATGATGAGCGGGAAATCCAGGTGAGCGACGGCCTCAACATACGTTCGGCCTAGGCCCGGCCAGCTGAAGACGGTCTCAGTGATCGGGGCACCCGCTATCGCGCCGCCTATTGAGAGGCCGAGGAGGGTGATAAGGGGCGTGATCGCGTTTTTCAACGCGTATTTGTACAGCACCTTCCGCTCCGAAATCCCGCACGCCCTCGCCGCCATGATGTAGTCCTGTCTCAAAACCTCGAGCATTCCAGCCCGCAACAATCGCACGTTATACGCCAAGCTCGCTAAAGTAAGAACAAGGGCAGGTAAAAGGAGGTGGGCCAGTTCATCGAGAAACCCATTTTCAATCCCAAAAACGGGCCAGAGCTTCGGTGCACCATATGCTCCAGCTGAGGGTAACCACCCCAAGTGATACGAAAACACGAGGATGAGCACGATGCCGAACCAGAACACAGGCATTGATATCCCAAAGATGGAGACGCCCATGGTTAAATAATCTGAAGCTGAACGCTGATGCAACGCAGAGTATATGCCTAAAGGGATGGAGATGATGAAGGAGAGAATTATGAAGACTAACTGCAATTTTAAGGTTTCCCAGAAGAGAGAGGTAATGATGTCATTGACCAGTCTACCTCCATAAAGGGACTTACCGAAATCTCCATGGATAAAATGATCGAGCCAATGTAGATACTGTATGGGAATGGGATCATTCAACCCGTAGTATTCCCGAAGAAGTTGTCTCTGGGCTTCGGATATACTTGGATTTCCCAGCGTAGCAATTCTGATGGGGTCACCAGCTGCATACATAACGAAGAAGCTGACGATCGAGATTCCGATGATTAAGGGCACCATGTAAATCGCTCGTCGGATTATGTATTTGGTGAGGGGCCCCATGGTTTAACGTCTCGCTATTGATACGAGAGTGTATATTTAAATATATTTGAACTTGACGTAAAAACCTCGGGAAAAACAGTGGAAAACGGGTGAAATCCTCCCCATTCTACCGACGTTACACGTTATCCAAGACAGGGACCAATAACCTTTTTTTACTTCCATCGGTAATGTTATGTGATAAGCGATATTGGAACCTGTGATCAAAAAAGGCCTGATCTTCGTTATTACGGTTATGGTATATGCCTCTCTTGTACCCGTGCCCGGCCTCGCCCACAACAAGGATCACACGTATGCGATTTATGTCCCCTGCGGAGAGGTTTGGGAAAAACACGATCTCCATATATCAACACCCATCTCGCTGTACGAATACTATCGAGGAAAGAACCACGACGTTGACGACCCTGCGAAGTTCGTGACGCCAAACACCTTCCAACCCGTTGCAGATGATGTATGGGGTGTGTGTGAGGACTTGTCTTCGGGTGAGGAGGCGTTTGTGAACGCGGTGTTAATGCTCATTCACCAGATTCCCTACCAAGCCAGTGCGGTAAGCTATGCGGTTGAAACCATCGTGAATGACAATGGGGACTGTGATACCCTCTCATACCTCGCTGCATCAATTCTGCGGGCCGGTGGCTTGGACGTGGTGTTGGTGGAATACGCAGCCCAAAAACACACGAATCTGGGAGTACACCTTTCTTCTGCCCCCATCTATTCCTCATCGGAGAGTACGACGTATTACCAGTATGAGGGGAAGAGGTACTATGTGGCCGAATGCACCTCGCGGGGAGGGGATGTACGGGATGACTGGAGGGTGGGTGAGGGCCCCCCAGAGCTGGCTGGCGCTCGAGCGCAAATTCTTTGTCTTGAATCGTGTGAAGGCCCATCGCCCGCCACCGTTTCGTCCCGCGTAGACGCGCCCTTGGCCGCGTCGTCGATCACCATAACCGCGTCATCAGACACGATGCAAGTTGGCGATATGGTTGAACTCCGTGGCACCACTTCACCGAGCTCGTCAGGTAGACAGGTTGTAATCTATCTTAGTTCTTCCCGATTTTATTGGAGCGTCCTACAAACGTTGCAGACGGATGCCAGTGGAAGCTATTCGTATCAGTGGAAGCCGTCATCGAAAGGCCCGTGTTATCTGAGAGCCAGCGTCTCTGGCGGTGAGGAGCACGCTGTGGCCGATAGTGAGACCTACAGTCTCAACGTTTCAACGCACTCAAACGCAATCAATACCTTGATAACCATGGGGTTTACCTTCATGGCAGTCGTGTCGATCTTGGTAGGATTCAGCGCCACAGAGATCGTGAAAACGATACGAGAATTTCTATAAACCGTCCCGTTCTGAGGATCTTCTTCTGCCTCACGCACGCTACTACTCAATCTCAGTTCGACATCATTCTTCCCCATTATCCTGATGAAGCGGTGTACCGCAGGGGAAACCTGTTGCAGAGAGATAGCAAGACTCTTGAAAGGGAGGACAGGTAATCCAGCCTTCAGGCAGTTCCACCTCCAACACATATCACGAATGAACATTCTTCACCTCTGAACAGGACGTAATAACTCCGAGGTCAAAGACGGTAAAGACCGCTTTGAAGCTTGTAACTTTTTAATACGAGGTGACGATGATATATACACGTCTTAGCTTCGGGAGGAGTTGACGAGTGTGCAGTTATTGATTGATGAGCAATTGCTTGGATGCGGCGCTCTCTTGAAAACCGTGGGGTATGACGTAGTGCTTGCCAATGAGACCGGCCTTCAACGGGATAGGGACCTCGTGGAATACGCCGTAACACACGGGTTA
>Ga0209427_10010970_pt1 | contig 10002 bp, 6 predicted proteins | sample DeeMarSWOR136_30_FD_187465 | JGI IMG/M metagenome (GOLD analysis project Ga0209427, IMG submission 187465) | Marine sediment microbial communities from White Oak River estuary, North Carolina - WOR-1-36_30 (SPAdes) (version 2) | ecosystem: Environmental > Aquatic > Marine > Intertidal zone >...
CTCTAACCGGCCCCCTTTGTCGAGCGACTAAATTAACGAGACCTCACTGTATATGGTTTTAAAGCTCTCCAGATTACCACTCAAGCGGAATCATCTAGAGTCGCTTATACACCACTATAACCTTTTATCTTGCGGTTGAATTCTTCCCGCTTGCGCCGCTGCTCTTTAATCTCTTCCTCGGAGGGCCATGCAAGCTTTTTCTTTGGCTTTTCTCTAAGCATAACACCCGGCAAATCGCTGTCAATCGCAAATATGACAATACCACCTTTCTTTTTAAGACATCCGCCAACTGATATTTCGGTGCCTTCCTTCATCTCGAGTACAGAATCTATAAACTCGCCTTCATAGTAGACAGTGAAAATATCTCTATACCATTAGAGCAGCATACCAACCTCCCCCCTACCCTGATCCAGAGATTGGTTCGTACCAAACTGCATTTAGTCGAATTGGATCATGCGACCGATCTGTTTCCGTCACAATTGTCAGGCGGAATGCGAAAACGGGCGGCATTGGCAAGAGCTATTGCTTTAGATCCGGTCATTTTATTTGGGGATGAGCCCACTGCTGGTCTTGACCCCGTAACAGCCGCTGCTCTGGATCAACTATTATTTAAACTACGCGATATTTTAAACACAACATTGGTTATTGTTACTCACGAATTGGCAAGTATACAAAGAATTGCAGATAGGATAATTTTTCTGGACCAGGGCAGGGTTTTATACCAGGGTAAACTTCAGGGGGCAAAAAATTCAACGATACCAGCCATTCAACGATTCTTCAATCCTTGAAATCGATTTATTTCGATTGATGTCTGCCAAGCTAAATTTCACTTCTTTTCTGCACTCAACTTCAAAATTTCATTTTCTGAAAGACCTGTTATTTTGCCGTATTTTCATATTGTGCTACTTCATTTGGCTAAACAATTACGTCAAGTTTATTTTTTTAAAACAAATTCTTCAAACCAAGCAATGAGAGTTGTAACCTGAATTTTGTAATAAGTTTTGTCTTGGTTTCTTAGTGGTAAATGAATTTTTCAGGAGAAAAAAATTTTTCCGTAGATTAATTTTTTACTTGACTTTTTAAAATAAATGTGCTATAATAGTACTGTACATAAATTAACTTGATTAATGTTTAGTTAATATAAGTTCAAAAAAGGACGGAGCTATGAAAGAATTAACCAAAAAACAGAATCGGGTTTTAAAAGCCATTACCAAAAAAATTAATGGCAGTGGCGTCCCCCCTACCCTGGATGAATTACGAGAAGAGTTGGGGATGAGTTCTAAAAACGCTGTACTCAGTCACCTGGAGGCATTGGTAAAAAAAGGTTATATCCAGCGATCCAGTAAGGCGCGTGACATTCGTGTTTTGAAGAGAACTGATCCGGATCGAACGATTAACAATAATTTTGGAGTTGGACACGAATTGGGGATACCCCTTATCGGTACGGTTACCGCTGGTATGCCAGTGTTGACGGAAGAAAATATCGAGCGTTTCATTTATGTGCCCAATTACCTGGTTCAAAGCAAACAACCCTGTTTTGCGCTGCGCGTCCATGGGGATAGTATGGTAAACGCGGGTATTCACGACGGTGACCTGGTCATCGTTCAATCCACGCAATTAGCACAACATGGTGACATTGTGGTGGCACTGATCGGCAACGAAGTGACGGTGAAGCGGTTGGTTATGAAAGATAAGCAGCGTTATCTTAAGGCAGAGAACCCTGCTTATTCCGATATCCATCCGGATGAATCCTGGTCGCTGCAGGGAAAGGTGCTGGCGTTGATTCGGGAGGCGGTTCATTAGTGGTTTCATTAACAATTGACAATTTTCAATTCACAATTATCAATTAAGTTTTTTATGTGAACTTAAATCTAATTGTCAATTGTGAATGGGCAATTGATAATTGTCAATGATAAAATTTTGAAGAAATTCACCATGCCACAAAGCGATACGATTTTAGAAAGAATGATCAACTTTGCCGTTCAAATCATCAAATTGTGCTCAGCCTTGCCGAGCACCCCGGTGGGTAATCATCTCGCCAATCAATTGCTGCGGTGTGGGACTGCGCCAGCACCCCATTACGCCAAAGCTCAACAGGCAGAAAGTCCAGATGAGCTTTTTCATCAACTCGGCATGATACTGAAAGATTTGAACGAATTAGCCATCTGGCTTGAAATCGCCAAACGGAGTGAAATGTTATCGTTAGAATTTGTTGAGCTGTTGATTAGCATGATGAAGGAGAATACGGAGATCGCTAAAATCATCAGTTCGAATATTGGTGCCATTGGGAAAGGAAGAAAATTATAGTGAAAGGGGAGAAGTTAAGAATGAACAGGGAAAAGGGGAATAATAAAAAGGTAAGAGTGAAAAGAAAAAAGTGAATTGTGAAAGATGATTCTCTTTGAGCCGAAACAGAGCGAATTTTTTTCTCAAATTAGGCGCTTCTGGAAAGACGGACAGCTATTGGGGAGACAGGAAATGGAGCGTCAAATTATCCATATCGATGTTGATTCTTTTGCGATTGCGGTGGAACGGGTTGGCAACTCGAAACTCCGAAGTCGCCCCGTAGTCATGGCAAACCCGGCGATCAACCGGTCAGTCGTCCAGGTGACATCGCCTGAGGCACGGCAGGCTGGAATTTATCGCGGGATGATGTTACAACACGCGCTGAGATTATGTCGCGATATAAAAGTTATTCCACCCAATGAAGCGCTTTATAGCCGTGCCATGCGGGCAATCTTGAACCTATTGTATCAATTTACGCCACTCATCGAACCGGTAAACTACGGTCATGCCTACCTGGATATGACAGGTACCACCCGCTTGTTTGGCGCCACGGTGGATGTTGCTGCGAACATTCATCGTGAAATCCAATCCCAATTATTTTTGCCCACCAGTTTGGGCGTTGCCAGTAATAAGCTGGTCAGCAAAGTGGCTTCAAAGGTGACCAGACCGAAAGGAATACAGGAAGTGCAACATGGAAATGAACAAACATTCATCGAAGCGCTTGACGTTCATTATTTGCCTTTTTTTGCCCAATCAGTAAAGAAACAACTGGTGGAGTTAAATCTCCGCGTGATCAAACAAATTGCTGATCTTTCACTCCAACATTTGACTATGGTTTTTGGGCGAGATGGATTGAAACTGTACCAGGCATCGCATGGCATCGATTATACCCCGGTGTTTCCGCCGCAGCACGTGCCAAATATCTACGAACAAACAACACTGACTGAGGACACCAATGATATACACGTGCTGCGCGGAACACTTTATCAACTGGTTGAAAAAGTGGGATACAAGCTTCGACTTGCGTTCCAGGTGGCGCGAAAGATGATGCTCGAAATTTACTATTCGGATCACCGGGAAGCGTTCGGGCAGAAAAAATTACCAACGGCAACAAATATGGATCAAGAGTTGTTTGCGGTTGCAGAAGATCTGTTTAACAGAATCCTGACCCGTCGGATTCGAGTCCGCAAACTGGCGGTTCGTTATTTTCAACTGGAACCAGTATCCGGACAAACGTCGTTGTTCGATAAAGCGGTGAGCGATAAAAAACGTGACCTGACACGGGCTATCGATATGATTCGGAAAAAGTTTGGAGAAGATTCCATTAAATTTGCTTTAACGAAATAAGGAGGAGCCAAAAGCGTTATCAATTATCAATTGACCATTCACAATTCTCAATTGGTTGCTTTGCGAAAAATAATTGTCAATTGAGAATTGTCAATTATGAACTAATGGGGAGATCAAACATCATGTTCATCCACCTACACACCCACAGCCACTTTTCGTTCTGTCGCGGGGCAAACTCCATTGAGGATCTGTGTCATGCCGTAAAAAAACGCGGCATGAATACACTGGCATTGACGGATACCAACGGTGTTTATGGACTGATCTGGTTTCTGCAAATTGCTAAAGAGGTGGGCATCACGCCGATCATCGGTGCAGAAGTGGTTTCCAATGGACTGCGGGCAATTTTACTGGTTAAAGATCAGCACGGGTACCGAAACTTATGCACAATCCTCTCCCTCCGCCATCTCGATGAAAATTTTTCATTACTGGATGTGTTGCTTCGTCATTCAATAGGATTGTTTATAATCACCGATTCAATCCCGCTGCTTAACTTGTTGAAAACAAAAATTTCTTTGCAAAATTTGTTTGTTGAGTTACAGCCCAATCCCCGGCGATTAGGTTTAATGGAATATTGCCGAGCCACAGGAATTCCTCCCGTGGCAACCAATGGGGTCTACTTTGTGAACCGAGAAGATTTTTTCCTCCATCGGTTACTTCGGGCGATTGGTTGCAATACAACAATTTCCCGCCTTGACGAAAGGGAACTCGCTTCCTCAGACGCCTGGCTGAAAGACCCAAAACAGATGGCGCAGGCGTTCCCGGATTGCCCCGAGGCGCTGGAAAATACGAAAAGAATCGCTGACCAGTGTCTGCACGATTTGGATTTTGGTGGACCGATCTTTCCTGAGTTTGTTCCTCCCACTGGTGAACCCGCCTTTGAATATCTCCACCGTCAATGCTATGAAGGAGCCAAAAACCGTTACGGCAAAATTACAAAAGAGGTAGAGGATAGATTAGCGTACGAGTTAAAAATTATTCGGGACAAAGGTTTTGCCCCATATTTTTTAGTTGTGCAGGACATTGTCAAACAATCGAGACGTACCTGCGGTCGCGGTTCCGCTGCAGCCAGTATTGTTTCCTATTGTCTGGAAATTACCCATGTCGACCCCATTGCTCATGATCTATTCTTTGAGCGGTTCTTAAATATGAAGCGAAAAGACCCGCCTGATATTGATGTCGATTTCCCCTGGGATGAACGGGATGATATTCTTGATTATGTTTTTGAGAAATATGGTGCGCACCAAACAGCCATGATCGCCAATCATGTCGGTTTTAAAGCACGCGCGGCGGTCCGGGAAGTTGCCAAAGTGTATGGACTGCCGGAAGCGGAAATCAATACGGTTACCAAAAAACTATCCAGTTATTGGAACGCTGGTCGAATTAGTGATATGGTCGAGACTCACCCTGCCTATCGTTTTCAGCAATTTAAACATCCCTGGCCTGAAATTTTTTCCCTGGCAGAAAAACTTCAAAATTGTCCTCGAAACCTGTCTATTCATTGCGGTGGAGTTGTGATCACACCCGACAGTATGGACAACTATGTGCCACGTGAACAGGCGCCAAAAGGTATCAAAATCATTCAATGGGAAAAAGACCAGGCAGAAGAGGCAGGGCTGGTAAAGATCGATTTACTGGGCAATCGCTCGTTGTCTATCATTCGTGATGCCCTGGCAGCCATTAAACAAAACTACAACGTTGAAATTCAGTACGAGCAGTGGAATCCGTTAGACGATCCAGCCACGCAGGAACTGATCCGAAATGGGGATACCATTGGCGTGTTTTATGTGGAATCACCAGCCATGCGACTGCTCCAGAAAAAAAGCCGTACCGGTGATTTTGACCATTTAGTGATTCATAGCTCCATTATTCGCCCAGCAGCGAATGATTATATTCGGGAATACTTGAAACGACTCCATGGACAACCCTACCAGGATTTGCACCCGCTGCTGGGCGATATTTTAAAAGAAACGTACGGAATTATGTGCTACCAGGAGGACGTCTCAAAGGTTGCCATTAAGCTGGCAGACTTTGATCCAGCCGAAGCTGACGACCTGCGCCGAATTCTTTCAAAGAAGCGAATTACCAGGCGAATGGAAGATTTCAAGCAAAAATTCTACACCGGCGCACAGCGTAAAGGTGTGGATCAGAAAACCATTGATCGCATCTGGGATATGATCATGAGTTTCTCGGGATACAGTTTTTGCAAACCCCATTCCGCATCATTCGCCCTGGTTTCTTACAAATCCTGTTATTTGCGTGCTCATTATCCTGCGGAATTCATCGCTGCGGTCATCAGCAACCAGGGGGGGTACTATTCGACCTTTGCATATATTTCAGAAGCCAGGCGTATGGGGCTTGAGGTGTTGCTTCCCGAAATTAATAAAAGTGAATGGCATTATACAGGAAAAGATAAACAGGTTCGTGTCGGATTTATGCAACTGAAAGGTACTCAACGAAGCGCAATCGATAGAATTTTAGAGGAACGCGAGAAAAATGGACCTTATCGATCGTTTGATAATTTTTTGACGCGCGTCACTATTGGGCCAAATGATGGAAAAATCTTAATTAAAGCCGGCGTATTTGATGAAATTGCGCCAACAAAAACACGCCCTGAAATGATGTGGCGCCTGCTATTCTGGCAAAATAATAAAATGAAAAATAAAAATGGAACCATTTCGCTTTTTGATGAAGCCCCAGGCAAACTGCCTAAATCCGAGAATTATGACTTTAATACCCAGTTAAAACATGAATGTGAAATCCTCGGTTTTCTGATTAGCCGCCATCCATTAACACTTTACAAAGATCGTCTCAAAAATCTGAATTACGTGTTAGCCAAAGATTTGCCGCTGTTTGCTGGAAAAAATATTACGACTATTGGCTGGTTGGTCACCCGAAAAATGACACGAACCAAAAAAGACCAGATGATGGAGTTCATTAGCTTTGAAGATACCACCGCGATTTATGAAACGGTTTTCTTTCCGAAAGCGTACACTAAATTCTGTTACATGCTGAGCCATTCACGACCCTATATTTTGAAAGGAAAAGTCGAAGAAGAATTCGGCGCGGTGACATTGAATGTTTCGCAGGTGAAGTTTTTATGAAAAAGAATAGTTGCGGCAGGAACAAATACGAAAAAATGGTGTTGAGGGGGTGGCAATTATGTTTGCAGGTTATTGCGTAGCGCAGCCAAGCTGGAAAACACAATACTCAACACAAAGTCACGAAGCGAACACTAAGATCACGAAGATAAAAATAATAATTATTTTTGTCTTCCTTTGTGCTCTTTGTGTTCGTACCTTTTCTTAGTCTTCGTGTTTAAATTTTATTTTGCCAAAGAAACAAAGACTTTACTTGTAATATTATAGCGCACTGATGCGCAGTGAATAATAACTTTAGATCACTTTAGTCACTTCGAACTTTAGTCACTTCGAACTTTAGTCACTTCGAACTTTAGTCACTTACACTTTAGTACTCCATACAGTATTGTTAAAAATACCCATCAAAAACTTCAATCAATATGAACCCATTTCATCCTCATGTTCCTTCAAACTCTCTTGAAACTCGCTTATTTCCTCTTTATTTTTTGCGATCCGCTTTTTAAATATATCATGCAGCTTCATCACCATTTCCAATGCAAAATCGGAAGCGAGCTGGGGAACTGACATATCGACGTTTTCGACAGTATCCGTGTGCCAATGCCAATTCGGTATCATTTCGCGTTCATCCAGAGCTAATAGTAGCATGGCATGATATCCCTTGCTGGCTGGGATAATGGCATCAGTATAGGCGAGTTTGTATTTAGCCGGTGTAATCGTTTTAAAAGCTTTTAATCGAGATGCCTTTTCAGCTACTGCTATTAAATCTTTTGAAAACTTATAAAAATTCAGCATGCCTTCGCCAAGAAAATAATGTGGTGTACCTGATCCGAGATTATCAAAATTAATAAAATAAGTATTCTCTTTTGTTATATCGTCTGCATACATTTTCAAAAAGTTTGCCATACCCACAGCGCCCACCTCTTCGCTTCCTGTAGAAACAAACCAGAACTCAATTTCAGGAAAAGACAATTCTTTTAACCGCGCCGCTAAGTCCAACATTACAGCCACCCCGGAAGCATTATCCGCTGCACCCTGGACTAATTCTCCTTTTAAACCTAAAATAAGAAGCATCGTAATATGTCCTAAGACATAAATACCAATAATGATGACCAATAATTTAAAGGTGAACGCAGCAATAGAAAATAAATTTAGACTGGTTAGAATTTGCAATAAAATAAGCGCGAAAAAACCAATTAAAAAGTACAGTCGAAAATTTGCGACAGTCTTTGGATTCCACAGCGGACCGGAGCGCGCGGTATCATGATGGGCAGTAAATATAACTTTGTATGGTACATTCGATTTGATGAGTCGTCCGACAACATTCCATGAAGTCGAATGTCGAAAAAGTGGAGATAGCGGTTTGAAGCGAGTTGTGAAATAGCCCCAGGACAAAATTAATCCAACCAATCCCGCAATGAGTGATAATATCGGAATGAAAAAATAAAGAACTACTTCGATAAGAAAAAAAAACATAATGAAGATTAATTCCCAGGTCATTCTTTTTTGAGATTTAAATTCATTAACTTTCGTAACAAGACCAATGTTTCTCATAATTTGATAAATATGTTCACCAGCTTTACGCTCATTCTTTGAACTTGAAGCACGATTTTTAAATATACATAATTCGCCAATGAATCTTTGAATTCTCATAATGTTTTCCTGATTTTTTTATAACTTTATTTCCAATCCGCCTCTAGTGGAATAAAACGCCAACGGATAAGCATGATAGATGGACTCCACTTACAAACTGGAATCCATCTATCATAATAGAAAAATTTTGAAATATAATCAAGAATTTTTTTACATTTTTCAATTTCCATGAATTGGAAATTTTCACCAGTCTGCCATTGTGGTCAGGATTATGAAAATATGTTGACTTTGGTTGTTGAAAATTGTAAATTAACAGACACAATTCCATCAGTTCATGAAACCAGGGATTATGTTTTAAAACAGCTTAGAAAATTTGAATTGTAACTCATTATAAATTTGTCCACTCTAGAATCTCTGATTCAGTGAATTTTACAAAATTCACTGAATACGTCCGGAAATAGGCATCTAATTGCACATCAACAAAACATCCAATAAAGAGAGCAATACGATCCAAATCAATCCCAATTAATTTTTAAATTTCTCAAACAAACAAAAGGAGAGTGTAAAATGAGCAAACAAAAACAATTGCTGAGAATGACATGCGTAGCAATGCTTGGTCTAATTTCTCTATTTGGATTTCCGCTTGCTGCCAATGGTCAATTCGCAGTGGTCTCCACGATTCCAACCGATGGAGCGACTCATGTGGATACCACCAGTACCTTTCAAATCACTTTTAGTGCGCCGCTCGATACCAGTGTTCGCTTCGATTATCCCCCCGGGCTTTATCTAAATCTTGTCCTTCATCCAGACTCCCTGGCTGGAGAACCAGACTCAGTAACGCTCAGCCCCGATTTGATGACCGTTTATATCCACAATCTTCACCTGACGCCGGATACCCGGTACATGTTTTTCATCGCCAATGCCGTGAGTGCTACTCAAGATTCATTAGCGATGCCCTACCTGGTAACTTTCACCACCGGCAGCAGTCTTCCCACCGCTACCGTTTCGGGAACGGTTTCCTTTCCCGGTATTGATGTTACCAGTACGGCAGTTGTGTTATTCAACGCCCCTTTGTTCACCCAGGAAGACGTTGAAGCAGAAAACGCTACGATTGTCCAGACTTCGATGGGTAGCTATACCATTAACTATGTATCATCTGGCACCTATTGGCCGGTAGCAGTCTATGATTATTATATCGATGCTGCCGGGGGCCTGCAACCTAATGTAGGCGGCGGTATGGGTTTTTACGATCCAGATGCCGATGGAATACCGGATAGCATTATCGTTTCCGAGGGGCAACAGGTAAGCGGGATCGACATTTCGTTGTTTTCTCTGGCGCCGGTGCCGGTTACGGCACGCCATCATTATCCCGCTGTTGAGACTTCTGCACACAGTTGGGCAAGCGATGCGGCCCTGGTCATGTTGTGGTGCCGGGAGATATCTACGTCAGGTGAAGCTTCGAACTGGATGTATGCCTTTTACTCCCCAGCCTTAGCCGCTTACCAGGCCTGGCTCACGACGGGTGCCCTGGTAATCCCTGTTGAAATGGATGAGCCGCCAGATATTAACATTGCGCTTCCGATTAACTGGCTCGATAGTGATATTGTGGCAGATTCAGCCGAGGCTCATGGTGGAGGTGACTTTCGGGCGCAATATTCTGATGCTACCATACAGGCTTTCC
>Ga0209427_10010971_pt1 | contig 10001 bp, 9 predicted proteins | sample DeeMarSWOR136_30_FD_187465 | JGI IMG/M metagenome (GOLD analysis project Ga0209427, IMG submission 187465) | Marine sediment microbial communities from White Oak River estuary, North Carolina - WOR-1-36_30 (SPAdes) (version 2) | ecosystem: Environmental > Aquatic > Marine > Intertidal zone >...
TTTTGGGGTATTTACGGTTGTGAGTTCACCTTTTGGTCCTCGTTTTTTCTTAACTATTGCATACATTTTCATCAGACTCGCAGGCTTCCTATGAGTGTGTGACTGTTTTCTGTTGTTTTGGTATTTGATTATGGCGTTATATTAAAAATTTGTTTTATGTGCGTGTATAAAAAGAAAAAAGAGAAAATGTGGGGAATTGTTGTGCAGCTTCTAGCCTATTACCGCGTCTAACGTTTCTATCCAGCTTGGTCCAGAGGCGCTTGTTATTGCAGTTTCGAAGTCGTAAGCTTCACCAGTCCATCCACCGATATCTGAGGCGCTGTATGTGTTACCCTTGAAGGCATATTCATAGTGGATTGTCAGTGTGAGGGTGTCTCCTGGAGCTAAAGCCTGTTCGACTAGAAGTGCATCTATGCTCTGTGTCCATTTGCCAGTTGGTGTAACATCGATTCCATTGAGGTATACGTGAACTGGTTTGGCCCCTTTGAGCTGAAAAGCTAGTTCACCGAGTCCAAAGAAATCCATTTCTGTGGGTATGGATACATTGAGTTCCAAGTTTGGCAACGTTACGGTTGACCCGATATTGGTGATTTCGATTATCTCGTATATTGTTCCTGGGTTGGTGCTTACTTTGTACATAGGTGATTTCTGTTCATTGAATAAGACTTCGAGTTCTTCAAGTGGGTTGAAATCGCTGTCTGTGAAGCTGGTTGTAAGTTCGAGGAGGACAACTGTTACCTCAGGAGGTGAAGGGTCGCTTCCTTCATTTCCAAGATTGTCGTATGCTCTTGCATAGATAGTGTAGTTGCCATCTGCTATTATTGTAGTATCCCAGTCAACCTCGTAATAGCCTGTAACTGAATTGTACGTTGTTGGAATCCATGTGGATTCATCTAGAGAGTACTCAACATAATCGACTCCTGACCCAGCATCTGTTGCTTCGATTTGAATTGTTATCAGTCCATAGACGAAGCCATCTGGTGGATATATCACTTCAACAGTCGGTGGTGTATTATCCAATATGACGGTTTCCGCGTTTGGGGTTTCAGTGTTGCCAACGTTGTCTGTGCTCCTATATTCGATGACGTAGGTTCCGTCTGGGCCAGACAGCGTGAATGTTCCGGTATATGATGTCCAAGAGCCACTATTGACTCGGTAGTCTTTGGACGCAACGCCAGAGCCTGCTCCGTCTGTTGCAGTCAGAGTGAACAAGGTAGCAGATGTGACATAGGTGTCAGTGCCATCAATGTATTGAGGAGTGCCGATTGTCAACGATGTCGTTGGTGGAGTATCATCAAGGATCACGGTAAATGAGTGGGAAGGTTCTGGATTCCCAGCGTTATCTTTGCTGTAATACTCAATTGTATGAGCTCCGTCACTGTACCCAAATAAGTCAAAGGAAGCGGTGTATGTGATCCAAGAACCTCCGTCAATTCTGTATTTGGTGAATTCTATGCCTGATGTCGGGCAACCCGTGTCTTCAGCATTCAGTGTCAAAGCTGTATATGACGTGACATATGTATTTGGGCCATCAATGTACTTTGGACTGCCGATAGTGTGAGTTGTTGTTGGATATAGAAAGTCAGGGAATGATGCTAGGGAGTCTTTTTGAACTAGAGGTATGTTCCCGGTGCATACACTATACCAACTCACTGGCTCTTGAGTTTTATTATGACCAGGTTTCCCTGCGTAAGCTGTACATGCTGGTGCAGCGTAGTTGAAGACTTCTGCTAGAGAAATCCACCCATCACTGTTCCCGTCTGTGGCTGCCCCGAATCCAGGGATCAATCCTTCATCCGTGAAAGCTGTGTGGCAACCCCAACACCACGCCGATTGGGCTTGTTTGCACGCTGCGAGTACATTAACGTCCCCAAGCAAGCATGGACCTGCTCCATCGTTTATCCAGTAGCCGCTATGACAGGTGTCCAAGATCACGTTCACGTAAGCATCTGGTAGTCCTCCTGAAGAGAGCCAAGAACTAAGTTCCGCCTGATTCACTCCATAATCTAAAGATAAGCCGGATCCGTAGCTATGACCACAGTAGTAGAGTATCACGATCTCTTCTTCACCTGCTTGGCCTAGGAAGTTTACGATCTCACTCTGAAGATTTGCCTTAGTCGAGTTGCCACGGTAGAAAGGTTGTAAGCTGGCAGGCAAAGTGGTTGGATCGTTAACAGCACTCAAGAGGTGGATGTAACTCTCATAATCGGACGTGGAGTTGTCCCAGTTTGGGTAATTCAGCAATTCAGTAATCAAATCCACCGCTTCGAACATCCTTGTATGATCAAAGTATCGTTCAACTGCTAGTAATCTGAAGCGAATAACGCCGGTGGCCTGAACTGGTAGGGTCAAATAGAACATAGATAGGAAAACTAATGATACCATCGCCAAAGCTGTTGCTCTTGTCTTTATTGATTTCATAATATCTCCTTCTCTTTTTGTAGGGTCCATTATTCGGAGGCTTTTGTTAAAAGCTTTTTGTGGAGAAGAAATCCAGAAGAGACTTCTATCCCCTGCTCAAGTTTGTGCGCATCTACGCAACCAGATTCACGTATACATCTTCCGAGAAAAACGGAGTCCGGGTTGTGGGTTCGTTAGTTCGTCATAGGATAAAATGACGGCAAATCCTCAAGAAGACCGTTACTTATTATTCATGCGTGCAGAAGTGAAAAAGGCGGTTTTGGACTCTGTTGTCTGCCGCTCTACTCGATTCTGCTGAATTTTCTCTTTCCGAAGTAGAGGAACACAATTCCCAACAACCAGATCACTGCATTCTGCAATAGCATGGTGTTGAAGATTCCCAAGTCCAGAACAACCATGGAACCAATGAAAACTCCGATCGAAGCAAACATAGCTACATTTGCATTTATCATCAACCCACCCATCTGAGCGCGAACATTTTCTGAGAACTGAGGGTTCAAGAGACCCAAGCCGACAGCTAACGCCACGTTCCCTGCAACAAGTAGTATAATGAGTACAACGTAAGATAGCATAGAAACAACCGAAGCTTGCGAAATTGGAATTAGCAAAATAGCTGTGATAACCGCCGCGATCGGAACTGCCACTAGCCATCCTTGCAATAACTTTGCTTTCACAAATCTTCCTACGCCAAAAGGTGTTTTCTTATAGACAAATAGACTTTCCTTTCCTTGAACCGCTATTTGACCAACCATAAACACTGCAAAAAAAGGAAACAGAAACTGAGCCATTATGAGGGGGCTTTCAGGATCCGTAAAACCTCCCACAAAAAATATGTTTACCATAATAAATATCCCTAAAATGTAGGCGATTCTTGACAAGTTTTCAAGCCTTCGACTATAATCTTTAAAGACTGATGCTAAGAGAGTGCCGAAAGATCCGCCTCCACCCAGATATCTAACGGATTTATAGAATAAGCCGTCAGGTTTCGCCCTAGAAGCTGTAAAGGTCGTGGGTTCAATTCTGTAAGCGCGACTAGCCGCTTTTGTGCCAAGCCACAGCACCACTACAAAGAAGATGACAAGACCTCCGAATCGGGTAAGCGTCTCAAAACCGACCGCACCGATGTTGCCAGGATTAGATGCGAAACTGACAATAAGCTCTGCACTCCAGGAACTAGGCAATACGCTGAGGAATGCTTTCACGATTCCACTCGTCCCGGGATCGGCAAGAGCTTCAAGCAAACCTCCACCCATAATTGCATACATTATTGCAATCATGGGTAAAGCAAGTACAAGTGACAGAGCCTTTCCAATATCTCTTCCACGGGCGGATTTTGCAAATTTTGTACGCACCAAGGCGGCAATTACCGTGCCGATCCAGAGAGCAGAAAGAAACGTGACCACGAAAATTATGACGGTTATGGCCATCTGAAGCATGTCCAACCCCAGCGGACTCAGAGCAGCCGTGAAAAAGCCAGCCACCACCGTGATGGCAATGGCATAGAAAGGTATCACGCCTAGAAACTCGCCTAGCAAAACGTCGCTAGGCTTTATGGGGGCTGCGAGAAAGATCTCAACTCGCCCAGCTTGAATTCCCTGTAATGTGTAGGTGATTGGAAGTATTATGAGGTAGAAAAAGATCATGAAGATTATGATAGGCATCATTGCTAGGGCAACTTGGGACAGGATGAAAGCTAGAAACTCGTCGATGAAAAGGCTGACAAATGCTGGTGCGATGAACATCACATAGACCGCTAGCAGCCCAATGACCAGATATGGAAAGTAGGGTCTTATCTTACGAATGTTATTTACGCGAATGCGATACTCGTTCCTCGCAACCACGAGCCACTTAGGAGTTGGCACTCTTCTGCTCCCTCCAAGCCAAGAGTTCCTTCTCCTCCACTCCTCCGGTTATGGCGACGAACGCCTCTTCCAAAGTCTTCGTTTTCGTCGAGGCTATGATTTCATCTACAGTGCCTATCGCGATAAGTTTGCCTTGATTAATTATGCCTATGCGATCACACAGCTCCTCCACAATAGGAAGAATGTGACTGCAAATGAAGATAGTTTTGCCCGCACTGTCTGCTAACTTCTTGATTAGATCCTTAACCATGAGAGCGGCACGAGGATCTAACATTGAAGTGGGCTCGTCAAAAAAAAGAATGGGCGGATCGTGGATAAGGGCTGCTGCAATCAAGATTTTCTGTTTCATTCCTCGGCTGTAGCCTTCAAGCAAGTGATCACGCCGATCATAAAGACTGAATAGCTTTAGCAAGTCGTCTATCCTTTCAGGCAGAACACTATCTGGAACATCATAGAGGGATCCCATGAACTCCAAAAACTCGTGCGCACTAAGCTTCTCATACAATCCAGGCGACTCAGCAAGCAAGCCTGTAACCCGTTTCACATCCGTCTCCTCTTTGAGAATGTCATAACCGTTTACGGTGGCTGTACCGCTGGTCGGTTTTATGATGCAGTTTAACAACCGAACAGTTGTCGTTTTGCCTGCTCCGTTTGGACCGAGGAGACCAAAGGTTTCTCCCTCATAGACCTCAAGGTCAAGCTCATCCACGGCCTTGATTCCGCCACCCTTGCCATAATACTTGGATAACTTATCTGTACGGATCAAGGCCTTTAATTTGTCTTTTTTCATATTATTCGCCTCTCTACATGAATGCACACGTTTTCCTTTTTCCCTCATCATTATTATACTTCAATATCTTTATGAATTAAAACCTGGTTCTTTATAGAAAAATCCTTCAGTCTTTCCTCCAGCAAAATCTTGAGTAGGCAAGCAAACCTGCAACAAAAAACAACAGTGATGCTATTATCGTAAGAGTTGTTTGACTTGTACTCAGTGGATCATAACCTGCGTAATCTTTTCCCACTAGAAGATAAGTAATGGAAGAGTTACCCGAAGAAATCGGATAGACCGTAGCAAACTGTTGAAGTAGCGATGGAAGTGATGAATAAGGTGCCATCACACCAGATATAGCTGCGGTCACTACAGCAATTCCCACACCACTCATGATAGCTCCATGTACGTGTTTGATGAAGGTTCCAATGAGCATTCCTATCCCGGCTGAGGCGAAAGATATGAGAAGAAGGAAGCCGATGGATTGCCAAAGGCCAGCTAGCGTGTAGGAAAATCTTGCTCCGCAAATATAGCCAACTAATGCGACCAGAATCGCAGCTAAAGAAGAAAAAGCTAATAGTGCGAGTATCCTGCCAGCAAAATCTCTCCATGGGTTTATGGGCATCGACATCAACTTTGAGAGTAAACCTCTTTCCCTATCCTGTGCTATATTTCCAGGAAGGTTAGCTATCCCAGCGGTCATTAATGCGAATACACTCATTGAAATAGTAATGGAACCTTTAACGTAGGCTGCCACTTCTTCGGGAACACTTCCTGTAAATGAGAAACTGCCTATGAGAACCCACAGGATTGGCCAAGCTATCGTCCAGAATAGTATAGTTTTCTGCCTTAGAAACTCTTTAATGGTCTTACCTAAGGTAGCTGTCATCTGACCCAACTAACTCACCTCTCTAACCATTCTCTCTGTCAATTTGAAAAAAACATCTTCAAGAGAGGGCTTCTCAACTTCAACTTTCGTTGCCTTACACCCAATTGCATCAAGTGATCTCACTATTCTAGGCGTTGCCTTTTCAACATCCTTGCAGTAAATTCTGTATCCCACGTCGGTTTCCAATACCTTCTGATCATCACTAAAATCGCCTAACACATTGGCTACCTTTTCACTTTTTATCGTCGTTTCTATATTTATCACGTTCTTGAGACCACTTGTCTCTTTGAGTCTTTCCGGTTCATCATCTGCTATGATCTTTCCTTCATCTATTAAGCCAACTCTTGAAGCCAACTCAGCGTCGGCACCTATATGAGTGATCAGCAGGATGGTTGTCTTCTCTTCTTTTGCCTCTTTAATCAGACCAAGAAATTTTCTTCTGGCCGATGGGTCTAAACCAGTAGTTGGCTCATCCAAGATCAGGATTTTTGTACCAGGAAAAAGTGCGGTTGCAACCTCCAACCTCTTTCTCATGCCCCCTGAATAATCAGAAACCCTCTTGTTAGCATCTTTGGATAGCCCAATCTTATTCAATAATTCATTGACTATTCTCTCCGCCTTGTCCCTTGAATAACCTAGGAGCCCGGCGAAGTACATTAGATTCTCTTTGCCAGTAAGAATCGGAGATGAGAAATTGTCCTGAGGAATGTATCCTATTAATTCCTTTGCCTTCTCGGGTTTCTTCCCATAGATTTCTATTTTTCCGCTAGTAGGAGATCTTACTGAAGCTATGATAGAAGCTAGCGTGGTCTTTCCTGATCCGTTTGGTCCCATGAGGGCGTAGAACTCTCCCTCTTCTATCTTCAAATCCACTCCTTTGAGAACTTCATTATCTCCATACTTCTTTGTCAGATTCTCTGCAGATATGGCGTCAGAGATGACTAGAGACTTCATCTATTGCACCTCCAGCACTGCGCTCTACCATGGATAGTCCATCTAGTTCGCTTAAGGCCCCCTCAAACAGCACATGTTTCTTGGGCTCTATCTCTATGGAGAATACATGTTTCATCTTTCCATCGACCATTCTTGCACCCTTCACATCTGGAATCTTTCATAAATTTTATACAGTCAACAAAAAAAGGAAAGTTAACAGTAGACTTGTGTCACTCACCTTTCTCAAACAGCAAGTAATGGTTTATCCAGATGTCACGACCAGTCACTTGATAGGTGTGGAGACGCCAGCCATTCTTCTGCCACTCTTCGATTTTTTTGCCAACATCCTTGTGGTGCTTAACTTCAACGCATATGTATTCTTTCAACTCAGCTCACCTTCTCCACGATGAGAAGAAAATCCACATAGGTGGCAGGTATCGGAGTAACGTTCGGGATAATTGCCACGACATCGCCCTCCAAGCTATTCAGGAATTGCTCTAACTTGCTCTGATCTGCTGTCATTTTAATGTCGAATCTATGGACTCTATATCTCGCTTTCATTCTTTCACCTTCTGTGGCACTTCAAAATAGTAGATTTTCTAATAAAGTATTCGCAAGAAGAATGTAGGAATATTAACATCAACTGGGCATGCATCCAAAGAGCTGAAGCAAAAAAGAATTCGTCCTCATCTCCAGAGAGGAAATCCGCCAAGAAAACTCTTGCATGGAAGCCAGCTAAAAGTATAAGATACTTCTTGAACCTTGAATATACGCAAGGGTTATAGAGGCAGATAGAAGTTCCACGGTGATATGCAACTTGAAAATAGGCTTCATCGTAAACCCCATCGCAGGCATGGGCGGCAAAGTAGGACTAAAGGGAACAGACGGGGTGTCGAAAAAAGCCGCCGCAATGGGTGCAGAACCAATAGCACCCGAAAGAGCAGTTGAATTCCTGAAAAAATTGAGCCAACTCCATATTAAACCACCGATCAAAATTTTGACGTGCCCCCGCGTGATGGGCGAAGCCGAGGTAAAATCCGCAGGTCTTTCAGCAGAAGTTCTTGAGATGCATCTGAAATCAGAGACCACAGCAGAGGACACAAAACTAGCCGTCAAACTGATGCTCACGTCAAAAGTGGACCTAATAGTCTTCGTTGGAGGCGACGGGACAGCGAGAGACATCTTGGATGCGATGAAGGGCTTAAGCGAAACGCCTGTCCTCGGCGTCCCTTCAGGCGTCAAGATGTACAGTGGCATATTTGCCGTGAACCCTTTGGACGCAGCAGAAGTTGTTGAAGCCTTCGCCAAAGAAACAACCGAGATAATGGACTTTGAAGTAATAGACGTAGACGAGGCTGCAGTCCGAAGTGACCACTTTTCAATGAGGCTATATGGACTTCTGAAAGGCCCCTTCATACCTATGCGCATACAAGGCAGCAAACAGATTAGCCCAGAGACAGCTGACGAATACGAAAACCAGACAGCGATAGCAAGATTCGTAATAGAAGAGATGAATCCAAAAGGAACCTACATCCTCGGCCCAGGTACAACAATCAAACGCCTCGCAGACTTACTCGGCGTGGAAAAAACCCTACTCGGCATAGACATCTACAAGGACGGAACCGTGATGAAAGATGTAAACGAAGAGAAAATACTACAGGAAATTCAAGGCTGGCAAAACACGTGGATAATACTCTCGCCTATTGGCCGTCAAGGCGTGCTACTTGGGCGTGGGAACCAACAGATAAGTCCCGAAATCATAAGACGAGTTGGGAAAGAAAAAATCATCGTTGGAGCAACCAAAAGCAAAATCCGAAGCATCGAAGGAGGGACACTGAGAGTCGACACCGGCGACCTGAAAGTTGATGCTTTACTCAGAGGCTACATAAAAGTCGCAACGGACTACAGAGAATGGAGAGTAATGAGAGTACAATAGCTTTTGAAAAGCTAGCCGTATATTCCCGCTCTCAAAGGATATTTCCTTCTAAAAAGCTTATCCGCTTCTACGGCAAGCTTCGCTTCCAACTCTCTTTGGCTCTTAGAGATAGCGCTAAGATTTGGATGAGCAACAAGCGGCCCAGTCATCACAGCCTCAGGTCTCCCCTCATCTATCTCCCAAGTCGGCACAGGCTTCATCTCTAACAACTTCTTAATCCGCTTGTCTGCAGGCCCGCCTCTCTGATGGATGGCAGAGAGTAGATCCCTTGTTTCCTCACGTGACAACGGTCTGAACCCATATGCTGGAATATTCTTCGCCATCTTCTGCAGCCCTTTGGACCTTCCAAGCCTCACTCCTACGCCAGTATACTCTCGAGGGCTGAGAGGAACCAGCTTAAGTCTGTAACCCACACTTGGACCGATAACGAGTACATCCCCTTTGCTGTCAACTAAGACGCTCCAACCCTCGGGATGCTTATTATACTGATCCAAGATCTTTCTAGTTATCTGCTCAACGGGTTCAAACAGCACTCAGGCCTACCTCTAACCATCCTTAACGAATCCGCTCCTAAAAAGCCATCGCACAAGCTCTTTCCACGGTGCACACGCATTTTTATCAACTCTTCTTTAGATACCACGCCACAACAGCCCCTAACGCTCCTACAGCCACATCTACCGCTCCGTCAACATTGCTTAAGGTTATTGGGAAGCTGAAAAACGGATCAGTCGAAAACCCAAACAAAGGAAAAACAAACCGCTCACTAAACTCCCACAACACACCCCCAATCAAGAAGAATCCCAACAATCTGACAAGGAAATCCGCTTGCTGTGAGTCCTTCCACCCCATCTTCCCAGATACTAGTTTATTCAAACCCACCGAGTTAGCAGCCTTGCTTATACATTCAGACAACACAAAGCCAAAAAGAAAATGCTCCAATATATCAAGCTCAGACACAATTGGGTGTAGAACAAGATAATCCAAAAAAACAAGCGCCAAAAGCAAAAAACCTAACAAAACCAATCTTTTATCCAACAAAATCGCACGGACTAAACCCCATAATTCCTTCTTCATTCTTCTCCGATACAAATAAAATGACCATGCATATGAAGGCTTTGCGAGGAACCCGTGGCCAAGACAGAAGCCGTCAATCCTCAGCTTTTCCAGACATTTCCGTACAAAAGGATA
>Ga0209427_10010972_pt1 | contig 10000 bp, 8 predicted proteins | sample DeeMarSWOR136_30_FD_187465 | JGI IMG/M metagenome (GOLD analysis project Ga0209427, IMG submission 187465) | Marine sediment microbial communities from White Oak River estuary, North Carolina - WOR-1-36_30 (SPAdes) (version 2) | ecosystem: Environmental > Aquatic > Marine > Intertidal zone >...
TAAAAATCAATTGCCATTTAAGGTTGCAGATAAGATGGCTTCACTACTTTACAAAATGAAAACTGAGAGGGCACTACAAATGCATGAAAAGAAATTCGAGCAATCAAAGTTTAAAGAGAGAATGTATGTAGATGATTCAGTTCAAAATTATGATGATAAAATTCAAGCTGTAGATGAATATTCTCTTACACTCAAAAAAGCTGAGATTGTTGCTGCTGCAAAAATTGCATGTGCATATTTAGGAATTCAAATTGATATAAAATTTGATAGAGATATTTCAATGGCAGATGTTTTAAAATATCAAGAAGAATTAACCAATTTTTAGGCTCTCTTTTTTTAAAAATAATAAGGAAAAAAATTTAAGATTTTTATAAATTTAATCTAATCCATAAGAAGTTTTTAATAATTCATAGTTTATTGCTCCAACGGTGATTGATCTCCCAGTTCTAATGTTATTAACCGTATAAGTTGCGGGAGCAAATAAACCAGGATCAATTTTATAAAAGTCATAATTTGCTTCTTTAAACATTATATTAAATGGTTTTCCATAGCTAGAGGATTGGTTAGCGGGTGCATTTTTTATTAGCTCAAATAAATCTGCTTCTTTTTCTTTTTCAACATCAATAGTGTAGAAAACTTTACCTCCCGCTATTATAGAATCGTTAGTGTTTCCCATTGCGGCAAAATCATCCTTAGCAATTGGAGCAATTGATGTGGTTCCAAAGCCATCCTTAATCACTTCTAATGGAAAATGAATTTCATGGAGTTTATGAATCCCTGTTTCCACGATTCTTGCTGCTACTTGAATTGAACCCGTTAAACAGGCAGTAGGAGCGCACACAGCATATGTATTATCAGGTGCTACTTTAGATTTTTCAGACACAATAGCTAATACTTCTTCATTGGGCATCTTTCTCGTCTCAAATACTATTATAGCACAGTCAGAATCATCAGTATAATTTAATTCATCAAAGAGTTTTTCAGCTTTAGCTTTTGCTCTTGCTGGACCTGAGCCTAAAGATTGAAATACTACCTTCTTTTTAATTTCTCCATCTTTTTCAACTTCTTTTTTTAATTTCACAGACCATCCTGCTAATTGAGACGCCAAGCACGATATAATTGGTTCTGAAGTATATACATTAACAGCAGGAAGATAATGCCCATCTAAACTAAAAGAAGCAAATTCCACAGTTCCTAAGCCACCCATACAAATTTCTCCAACTAATTTTCCACCTATCCACGAAGCATTCGTCATATCTAAGATTGTAGAACCATTACTTAATTTATGCACTTCAGCTTTATAATAATCTTTATTTTCAAAGATATCTTCAACAATTTTTAAAGCAAGATTATTTATTTTTACGTGGTGCATTATTATCACTTAAATAACAATTTTTATTGGGTATTTAAAATTAAATTCTTATTTTATTATATTAACTTAAGTTTAAATTAAAATTTTATAAAAATGGATGAATCAATTTCTAAATTAAAAAAATTAACCAATGATTTGATCAAAACTAAATCTTTTTTTTTTGAAAAACTGAATCAAACTAATTCATCCATTCATATTTTTACTCATTTAGATGCTGATGGATTGGCTTCGGGTGCAATATTAGGGAAAGCTTTGTACAGAGAGAAAATTCCATTTCAAATATCAATTCTTAAGCAATTAGAACGAGAAGAAATATTAAAAATTAAAGACCTTGTTCAAGAATATAACTGCCTTGTTTTATTTTCTGATTTTGGGAGTGGCCAATACTTAGAATTGATGGATAAATTGAAATTTAATGATGGATTAAAGCCCTTTATTATTCTTGACCACCATATTCCCCAAAATGTATCTGATAAAGAAGACAATTCTATTTTTAATATATATAATGAAACCAAGCCTTGGCATATTAATCCTTATTTCTATAATATTGATGGAAGCACTGAAATTTCTGGAGCAGGATTGTGTTATTATTTTGCTAAAGCTTTAAATGAAAAAAATATAAACCTTTCCCCTATTGCTTTAGTTGGAGCAACAGGAGATATACAATATCAAGGATCTAAAAAGTCGTTTATAGGGTTTAATAAACTTATCTTAAATGATGCAATACAATTAGATCATATTGAAATGGTAAGTGATTTAAATTTTTCACCGAATAAACCATTAAACGAGGCAATTGCTTATTCAACTGACATTAACTTACCGGGTTTAACTGGAGATCCCAATAAAGTATTAATTTTTCTACAAAAATTAGGTATTTTAATGGAAAACGCAAATGGAAATACAAAAGCTCTAACTGATCTAAATCAAAGTGATAAACAAAAAATTACCTCAGCCATTATTCGATATATTTCATTTAAATTGAACGTAGATCCTAATGAGATATTAGATAAATTAATTATTAATCGCTATATTTTGAAGAATGAAATTAAGGCTTCAGAACTTCATGATTTGAATGGATTTTCTAATTTATTGAACTCATGTGGAAGAACTGATGTTGGTGGATTAGGAATTGTTGTTGCGATGGGAGATAGAGAAAAAGCATTTCAAAAAGCCCAAGAAAATTTAATTATATATAAAAAATCTATTGTTAAAGCTTTAACTTGGATCCACGAAAAGAAAAAAATTCGACATAAAGACTATATACAATATTTTTTTGGAGAAGACATTATACCTGAGAAAATTATTGGCACCATTAGCTCAATGTTAATTTTTGAAAAAAGTGATTTATTGGATACCTCAAAACCAATATTTGGATTTGCAAAAAGGGAAGATGGAAACATATATAAAGTTTCAGCCAGAGCTGATAAAAAACTCGTGAATGAAGGACTAAATTTATCAGAAGTGATAAGAGAAGCTTTAGAATTAACAAATCTAGAGCCATTAGGAGGGGGTCATCCACCTGCTGCTGGTACCAAAATACCAATAGATCGCGTAAATGATTTTTTAGAAAATTGTAATAAATCTGTTGAAAAACAACTTTCAAAATGAATTATAATTGAAAATTCTAAATACTATAAATTTCTCCAATTTCAGGAGCAACAGAATTATAACCTTCATTGGCAAGACCTCGCGCAAATGAAGTAGTTGCCTTATCATCACCATGAATACAAAACACATACTTCGAATTATTAATAAAATTTAGATTATGGATATATTTCAATAAGTGTTTTCGATCGGCATGACTAGAAAAATCATAATAATCAACCTCACATTTTGCGTTTTTAACTATTTTTTTGTTTGGATTTTTACTTTTCTTATTTAGTTGATATTCAAAAATCTTCTCCTCTAATAGTTTTCTTCCAGGTGTTCCCTCAACTTGATATCCAACTAAATATATCGCAGAATTGGGGTCATCTAATAGCACTTTAATATAATCAATTGCAGCTCCACCTCTTAGCATCCCAGATGGGGCAATTATAATTGAATTAGATTTCTGTGCAATTTTTTTTCGATTTTTCTCAGAAACAAACTCAGTTTTTTTCAATGACTTCTTGTAGTAACTGAAGTCTCGAAAAAATGATGGATAATCGTAATATGCTACACCTACCTTTCTAGCTAATCCATCCATATAAATTTGGTTTTTTATATTATATTTATTTAATATTAATAAAACTTCTTGAGAACGTGCAACACCGAAGGCGGGGATAAGGACTCTACCATCATTTTCATTTACATCTATTACACGTTCTACAAAAGTTCGCTCCAATTCTTTCCTAGAAGGATGATCTCTAAGAGCATAGGTTGATTCTGTAATTATTGCATCAATATTTGGAATTATTGAAGTTTCTGCAGGATATATTAAATTAGTATCAATTAAATTAATATCTCCAGTATAGAGAAGTTTCTTTTTATCAACTTCGATTAAAATTGATACACTACCAGGGATATGCCCCGCGTTATAAAAAGTAATAAAAAAATCTTCATTAATTTTTTTTCTATTCTCATTTTCTAAAAATTGAGCATTTTTTCTTAACTTATCTACTTCTCTATATCCAAAGGGGTAATGATAATTAGAAATTTTTATCATATCTTTTAATAGCATTTCGGTAATTCTCAATGTTAATGGATTAGTAAAGATGGGTACATTAAAATTTTTGAATAGAGAAGGTAAACCTCCAGAATGATCTATATGACAATGACTTAATGCAATTGCTTTAAGATTGCTTAAATCTGTGTCATATGGTAATCGATCATTGTCACTGAATCTTACTCCATAGTCTAGAATACATTTTGTACCTTTATTGGATTCAATTAAGACTGCTGAACGCCCTACTTCTCTGCAACCCCCTAAAAACGAAATTTTTGTCATGAAAGAATAATCTCTATAAAATATGAAAAATATCAAAAAACTTTTTACATATTTAAAACAATCAAGAAATATCAAGTTTTTTATTGATATATCTGAATGTGATGTTTTTATGAAATTTGAGGGAAATGCAGAAATCGGTATTATAGGAGGTACAGGTGCAGATATTGCGTTAGAGGATGCTGAAGATTTAAAAATTTATACCCCTTACGGAAAAACTTCTGAATTTATTAATGTGGGTTATTTTAAAGGTAAAAAAGTGGCATTTTTACCTCGGCATGGAAAGGGTCATACGATGCCACCTCATAAACTAAATTTCAGAGCAAATATATGGGCTATGAAAGAATTGGGAGTAAAATGTATTATTTCTCCCTCAGCAGTAGGATCTTTAAAGAAAGAATTGGATAAGGGACACTTCTTATTAGTAGATCAGTATATAGATAGAACAAAGAAACGTTTAGATACTTTTTATGAGGGAGGCCAAGTATGCCACATTGGACAAGCCGAACCTTTCTGTGAATATTTAAATAATCTTTTTTATGAAAGTGGTAAGCAAATTGAAGGTTTAAATATTTTAAATGGAGGCACATATGTGTGTATTGAAGGCCCCCGTTTTTCTACAAGAGCAGAATCTAAAACATTTCGCCAATGGAATGCCGATATAATAGGCATGACAGTTTATCCTGAAGTGGTCCTTGCAGCAGAAAAGGAAATATGTTATTGTACTATAGCTATGATTACTGATTATGATGTTTGGGCAGCATACTGTAAAAATTGTGGTATTATCGAATATGGAGAAAGATGTGAAAATTGTGGCGGATCTTTGGAGAAACTGTCTGTAAGTATCGAAGAGATCCTCGATACAGTTAGAAAAAATGAAGGAAATCTTAAAAAATTATTAGAAATGGTCATTCCTAAAATAGATACTCAACGAGATTGTGGATGTCACCATACTCTTACGGGAGCAGTTATTTAATAAAACTTGAAAGATTTAATTAATTTTTTTTATTTTTAATATAAAATAAATTGAAGTTTCATGGAAAAAAATAAAGTTTTAGTCCTTGGATCCTTAGCCTTTGATTACATTATGGGTTTTAAAGAAAAATTTGTTAATGCTGTATCAATTGATCATAAAAGAGAAGAATATCAAAGCACAATTACAGCAGATAGTCGACATCTGCATTTTGGTGGGACTGCTGGCAACATTGCTTATAATCTAGGTTTATTAAATATAGTAAGTGTTCTTTTGATAGGTTCAGTGGGAAAAGATTTTGAAAGTTTAGGATATAAGGATCATATACAACGTTTTGGAAATATTGAACTGTCAATTGATGAATATGATGATCTCTTCACTGCTGCTTGCTATATAGTCAATGATATTAAATCGAATCAGATGATTATATTTCATGGTGGTGCCCTAGATAAATGTAAGAATATAAATTTAGAAGATAAGATCAAGAATCCAAAAGAGTTTGCCTATGCGATTAATTCAACACAAAGTATCGAAGCTATGAGTAATTTTGCTGAACAGCTAAATAATTTAAAGATTCCAACAATTTTTGATCCTGGGCAAGTTACACCACTTTTTCCAAAAGAAATATTGATTAATATAATAAAAAAGTCTGAAATTTTAATTGGAAATGCTTATGAAATAGAGCAAATAAAAAGGAGAACTGGATTTACAGAAAAAAAATTAATTGAATATGTTAAGGCAATTATAACAACTAAGGGCTCAGAAGGTTCAGAATTAATTTATAAAGATGATAAAAGTAAGGTTTATAATATAGATATTCCTATAGCAATTCCAGAAAAAATAGAAGATACAACTGGAGCAGGAGATGGGTATCGAGCAGGAATATTAACTGGGTTAATCTTAAATATGACAATTTTGGATGCTTGCAGATTAGGTTCTATATTAGGTTCATTTGTAATAGAAAGTAGCGGAGCACAAACCCAAAATTTTAATATAAATCAAGTTAGAAAAAGATTTTTCAAAACTTATGGATATATTCCTCCTGAATTAGAAAAAATATAAAGTAAGATTTTAGCAATTTGTACCTAATCATGTAATATTGGTTTTCTAGCAGCAAGGACAGCATCTAAACGCCCTATAGAGGTATTATATGGAGCTTTTTTTACTAATTCTGGGTCATCATGAGCTTCTTCATATATTTTATACATTATATCCACAAAATTATCGAGAGAATTTTTAGATTCTGTTTCTGTAGGTTCAATCATTAATGCTCCATTCACTATTAATGGAAAATAAATTGTTGGTGCATAGATTCCATAATCTAAAATTCGTTTAGCAATATCTTCAGTTATTACTTCATTTGGTAAGCCTTTATCTGATAACACAAACTCATGTTGACAAATTCTGTTGTAAGGAAGATCATATTTTTTTTGTAATAAAACTCGTAAATAATTTGCATTTAGGACTGAAATTTGACCTACTTGTTCTAAACCTTCACTTCCTAATGCTAAAATGTAAGTGTATGCGCGAATAATAACTCCAAAATTACCCCAAAATGCTTTTATCCTTCCTATTGATTTTTCATTATTACTTTTACATATAATTCCTTCACTAGTTTTTATAATACAAGGTTTAGGCAGAAATGGGATAAGATCATTTACCACTCCAACTGGTCCTGATCCAGGTCCGCCTCCTCCATGAGGGGTAGAAAAAGTTTTATGCAGATTTAAGTGAACAATATCGAATCCCATATCTTTAGGTCGACAGATTCCTAACATTGGATTTAAGTTTGCTCCATCGTAGTAACAGAGGCCGCCATTCTTATGTACAATTCGTGTTATTTCTTTTATTTGACGATCGAAAACTCCTAGAGTATTTGGATTTGTTAACATAATCCCTGCTACATCTTTTTCTTTCATTGCATATTCTAATTGATCTAATGGAACTTCACCATTTTTATCAGATTGTAATTCAATAATCGAAAATCCAGCCATTTTTGCAGAAGCAGGATTAGTACCATGAGCAGAATCCGGCACTATTATCTTACTTTTCTTAACTTTTTTGCTCTTAAAATATTTTTTCATTATTAATAAGCCTGTTAGTTCACCATGGGCACCAGCAGCAGGTTGTAGGGTAAATCCCTCCATGCCGGTTATTTCTTCTAACATTTTCGAGGTTTCATAGATAACTTCCATCGCCCCTTGATTTTCTTCCTGAAGTGGATGGATTTGAGAAAAACCAGATAAGCGTGCAGTTATTTCATTTACTTTTGGATTATATTTCATAGTACAAGAGCCTAATGGATAAATTCCATTATCTACACCGTAATTTTTTTGACTTAAATTAATATAATGTCTTACAATTTCTATTTCAGGGGTATCTGGAATGCTTAATTGGGCTCTCTGGTAAATTGGTGGAATTATTTCGTCAATATCAATGCCTTCAATATCCATTTTAGGTATGAAATTTTTATTCGCCTTTCCATTTCCTTTTTCAAAAATTAATAATTCATTCGAAGTCATTTATGATTTTCCTCCTAATAATTTTTTACGGCATTTTTTGCTGCATCAATAAATTTTTCTATCGATTTTTTACTATTACATTCAGTAACACACACTAAAGCCACATCATCTAATTCTGGATAATATTTTGACAACTTTAAAGGAGGGAGTAATTCTTTCTTTTTACATTCATTAATTAGTGCTTCAATATTTGGGCATTTCAACATGAATTCATTATAGGTTGGTTTTTTATTTAAAATTTCATAACCAGATATTTTTATTAGTTCGTTTTTAAGATAATGGGCTTTTTGAAAATTCTGAGCGGATATTTCTTTTAAACCCGTTTTCCCCAATGATAATAAATATATTAGTGCTGTTAAGGAACAGAGAGCTTGATTTGTGCAAATATTCGAGCTTGCTTTTTCTCTTCTAATATGCTGTTCACGTGCCTGAAGGGTTAAAATAAACCCTGTTTTTTCTCCATAAAGTTCCTTTGTTTTTCCAATCAACCGCCCAGGCATTTTCCGCAGATATTTTTGTTTAGCAGTAAAAATACCTAATCCTGGACCTCCAAAAGAAGGGGAAATGCCAAATGCTTGACCTTCTGCCACATATATATCAATATCTAATTCTCCAGGGGGTTTTAATATACCTAAACAAGTGGGATCCGTCATAACTTGAATAATTAAACACTTTTGCGATTTTTCTCGTATTATTCTAACCGTATCTTCTATTTTTTCAATATCTCCAAAAAAATTTGGACTTTGAAATAAAACTGCCGCAATATCCTCTGTAATTTCATTCTTTAATTGGTTTTCTTTAATAATTTGATGATCAATTTCTTGTCCCCAACAATAGGTTTTAACAACCTCAATATATTCTGGATGAATTCCTTCTAATAGAATAACTTTATTTTTACCGGTAATGATTGTAGCCATTATTGCTGCTTCTGCTAAAGCTGTTGAACCATCATACATACTTGCATTTGCAATATCCATCTGAGTTACTCTAGAAATTATTGTTTGATATTCATAAATTGCTTGTAAATAACCTTGACTTGCTTCTGCTTGATAAGGTGTGTAGGAACTATAAAATTCTGGACGGCTAATTATAAAATCGACTATTGATGGTATATAATGGTAATAACAACCTGCTCCTAAAAAACTATAAGAATATTCTTTATTTTGAAGGGAAAGATTTTTTAGATATCTTAATAAATCCGGTTCTGATAGTCCAGAAGATAGATTTAATTTTTTAATTTTTATATCATCAGGTATATCTTGAAATAAATCATCTATAGTATTCACACCAATGGTTTTAAGCATCTCTTCAATTATTTTCTCATTATGTGGTATAAAGTCCAGTTTCAACAACTCATAGAACTTAATTAAAAAAATTAATAAATAAATTATTAAAAAACTATTTCTCTTCGCTTTGCACTAATTCTTTGTACTTAGTAACAGAAAGAAGACTATTGACCTCATCATAGTTAGAAAACTTCACTTTTAAAATCCATCCCTCCTCAAATGGCGAGGAATTAATGAGTTCTGGATTATCAGCAAGCTTTTCATTTATTTCAATAATCTCTCCTGATAAAGGCATAATAAGATCTCCAACTGCTTTAACAGACTCTATTTCTCCAATGCTAGTTTCTTTTTCAACACTAGTACCAAGATCAGGAAGCTGAATAAAAACAATATCTCCTAACTGATGCTGAGCATAATCAGTTATCCCCACTGTAGCAATATCCTCTTCAATTTTGACCCATTCATGAGAAGAGGTATATTTTAAATTATCAGGGAACTTATAATCCATTTTATTTCACATGATGTTTAATTTCTGAATATTTCTATACATTCCGATAAAAAGGTATAGATACAATAATTCCTTTTAACAGTTTTCCTCGAATTTCAATTTCTAATTCCGTTCCGACTTCACTATATTGAGATTGCACTAAACCTAGGCCGATAGTTTTATCGAGTGTAGGTGAATACCCCCCAGAGGTAACATACCCTATTTCTTGACCATCTTTGAAAATTTTATAATTTTCTCTAATAATTCCTCTCTCTATTAAATTTAAACCTACGATAATTCTCTCTGTTCCTTTTGATTTTTGATTTAATAGAATTTCTTTTCCAATATAATCTATGTCTTCTTTAGGTTTTGCGAGCCAATTTAATCCCGCCTCTATTGGAGTTATTGAATCACTAATCTCATGGCCATAGAGT
>Ga0209427_10010973_pt1 | contig 9997 bp, 9 predicted proteins | sample DeeMarSWOR136_30_FD_187465 | JGI IMG/M metagenome (GOLD analysis project Ga0209427, IMG submission 187465) | Marine sediment microbial communities from White Oak River estuary, North Carolina - WOR-1-36_30 (SPAdes) (version 2) | ecosystem: Environmental > Aquatic > Marine > Intertidal zone >...
AAAAGTGCCGCCACAATAAACAGGGTGGTAAAGGTGGTAAGCAGGGTTCTGCTCAAGCTTTGATTAATACTTAGATTAATCAACTCGGGCAGGCTAAGCCTGGGCATAATCTTAAGATTCTCTCTCAGGCGGTCATAGATTACTATCGTATCATTTATGGAATATCCGGCTATACTTAAGATTGCGGTTACGGTAATCAAATCAATCTGACGACCGGTTAAACCCATAAATCCGAGGGTAACTAAGCAATCGTGGAAAAGAGCAATAATGCCTGCGACCGCAAAATTAAAATGCTTAAAGCGCAATGCTACATATATGAGTATTCCGATTAGCGCCCAGATAAGAGCAGAGCTGGCCTTATTCCTCAAATACTTGCCAGCTATCGGACCCACGCTTTCAACCCTGAGCATTTCTATCCTTCGATTACTGAATGACTGCTTCAGCGATGCTGTTATGTCTTTGTCTTGGCCGCTCGAGGTCTTAATCAAATAGGTACTGGGATTATCTTTAAATTGCTGTATCGAGGCACCGGTTTCGCCGATTTCAGACAGAGACTGACGCACCAGGCCAATCGCAACTGGCTGATCAAACTTATATTCCTGGATCCTTCCCCCGGTAAAGTCTATTCCCCAGGCAGCCTTGCCCTTTGTCAATATTGCTGACAAACCTATAATAATCACTGCGATGGATATGGCATAACATATTCTCCTTTTTGAAATAAAATTAATATGCGTGGATTTAATTAAGCTCAACATTGGCAGATTCTTAAGCCTCAAGGTTCTTACCAATATCTCCAGAATAGTCCGGGTTACCACCAACGCAGTAAACAAACTGCTTAATAAACCAATAGTCAGGGTTACGGCAAAGCCGCGAATTGGTCCTGTGCCAAATTGAAATAATAAAAATGCGGCAATCAGGGTAGTGAGGTTAGAATCAATAATTGCCGAGAAGGCCTTTCCGTATCCGTTAGCAATCACCGTCATCAGCGGCCGGCCTAAACGAAGCTCCTCCCGCATGCGTTCATTAATCAGGACATTGGCATCCACAGCCATGCCCAGAGATAAAACAATTCCCGCGATTCCTGGCAGGGTAAGGGTAGCAGAAACGCCGGGGAAGAGTATAGGCAAAATTCCCAATCCACCAAAAATAAACAGCAGGTTCAGCAGGAGGGCGATATTAGCAATCAAACCTGGCAGGCAATAATAAACCGCCATAAATAAAAGTATTGAACTGACGCCGATAATGCTTGCCTTAAGGCCGGCCCTGATTGAATCCTGCCCGAGGAGCGGACCAACCGTCCTCTCTTCTTCTATTACCATTGGTGCAGGCAGCGCGCCTATCCTTAAAACCAGGGCTAAATCCTGTGCCTTCTGCAGTGTGAAACGACCGCTGATCACCCCTTCTCCGGAAGGAATCTCCTCTCTTATACGCGGAGCAGACTGCACCTTACCATCGAGAATGATGGCAAGTCTGCGACCTACATTATCTGCGCTAATCTTTGCAAACCTTCTCGCGCCTTCTGTATTAAATTCCAATGCAACAATTGGTTGACCGAACCCTGACTGGTCAAAACGCACATAAGCATTCTTGAGCGACTCGCCAGTCAAAACCACCTCCTCCTCAATAAGCAGAGGCTCATCATCCTCCTGAGAACGTTTTAATTCATAACCCTCTAAGACCGTGCCGGCAAGCGCATTCGACAGCAAATCACTATCATCGGAAACTAATTTAAATTCCAAGAATGCGGTTCTTCCGATCAGCGCTAAAGCGCGTTCTCTATCGGTTATGCCGGGCAACTGCACAATGATTTCATCCTCTCCATGTTTCTGTATAACCGGCTCACGTACTCCAAATTCATCAATGCGATTGCGTAAAATCTCAACCGCTCTCTGGACCGCATCCCCTCCTGCCTCTTCGGTCAAATTAGCAGTATCTACTCTTAACAAAAGATGCATGCCCCCCTTTAAGTCTAAGCCCAAGTTTATTCTTTTCTCCAAGGGAAAGGCAGAAAAAGCCATCAGTCCAACCAGGCCCAGTATCAGTATTATCTTATACAGGTATCTTCTTGACATATTATTTTTTTAAGTAGGCAACACAGTTCTTATCAATTTCAACCTTTGTATTATCGTCTATGCGTAAAATTAGGGTTTTCTCTTTAACGTTAAGAATCCTGCCGTGCAGACCACCGGTGGTTACCACCTCGTCATTCTTGTTAAGATTCTGAACCATCCTCTGATGCTCCTTCTGATTTAACTTCTGTGGACGGATAATAAAATAATAAAAAATAATAAAAATAAGTATCAGCGGAAAAAGATTAATTAACGGATTGGGGGTAGCTGCTTGCATATCAACTCCTTGTTTTGTTTTTGGTATTCAGTTAGGTTTCGGAATCCGCCAAATGTTCGCTTGCAGTATCGGCTGTAACCTGGGGCGAGGTCTCAGCAGTAATTTCGCTGCCTCTATCCGCCCTGTTTATCAAGCTCTTCACCGTCTCAGACATCTGAGCGCCACAGGACAGCCAATACTGTAGCCGCTCCTTGTTAATCTTAATCAATTCTGGCTTTTTGGTAGGGTCGTAGTAGCCTAACTCTTCTATAGAGCGGCTGTCTCTGCCCCGCCTTTTGTTAAAAACAGCTATCCGAAAGAAACACCTCCTCTTTGGATTTTTACCGATTCTTCTTAAGCGTATGCATGCCGACATATCTCCTCCTCTTTATCTTAAGTGGTTATTGCCTCAATCTGCGCTCTTGCCTTATTTACGGTCTCTTGGTATTCCTTCTCAGGATCGGAATCAGCAACAATGCCCCCTCCTGCCTGAACATATGCGGTATTATTTTTTATTAATATTGTGCGGATGGTAATACAGGTATCCAGATTACCCGAGAAACTAAAATAGCCTACACAGCCAGCATATGGTCCGCGCTGCGTATTCTCCAGCTCGTCAATTATCTGCATTGCCCTGACCTTGGGGCTTCCGCTTACTGTGCCAGCGGGAAAGGTTGCTCTTAAGCAATCGTATACATCTCTATTTTTAAGCAACCTGCCTTCTACCTGACTTACCAGATGCATTACGTGGGAATATTTCTCTACATGCATGAAGTCCCTGACCCTTACCGTACCGAATTTGCAGACCCTGCCCAAGTCATTCCTGCCCAGGTCTACAAGCATTATGTGCTCGGCCTTTTCCTTCTTGCTGTTCAACAGCTGATTCTCTAATTTCTGGTCTTCTTTTGCGTTACTGCCTCGGGGGCGCGTGCCGGCGATCGGGCGGGTTATTACCCTGCTGCCTTCACAGCGCACTAATACCTCAGGAGAGGAGCCCAAAAGAAAAGAATCCCTCAGATGCAAAAAAAACATATAGCTAGAAGGATTGAGGCTTCTCAAAGCACGGTAGATATCTAAGGGAGAATTACCGCACAAGGTTAAACAGAAGCGTTGAGAGGGTACTACCTGAATAACGTCGCCCTTGCGAATATAACTCTTTGCCTTTCTAACCAGCTTGAGATAATTATGTTTTCTGAAATTAGAGACAATTTTTGGCTTCTGCTTAAACCGCTTAACCCTCGCCGGAACAACAGGCTTCTTTAAACGAGAATGCAATTGTTCAATCCTCTCCTTTGCCAGGTTATAAGCATGGCTTATCTTGCCCGGCTCAGGGATTAAGGCATTGGCTACAATTTTTATAGTATGGTGGAGATGATCAAAAACCAACAGTGTATCGCTTAAAAGCCATGTACAATCCCAAATCCCCAGATCATCGGGATTCCGATTAGGAATATCCTCAAAGAAACGGACTACATCGTATGCTAAATATCCGACAAAACCACCGCAGAAGCGCGGTAACCCCCGATGCCTGACAGCCCTGAAACCGGACATAATCCTCTTAATTTCATCCAGGGGATCGCCCTTCATATGGAATCTTTTTTTGGTATGTCTGTGGCCGTCAATTATCTCCATTGTTCTGCCCTTGCTTCTTAATACCAAAGCGGGCCCGGTTCCCAAGAACGAGTAGCGGGCGATTGCCTGACTGCCCTCTACTGATTCCAAAAGATAATTATATCGGCCTGAGCTGATTTTTAAAAATGCCGAGACAGGAGTATCCAGGTCTGCACGTATCTCCTTGTATACTGGAATAAGATTCCCCTTCTTGGCTAATCTAGCGAATTCTTTTGCACTTGGAAAATACACCGATTTATCTCTTTTTCTTGCGCCCCTTTAACTTGAGCTTCCTGTAAAAACAGGAATAGTTGCCTGTGTGGCAGGCAACGCCCTTCTGGCGCACATTGATAAGCAGGGCATCCATATCACAGTCATAATATACGGATTTTATGTATTGGAAATTACCGGAGGTTTTACCCTTGACCCAGAATTCTTTGCGCGAGCGAGACCAGAAGCAGGTTTTACCTGACCTTAAGGTCATCGCCAAAGACCTTTGATTCATATAAGCCAGCATCAGTACAGCCCTGGTCTTTTCGTCCTGAATTATTACCGGAATCAAGCCTTGCTTATCAAACCTTAAATCCTTAATCTTCATTTTATTTGATGTTATCCTTTCATCCAGGTTTATTATATTTATTATAGATAATTACGTAACAATTCCCAGGTTTGTTTATCCACTCGACCATCCGCAGCTAAACCATTTGCGCTTTGAAAATTCTTAAGCGCGGCCTGCGTACGCTGGCCCATCCTCCCGTCAATTAAACCAGGCTGCAAGCCCGCATTTCTCAAAGCGGTCTGAATTGCAATTACAAAAAAATAATATTCCCTTGATTTAGGAGAATCCGCAATTATCATCTTCTTTTTTTGTAAGTCCGAGGTTAATTGCTTTATTTCTTCGTCGCGCTTGGCAATAGTCTCCAGAAGAAGTTGTTTCTGCCTTCGCTCGTCCTCTAAAGCGGTGCTCAAACTGGCAATCTGAGCATCCTTATTCTTTATCTGGGCTTCTAAAGCCGTCAATGAGCCGACATCACCCTGACCTATGGGGGCAGTCGCACAACCCACAAAAAGAAACAAAATAGATAAACCCAAGGCTGTGTGCAAATAACCCTTATGCATATCTTAATGCCTCTCTCAACGTAAATCTGCCTTCATACAGCGCCTTGCCTACAATCACTCCGAATAAACCCTGCTTGCTTAATGCCTTCAATCTTAATAGATCGCGAAGGCTTGATATCCCGCCCGAGGCAATGACAGAAAGGCTGGAATTCTTTAAGATTGCCTTGATCATTGCTATATTCGGCCCCTTAAGTGTCCCGTCGCGGGCAATATCCGTACAGATAATTTGCTTAAAACCCGCGTCTTCCAATCTCCTGATTAAGTCTATAATGCTTAGGCTCCTGCATTTCCTCTGCCAGCCGCCAACGCGGACTATATTATCCTGGATATCAATACTTGAGATTATTCTCTGTTTGAATTCCCTGAAGACGCTGCGTAAAAAATCCTCATCCAGTAATTTTGTACCTAAAACTGCTCGCTCAACCCCGCAATCCAAAACTTGCCTTATGCTCTTTTTCTCTCTTAAGCCCCCCCCAAATTCAATAGGTACAGCAACGCTTTTGACCATCTTTTTTATCAGGCTCAGATGACAGACCTTCCCAGTCCTGGCTCCATCCAGATCTACTACGTGTAGATACTCTGCGCCCTGCATCTCCCAATGTCGCGCAGTGCTGATCGGGTTAGCAGAATAGATCGTCCCCTGCTTAAAGCGCCCCTGTATGAGCCTGACTACCTTACCATCCTTTAAGTCGATAGCTGGAATAATCAGCATCGCTCTCTATCACGAATTCTTAAGTTGCATTAAACAAATGAAACTTTAGTTTTGTCTTTACTTTTAGCTGTATTTGTGTGTCGTTCGCTCTTTAAGGAAAAACCCTGATGGTTTTTCCTTAATATTCCTTTTCCTTCCGCAAGATAGCTTAATGCCTCTTAAGGGGGAACAACCTTCCCCCTTAAGAATCCCCTTTTAAGATTTTTAACAGTAGGTAGTCTTATAAAACTAGAGCCTATCCGCTTATACGGATAACTGTTAAAAATCTTAGCCATCAGTCGATAATCCCTTTGGTTGAAGGCACTCCTTTTCGACGGGAATCGATAGATGCAGCCTGTCTTAAGGCTAAACCAAAGGCTTTAAAGACAGGCTCTAAGACAGTATGGATATCGAGAGATCCAGATTTTTGGGCGAGGGTGGCAGTATTAATCTCGACCTTGATAATTAAGTTTATCCCGCTCTGTTTTGCGAATGATTCAAAGAAATGCTCGACATCATTCCAGGTATAATTCTCATTTACCACAACTGCTGACGGACCAAAATTTACACTTATGCCACTAAAGTGTCCGCGACCCCCTATATCTAATGTCACATTTGCCAAAACATCTTCCATAGGCGCAGAGGCAAAACCAAATCTGGAAACACCCTGCATATTGCCCAATGCCTTTTTGACAGCCTGCCCCAAAACAATACCTATATCCTCATTTGTATGGTGTAAATCTACCTTTAGATCACCCCTGGCATTTAGCCTTAGGTCAAATAATCCGTGAAAAGCAAATAGCTCCAGCATGTGATCAAGGAAACTGATGCCGCTTGAGATGTCTATCCTGCCGGTACCGTCGACATTAAAGTTACAGCTTATCTCTGTCTCTTTTGTTTTTCGCTGGATCTTCTCTTCTCGCTTAACCTTGCGCTTAAACAACTCAAACATATTCACTCCTTATTTATTGAAATCTTGCCTTCACCGACTCTGCGTGTTGACTCAATCCTTCAATACCCACGATCTTCTCAAGCGGCTGCCTGGCCTTCTCTAATGCCCTCTTAGAGTAAGCGATGATATGATTACTCTTAATAAAATCACTTAGGTTCAAACCCGAAAAGAAGCGTGCACTGCCGCCGGTAGGTAAAACATGGCTGGGTCCAGCAAAATAATCCCCTACCGCGACGGGGCTAAAAGGCCCGAGGAATATTGCTCCTGCATTTCTTATCTTCTTGACTAGGCTTACCGGCCGCTTAACCAGAATCTCCAGATGTTCAGGCGCTATGCGATTAGCCACCTCAACAGCCTGGTCTAAATTCTTAGTTAATATTATGTAGCCATTACCCTCAATTTGTGACTTCACCTGACGGGCAAGCGCCTTGGAATTGGTAACTAAAAAGACCTGTGCCTTGTTATGCTCCCTCTGCGCCTTAAGATCAGCAATAATCAATTTCGGGTCGGAATAACGATTGGCAATAATCACTATCTCAGTAGGACCGGCGAGCATATCTACCCCCACATAGCCAAATACCTGACGCTTTGCCTCAGTAACATAAACATTACCCGGGCCAATAACCTTATCTACTGCAGGAATGCTCTTGGTACCAAAAGCAAGCGCAGCGATTGCCTGGGCACCGCCTACGGTAAAAATCCTGTCTACACCGGCAATATCAGCAGCAGCCAGGATTATCGGGCTGACACTGCCGTCTCTTCCCGGCGGAGTGGTAACTATAACCTCGTTTACTCCGGCGACCTTCGCCGGAATTGCTGTCATAATGAGCGACGACGGCAAAGGGGCTGTAAATCCGGGCGTGTGAATACCGACCATCTCCAGTGGTTGAATCGTCCAGCCCAGACCTTCACCGGTACTCTCTTCCAGCAGACTGTACTTTTGCTTCAGGTGATAGACCTGTACCCTGTTCGCAGCCAGCTTGAGCGCCGAAAGGAGCCCTGCATCCACAATCTTCGTTGCGGCTTTTGCAGCTTCATCCGGGACTTCCAGAGAAGAAAGCTTTACGCCATCGAATTCTTCCGTGTAGTCACGCAGGGCAGCATCACCCCGCTTCGCGACCTCTTCTATTATCTTCCTTACCGTCTGTTCACGCTCATCGGTCGCCAGCATATCAGCCGATGCACCGCGTCTGGACAGGACTTTCTTCGCCAAACGAAAGCTGTTTATCTGCCTCACTCTATTTCCCCTCCAGTCCGGTTTTCAGCATAATGATAATTGACTTTATTCTATCACCTTTTTCAGGACTGGATACACTCTCCTTACTTCCTATCAACCTTCCGGTCGATTCGAAAAGGGTGTCTATTATCTTGAGATTGTGCCTGGCAATGGTACTGCCTGTCTCCGTATTCTCAATCAGCATATCGGCATCTTCCGGCAGAAACGCCTCGGTGGCCCCCCAGGTGGGAATCACCTTATATACACCGAGTCGGTTATCCCGGGCACACTTGTCAGCTATATTCACGTACTCGGAAGCTACCCTGACCGTCATCGAGCGCTCTTCATAAAGCTCTCTCAAACCACCGGTGTCTTCGACTTCAAGGTCGTTACTCACCACAACGACTACCCTGACCCTTGCGAATTTCAGGTCCAGCAACTCGGCTACTGGACTCGACGGGAATTGATACATATGTTCGGTCAGCCAGTCCTTTCCCGTAATAGCTAGGTCGAAATTACCGTTAGCCACCTGTAGCGGCATATCCTGCGGTCTGATTACCTTTACAGAAACTCCCTCGAGTCCGATAGCCGGTCGCCTGTTTCCGGTCTCAGATGGATAGTCATCTATCCTGATGCCGGCTTTATTCAGCAGTTCGATTGTCGGTTCCTGCTGGTGCCCGTCCGGCAGGGCTAGCCGTATTATTCCCTCGGCTTCGCCCGGGGCCAAGTACTTTTCGGATACCTGTAGTTTCTGCTCCGTGATTTCCCGTGAAGGTCCTTCTTCTATATCGGTTAGTTTCCTGTCCAGGGAAGCCAGTATCTCGCTGAGGTCTTCTCTTTCCCAGGAGTTCCTGTTTGCTATCAGGCAGGCATTGAAACCCAGCACTTTTCTCACCGGTACCAAGTCGTGGTTAAACGAAGCGGTGCCCTCGCTGCCCGCGATTAATGCCAGTTCGGCGCTCTCGGGTGGATATGCTTCGGCCCCTCCCCATAGAGGAAATATGCTGAATCGCCGCAGTCTCAGGCTGAGGGCGAGGTACTCGGCCAGGTTGGGGTACTCGCTGGCAATGCGTATCAGGTCTGTCTCTGCCTGGAGCTCTTCGACAGTGGGTGCTGGCCTTGAACCGCTGGCCGTCAGACAAACGATGCCCTTTCCGTATCCCAGGTCTCTCAGCTTCACCAGCGCCGAGCTGGTGAACTTGACGGAAAGCTCATCCACCCAGTCCAGCCCGCAGATGCCCAGGTCATAGTTGCCAATAGCCACCTGCACGGGGATGTCACGCTCGTTGAATACCTTGGCCTCGACGTCAGAGAATCGACCGGACTGGAGACGGTAGTTGCGCATGCTTTCGTCGTAGCCTTCCAGTCCCCAGTCGGCAGACTGCAACAGGGCAGAGGTTGCTGCCAGGAGGCGTCCTTTGGGCAGTGCTACCTTAATCGTCACTTATCTTATCTCCCCCCAGTATTCCCAGCACCTCTTTAACTGTCTGTACCTTAGATTCCTTTTTGCTAACGGTGTCAATGATAACGAACTGTGGTGCCTCTGTTCGGACTTCGAGCGTCCATCTGAGGTCCGCCAGCGGCTGGCCACCCAGGTCCATCTCCACAGCATAGCCGGCGTCACGAAGGGAGGCCGCCGCGCTGAAGCTTGTTTTTACTGTCTCCGGCGTATCATCTGCTATCCTTATAAGAACCTTTTCCGGTACCTGCTCGCTGAGCACTTCCGGTTTCAGCAGCCCGAGCAGGCGGTCAACATAGAGGGCAAAGCCTGATGCCGGGACTTCCTGACCCCCCATCAGTGGAATCAGGGCATCGTATCGTCCGCCCCCGGTTACTCTGGTATTGCCGCTGTAAAGCTGGAAAATAACGCCGGTATAATATTCAAAGCCCCTCCCCGAGGCAATATCTATCTGGTATTTATAGCCCAGCTTCTCCATCAGGTCGACAATGCCGATGAAGTTATCCAGGGCAGGCTCAAACTCAGGCAGGTCCCTGCTGAACAGAGCCTTCAGGTTGCGCAGAAAACCGGCGGACTGGCCTTTCAGGTCAAGCAGTGGTGAGAGTGCATCCCGAAGCTCCGGCG
>Ga0209427_10010976_pt1 | contig 9995 bp, 10 predicted proteins | sample DeeMarSWOR136_30_FD_187465 | JGI IMG/M metagenome (GOLD analysis project Ga0209427, IMG submission 187465) | Marine sediment microbial communities from White Oak River estuary, North Carolina - WOR-1-36_30 (SPAdes) (version 2) | ecosystem: Environmental > Aquatic > Marine > Intertidal zone >...
TCAAAAGCGAGTCTCAAGCGGGTGTTTCCTGGGGCTTCATCATTCCCATAGCCATGATCTCCGGGGCCTTCTTCACAGTGGAGGGTATGCCTTCGGCTGTTAAAAGCGTTGCTGGAGCCCTTCCTTTCATCCATGCCGTAGACGCCTCACGGGCTATTATCAACGGCTCTTCTTTCTCAGCTATCATACCCGATCTTTACTGGCTTACTGGCTGGGCAGTCGTCCTATTTGCTGTTGGGATTGCATTATTCAGAAGGACGATGGTGAGTTAGAACTTACTATTGTAGGGCTTGTATTCCATCATCTCTCTAACTCCACCAAGTCGAACTTCATGCCGTCCCTGGCGGCGATGACCGAAATTCCAGTCTCCTCGGTCAGCTTCTTGGCCAGCTCCCAGGGTTTAGCCCGCCACATGGTCATGCCAAAATGAGTAAGTATGGCTACCCTGGGCCTCAGCTTCTCGATTATGCTCCTGGCTTCAGGAAGAGACAGGTGGTCGATGGGGGCTCCGGGGTTCAATCGGACCACATTGATAATTAGCAAATCGCCTTCGTAGTGACCGGCTAAATCTTCAAAATATCTGGTGTCAGTAATCCAGGAGAAGGTATGCCGCGGCGTTTGGAAGATAAAGCCGTATGTTTCCACGGCATGCTTATGTCTGACGGGGGTCTTAAAAGAAATGTCGTTTATTGTGTAAGACCCGCCTTCGGTTAAGACCTGGATGCTCTGGGGATAAGACCGCAAATAAGACAAGATAACAGGGTCCTGGTTCAGGGCATCGGCGGGAGCAAATACCATGCCGCGCTTCTTTATCCCTCCGTCGGTCATAGCTTCAATCATGATGTTAATATCCCCGCTGTGGTCTAAATGTTTATGAGATAAGATAATAGCGTCCAGTTTCGTGGGGTCGAGTTTTCTTTTGGCAGCCTGAACTAAGGAACCAGGACCGGGGTCAAGGAGTATCTGAGTGTTACTCAGGTTAAGCCAGGCGCCTCCGGAAGCGAGAAATTGGCGAATCACGACAAACCTGGCACCGGCAGTGCCCAGAAAGATGATTGTGTCGCTTAACTCAGCCACCAGTGAATTATAGCAAGGAAAGCTGCTAAAATGATAAAGTGAAGTTATAGGGAGACCTATGAGCTACGGGACAAGCGGCAATCGTTTTGCTGTTCAAACATTTAGCCTTTCCAAGAAATTCGGAGATTTGGTAGCGGTAGATGGCATAGATTTATCTATTAAGGAAGGTGAGCTATTCTCACTGCTAGGACCAAATGGCGCTGGCAAAACAACTGCTATCAAGATGCTATGTTGTCTGCTCAGACCGAGCAGTGGCACAGCCACGATCATGGGACATGATATAAATGATGATTCCATGGCAGTGAAACGAATAATAGACGTCTCACCACAAGAGACAGCAATTGCTGAGCATCTCAACGCCTGGGAGAACCTGAGCTTGATTGGGGGGATACGCGGGTTGGCGAAGGAAGAGGTGAAAAAGAGGTCACAGGAACTGCTGGAGATGGTAGGCCTAGCTAAGAGGGCAAAAGAACAAGTAAGGAAATTCTCAGGGGGGATGAAAAGGAGGCTCAGCATCGCTATGGCTCTTGTTTCTGACCCTCAGGTGCTATTTCTGGATGAACCCACCCTTGGACTGGACCCTCAGTCGAGAAGAGGTATATGGGAGCATATAGCAGAGCTTAAAGGTAAAAAGACGATACTGCTTACAACCCATTACCTAGAAGAGGCTGACGCCCTGGCAGATAGGATAGCGATAATAGACGAGGGCAAGGTAGCGGCCTTGGGAACTCCACAGGAGTTAAAAGACAGCATCTCCGATATGCAAGTCATGGTAGTCAGGGCGAAGAACCTTACCCCTGGTGTTATTGAGGGTCTTAAGGAGATATACCCAGAAGTAAAAACAATAGAGGACGGAATGGAGATTAGGGCTAAAGAGTTGAGTTTCTACGAGATGGTAGATTATTTGCGCCCCAGGGGAGTTGCCATCCAGTCCGCATCTCTTAAACAACCTACTTTGGACGATGTATTTTTACACCTTACTGGGAAAGAGCTAAGAGAATGAGATTTGCGGAATTGGCAGTAAGAAATTTCAAGGAGATGTGGCGGGACCCTATGTCCATGGGCCTCGAAATTGGGATTCCCGCAGGGTTTTTGGTTATATTCTGGACTCTTGGTCAGAGTTTGGGAGACGAAAGCTTTTTCAGTCCTACTATGTTAGTACCTGGAATTGCGGTCTTTGGTTTTGCTTTCTTATTAATGTTTTCAGCCGTGGTGCTCTCCCGGGACAGAGAAAGCGCACTTTTATCAAGGCTCCTCACCACCCCACTCAAGCCGCGTGATTTTATTTTGTCTTACTCTTTGCCCTACATCCCAGTGGTTATCCTGCAAATGGCACTGTGCTTTGGCATAGGGGCTTTGCTGGGACTTGAGATACTGGGGAATGCTGGCCTCGCTTTCCTCATCCTTCTCGTCATGGGGATATGCTGTGTGGAACTGGGAATGATTCTGGGACTTCTTTTTACCGCGAATCAAGTGTCGGGTGTTGGCTCAGCAATAATAACCCTGGTAGCGTTACTCGGAGGAATCTGGATAGACTTAGGAACGATAGGAGGTGTATTCTACCGCGTAGGGAATGCTCTGCCCTTCGCCCATGCCGTTAACGGGGCAAGAGCTGTTATGGCATATGGAGCTGGCTTCAGCGGCATTGCCACGGATTTCTACTGGGTTCTTGGCTATACCATAGCGTTCTTTGCTTTAGGTATTTTCCTGTTCCGGCGGAGGATGGTGGAATGAATAAGATTAAAACGTATTTAGCAGATAAGAGAGAATAATGGCAGAACTGGAAGAAGAAATTGCCCGGCTAATAAGAGAATACCAGGCCAAAACTAGAAAATTGCTGACCATCGGCGCTGTCGAGTCAGCTACTGGCGGCAGGATAGCTGATATGATAACCAATGTGCCCGGTAGCTCGGATTACTTCAAGGGCTCGGTAGTAGCTTACGACAACGAAATAAAGATCGCCTTGCTCGGGGTGAAAAAGGCGACCATTGAAAATTATGGCGCCGTGAGCGAGCATACTGCCCTAGAGATGGCTCGAGGCGGCAGGAAGCTCCTAGATGTGGACATATGTGTCTCCGATACCGGGATTGCCGGTCCTTCAGGTGCTACCCCCGAAAAACCGGTGGGGCTTTTTTACCTAGGCCTGGCAGCCAGAGATGAGAACTTGAGTCAGAAACATAACTTTCCGGGAAATCGAGAGAGAAACAAGCGAGATGCTGCCGAAGCTGCGTTAACCATGTTAAAGCAATACTTGCTGAGGCATATCTAGCAAGTAAGGAATTGGCTTTCTAAAAGGAGGTTAAGGACAATGGCGACCGAGAAGTTCACTGTAGATGGAAGTCAAGTGGTCGAGAAAATCAAGGAGCTAATACACCAGGGAAATATCAGAAGAGTCCGTTTAATACATAAGGGGCGTCCCCTGATAGACATCCCACTGACAGCAGGCGTTGGTGTGGCTGCTGTAACGGTCCTGGCAGCTCCGGTACTCGCTGCGCTGGGAGCAATTGCCGCACTGGTCACAGAATGCACTCTCGAGGTGGAGAGAGTAGAAGACACCCTGGAAGAGAACGACAAGAAATAATGAAAAGCTAGGTATTCCCTGTGTAATGGTTTGGGGGCCGAAAGTGCTGGCGACCTGAATGACCTGTGCCCTATTCTGGGCTAGAGCCAGCTGTTAAAAAAAGTAAGTCGTAGACGTAGTGAAGGATTTCCTGTCCAAGAAAATTCTAAATGTCTGAAGTCAGACCCTCAAAACTAAGTGAAAGGCTAATACTTTTCCAGACTAAGAAATTTAGGGCACAATATAGATAATGTCCCTACTCTTGAATGATGATTTGTGAACCTCCAACCTAATCCTTTGCTTCAGTGTCTTCTTCTATAAGAGTCGTGAGGTCACGCGGCAAAGGACGACGACGGGTTGGTCTCCGGCGAAGAAATCCATAGAAGCTCGAAAAGTTAGCCGCTATCCGCGCTGGAGAAAGTTCCTGGGGGTGAACAAGAAAAATGAGCTGGAAGCCCACTTGAGCAACTCGAAACAGGCTTCGAAATGAGAACTGTCGGAGGTACACTGACCAGTAGATCACTCCAACCAGAAGGCTTCCACCGATTATATTGCCCAAGGTGACCGGTAGTAGGTTCTTAACTAAGAAACCAGCTATAGTTAAGTTGCTCAGCATTATCGGTTGCCCTGCCATACCTTGGGCAGCAGCCAGCACGTCAGGCTGCCCCTTCAATGCTATTCCCATAGGGACAAAATACATGTTAGCTACGCTATGTTCAAAACCGGACGCCACGAATGCTGTAATGGGGAAAATAACCGCCAGAATCTTGTCTATTGTGCTGCGACCACTGAAAGCAAGCCAGATTGCCAGGCAGACCAGGACGTTACAGAGAATGCCCCTCATAAATGCTTCAAGGAAGGTCATATTGACCTTGGCATTAGCGATAAGCAGGGCCTTGCCGCCGACCATAGCACCGTGAAAACCCCACTGCGCCGTATAATACATAAGTAATACCATTACCAGTGACCCTACAAAATTGCCGAGATATACTATGCTCCACCCTTTTAGAAGTTGACGCGCCCTAACTTTTCCCTCGATAAAACCCATAACGATAAGGGTATTGCCAGTAAAGAGTTCTGCGCCAGCGATTACAACTAAAATGAGCCCGAGGCAAAAAACTAACCCACCAATCAGATTGTTCAGACCAAAGGCAAGTCCGCTATCATGCACTACCAAAGTATAAAACTCAGCACCAAGGGCAATGAAAACACCTGCCAGTATAGCTAGTACAAACATCCTGAAGAAGTCGAGGCCAGACTTCTTTTCGGCAACTGCGGCAATCCTTTTAGCGATTTCAGGGGGAGAGTAGGCATCTACTCGTAGTTCTTCCATAGCTCAGATCCTTTAGCTATTCCCACAGGACGCTTGCAACCAACATTAAATCTGTCCTACGCAGCCGCTCGGCCAATAGTTGAGCCAGGTTCCTCATAACTATGTAACCAAGGCGACTATCTTGTTCAAAAAGCTCATCAAGCTGATCTCTATCAATAGTAATTATCTCGCAGTCATTCTCACACATAGCAGTGGCAGAACGGCTTCTCTTATCCACCAATACCAGCTCACCAAAAATCTGCCCCATGCCCAGCCGTTGTATGGTGGCTGTGTTGGGTTTGCCTTTTAACCCCAACTCTATGCATACTTTGCCTTTTTTAATGATGTATACCTCAGTGCCTGAGCTATGCTCAGTAAACACAGCCTCACCCTTACGATATTTTTTCTCATGTGAAACTTGTGCAAGAGACTCTAGCTGGCGCGGGCTCAGACCTCGAAATATGTCGACTTTCTCCAGAATCTTTATACTATCCATGTCAGCCTCCCGAATAAATGACTTTTCTAATATACCCTCTACTTTGTGAATACTCTATTCCTCTATGTAACACACTGACAGCTTCTAGAATGAAGCCATTGTAATAATCTTGAATCTTAGCTGTCAAGAGGATAATGCCTATCTTCCTTAAGCTACATAAGCAACCCACTTCAAAACGAATTGCCATTGGGCACTAGCTGGGGTTGGTTTCAGTACCTTTAAGCCAGATAGAATGCTTAACCGTACGTTGCTGGCACTCAAGTATTCAGTATAGCGGAGCTTAAAGTCTTGGCTCGTATTAGTTGCAGCGCTACTCACACGCACAAATTACTAGGTTGGCGAAAAAGAGCCAATGTCAAGGTGGAGGATTAGTAAAATCACGATGAATTGCTCCTTACCCTGTAGAAGAAAGTTATGTCTTTAGGATATACTTAGAAATACATGACAGCTTTCGATTTGGAGGGTATAAAGGCGCAGGCAAAAAGCAATTTCACCGATGCCTGGGTAGCTACGGCGAAGCTTATACCCACTGGCACTGAAATCTCTCTGCCGAAGAAAGGCAATCCCCATCTTGTACGGGAATTGATTCAAAAATCCCGCCAGATTCTATTAAACCTGGGCTTTGACGAGGTCGAGAATCTCACACTACTGCCCGATAGCGATGTGGTCAAGCAGTATGGGCCGGAAGCTCGCATTATTCTCGACAGGGCTTTTTACCTGGCTGAATTGCCTCGTCCTGATATAGGGCTGAGTGCGAAAAGAATAGCTCAAATAAAGAAAATAGCAGAAAAAGTTGACATCGAAAAATTGCAGGCTATTTTGCGAAATTATAAGAAGGGGGAAATTGAGGCGGATAATCTTATCGAAGAACTTATTGCTGGACTGGGCATCACTGATTACCAGGCTACGGAGCTCCTGGATAAGGTCTTCCCTGAGCTGAGAGAATTACAGCCAGTGCCTTCCAACAAGACTCTGAGAAGTCACATGACGGCTACCTGGTTTCATACCCTAGCAGCATTACAGGACAAAGCCAGCTTTCCAGTCGCTTTATTCTCCGTGGGTCCCAGATATCGCAACGAACAGAGAGAAGATGCCCGGCATTTGCGAGTCCACCATTCAGCATCCATCGTAATTATGGACCCCGAAATGTCTCTGGATGCAGGAAGGGCGATTACCAGGGATATCATGCAGCAATATGGCTTTTCCGACATCAAATTTGAGACCAAGCTAGCAACATCTAAGTACTATGCCCCCGGGCAAGAGCAGGAGGTCTTCGTGAATCATAAAGGCACCTGGCTCGAGATAGCGGACATCGGAATGTATTCGCCGGTGGCCCTTGCCAATTTCGACATTAAATACCCTGTTTTCAACGCCGGATTTGGCATTGAGCGACTGGGAATGCTTATTTATGAGATAGATGATGTCAGAAAGCTAGCATATCCCCAATTTACTGTAGTTGAGTATACTGACGAGGAGATAGCCAAATCCCTTACCTATATAGCCAGCCCTCAGACAGCCCGGGGACAGGAAATAGCCCGGGCAATCGAGGAAACCGCCCGCAAGTACAAAGACGAGATTGCCCCATGTGAGTTTGTTGCCTGGCAAGACAAGTCTATCGAAGTGAAAATAGTTGAAACAGAATCTGGCAAGAGATTAGTCGGTCCCGCCGGTTTCAACGAAATCTGCGTTGCCAACGGCAATATTTATAGTGATATTGTACCTTCAGGCATACACACCGGCATAAACTACATGCATGCTATAGCCATGGGTGCCGCCGCAACAATCGAAAGTAGCACCGATAACTTAACTTATCAGGTGAAGGGAGTAAGGCATCTCTCCGACCTTAACCTAGAGATTCCCGAAGCTGTTCGACAACATATTGAAGGACAGCGGAAGAAGATAGGGGTCGGTGGCGCTGTATTTGTGGCTATAACAGCCAAGAAACTATGAATGCTAATACCTAAAAGAGGAAAATTTCTAAGCACAAAATGCAAAATCCTAAACAATATTAAAGCCCTAATGACCAAAATTCAAAACAACAAAAATTTGGTATTTGAATTTAGAAATTTGAATTTGTCTAGGGTTTAGAGCTTAAGATTTAGAATTTAACTAGAAGAGGGGAAAGATGGAACAGAAAGGCAGTAAGTCACTACAGAAGCTCAGCGGGTTGCGCAGGGAACATAAGGGGCTTATTAACCTCATGCCACTACAGACAGGCGGCATGCTCACCGATTCCGCCAGGGAGGCCTTAATGGAATTTGGGGATGGATATTCTGTGTGTGATTTCTGCCAGGGAAGTTTATGTAATGTAACCAATCCTCCCATCCGAGACTTCGTCCAGGAGCTTCTACCTCAATTCTTAGGCTGTGAAGTTGCCACTATAACCCACGGAGCCCGAGAGGCTAAATTCATGGTCATGCATTCTCTAGCAGAGCCGGGGGATTCGATTCTTGTTGATGCTAACAGGCATTACACAACTGTCGTCGCTGCTGAAAGGGTGGGGCTACATATAATCGAGGTGCCTAATTCCGGACACCCGGAATTTAAAGTCGACGTTAACGAATACGTACCATTCATAAAAACCCACGCTCCTAAGCTAATTCTACTAACTTATCCAGACGGTAATTATGGAAATCTTCCTGACGCCAGGAGGCTAGGAGAAATTGCTCAAGAATACAACATCCCTTACATCCTTAACGGGGCATACGCTGTGGGCAGAATGCCTATAAGTATGGAGGAGATAAAGGCTGATTTCATTATTGGCAGCGGTCATAAAAGCATGGCCTCTGCCGGACCTGTTGGAGTATTGGGAATGAAGAAGAAATGGGAAGAGACAGTGTTGAGAAAATCTGGCACACATAGCAATAAAGAGATTGAGCTTCTCGGCTGTAGTACAAGGGGGGTTCCTCTAATAACACTCATGGCTTCCTTTCCCCATGTCAAAGAAAGAGTTAACCATTGGGATGAGCAGGTGTCTAAGGCACAGTGGTTTTCCGCCGAACTTGAGAAATTAGGCTTTACACAAATAGGTGAAAAACCGCACAGGCATGACTTGCTGCACTTTGACACCCCTGTGCTCTATGAAATCTCCAAGCGAGTTAGAGAGAGAGGGTATTTTCTCCATAAAGAATTGAAGGAGAGAGGCATTTGGGGACCACAGCCAGGCATGGCAAAGTCCTTCAAACTCTCCACTTTTGCTGCTGATAAGCAGCAACTAGGATTTGTCATAGATTCTTTTAAAGCCATCCTTAATAAATATAGCTAGCGGACCTGGGCAAAAATCCCGCGGTGCCTTTTGGCATAGGCTTTTTTCAACTGCTGCAAAGATGCTTGAAATGACATAGAGGCAATATTATCCGTGCTCATGATTATAGCGTCCTCTCCATCGCTGGAATAATACTTCACACGCCTCCCGGTCACCTGGAAGCCATACTTTTTATAAAGTTCCTGAGCTATCATATTAGAAGCACGCACTTCCAAAGTGACTACATTAGAATTCAATCTCTGTGCTAGTTCAATGGTTGCGATGAGCAAACCTTCACCTATGCCAAGTTGACGATAACCATTTTTGACACCAATGGCAATGATATGTGCTTCCTTCATCATCATCCAGAAGCCCGAAAAGCCAACTATGTTTTCCGATACGCTAAGATGCCTCTCATAACTGAAGAGCCGCTTGAACCAAGGTACTTTTTGTATCGCCTGTCCCTCAGATTCTGACACATCCCTCTTATTACAAGCCACTATATAGCGGACGGATGGATTGTTAAGATCCTGCTTATATGCTGCTTGAGAGCGAAACACCCACTCACCAGGGAAAGCCTCTCTATCAATTTGGGCTACCTGGGGGATATCCTCATACTGCATAGGACGGATAACATAATATGTGCCTGGCATCAATTGAAATTTTACCATAGTATCGGGTTTTTTAGCCCTGACCCCTTCTTTCATTACGGCAGACAATTCAGCGTCCCTGTCCCCTACGCTTTCTCGCCTTCAAGCCTGCATTCTTGTGTGCAGTCCCACAAATTGATTCACCTCAAGTTCCAAATCATCCACGCTAGAAAGTGCCGCCGTGGTAAATTATTGCACTGGCCAGAAAGGCTTGCTAAAATAGCCAAAATTTAAAAGGAGCGAACTGAATTTTCAGGTGAACTTATTAACGAGGTTGTAGTTATGATAGATTCTCCTGTTTTAGTGCTTAATCAGAGTTATGAGCCCCTTAACTTATGTCGTACGCGTCGGGCTATAGTGCTAGTGTTTCGGGGCAAAGCCGAAGTGCTGGAAAATAACAGAGGTGAGCTTCACTCTGCTAACCTCGTATTTCAGATACCTTCAGTAATCCGACTTGTCTATATGGTTAAGCGTCCCCGCCATCAGAAGAAATTGAGCAGATCCGAGGTATTTACCCGTGACCAATACACCTGCCAGTACTGTGGCCGTCAAACTAAGGAGCTTACCTTAGACCACGTTATTCCACGGCGGCGGGGTGGAAAGCATGCCTGGGACAATGTGGTCAGCGCCTGTATTCCTTGCAACAGGCACAAAGG